>OFFU01000021.1_pt1 | contig 152434 bp, 115 predicted proteins | sample 1521451 | NCBI WGS metagenome assembly OFFU01 (sample SAMEA3504106, study PRJEB24116) | mouse gut metagenome | biome: mouse gut; feature: mouse-associated habitat; material: faeces | place: Denmark | collected 2011 | reverse complement strand
GGCGAACCCTGCCCCTACAACTGACGATGGGATAGCCCGGTTTAGTTTTGACACATTCACTCCCATGCTGCAAAAAAAGACCTTGGTGTTTTCCAAAAAGACCTTGATGTTTTAAAAAAAACTCAAAGTCTTTTTAATAAAGCTCGGTATGTTTTTCATGTAGGGGCAGATGGAATCATCCCCTCACTAAGCCGGTCATTCCTTCTTTTCCGGCCATCCTTTTTTCCGTTCATCCTTACATTTTAATTAAAGCGCCCAGATAATCAATCGGTTAAGAATGACAGAACATCCCCTCATCCTCGTTTCAGCGGTGCTTACCAAGTTTTACCAATCTGCCTTCAGCATTTGCGCCATCAAAAAAAGTCTTACAGATGAAAGGAGGCTGAAAAGACAACACGGGATGTCCATTCACTATCGGAATCCCCACCAACAAGATGTTTCAGCAGCTAATGAAAGGAAGAACGGAATTTTCGGGTCAAGTCAAAAAGTATGTGGGTATAATATTTGAGAAACATTTAAAGTTTGCAATGCTAAAAACATACATCCTTCCAAAGTATTATAAATCAAGTACATCACACGAACACCTGATTGGACGTCAGCATTGTAATTCAGAGTTCATGCTTATCACCCACAGGGCTTTCAGATTGACCCGGAATTTTCGGACAGTCCCCTGATTGGGGGCTTATGGTCGGTGTTATAAAGAAAAAAAGCGTCATATCTCAACGAATATGACACTTTCCTTATTTTTTTGTACACCCTCAGGGATTCGAACCCTGGACCCACTGATTAAGAGTCAGTTGCTCTACCAACTGAGCTAAGAGTGCATTTGCAAACCATTTTTTATTTTGTACACCCTCAGGGATTCGAACCCTGGACCCACTGATTAAGAGTCAGTTGCTCTACCAACTGAGCTAAGAGTGCATTCATTTCTGATTTGCGGTTGCAAAGGTAGATGTTTTATTTTAAACTACCAAACATTTTGCTTCATTTTTTCACCTTTTTATCGAAAATTATTCAAACTCATAAAGCTCGGAAGGTGTATTTCGCTTTAAGGCAATGAGTTGCACATCTTTACCCACAAGCACTCCTTTGCTTCTCAACAGAAGTTCCACCGTTTTGTAAGCCAGTTCCGGATGATTGTTATCTTTACTCAGATGGCAAAGCCAGATATATTTTAGCCTTTCAGTGATATTCTCGGCCAAAAATTCTGCTGTCTCACGGTTGCTCATGTGACCGTTCGGACCGGCGATACGTTCCTTAAGATACTGAGGATATGGCCCCATCTTCAACATTTCTTCGTCGTAGTTAGCTTCCAAGATAAGATAATTGGCTCTGCAGATATATTCGGCTGCAGTAGATGTAATATGTCCTAAGTCGGTTAAAAAAGAAAAAATTTTGCCGTCTGCTTCTATGCAATAGCCCACATTGTCTGTTCCGTCATGGGGTACTTCAAAAGCTGTTATGCTGAGATCTTCAATCTGAATTTGCGTTCCTTTATTCAGATAGCGGACAGAGGTCGAAAGTTTTTCTGTTACACAATAACTTTTGTTGATGCCTATATGAACTTCGGGAGTGGAATAAACAGGAATACCGAATTTTTCTCCCAGATGCCCTACCGCTTTAATGTGATCGGCATGGTCATGGGTAATAAGAACAGCTCGAATTGTATCGAGTCCGATACCCAAATCTTTTAAATGTTTCTTAATAGTGCGGATTCCAATGCCGGCATCCACTAATATGCCATATGCGTCTGTTCCGATGAAATAGCAGTTGCCACTGCTGCCACTGGCCAGACTTATAAATTTAATTTTCATTGTGTTTCGTTTTCTGGTTATAGTATTGTTGCAACCATTGCGCCAAAAGAGTCGCAAATATACATAAAAAAGGTGGAAGTGCATCCCACCTTTTTCAAAATAAGCCTGTCGGATTTTGAATTTTCTTTTATTTTTTATCCTTTTGAACGGGGACTAAAACGGTTTGGGCACCTTCCACTGCCGGAGTCAGAATATCAAATATCACCTGCTTATATTCAGACAGGGCAATACTCAGCAAGAGTTCCTCTTTTCTTATTTTATCGGCCATTGCATAATTGTCTTTCAGATAAGCCTTATCCTTCATATAAAGGCGGTAAGTTGCATAATTTTCGTAAAATGCAGATACAGAACGAAATAGCCTTGTGTAGTTCTCTTCAAGATTCTGGCGGTCTTCTTGACTCAGATAATCTCCGGGAGCGGCTACAAACATGGTATCGCGGGCAGAAACTACCGGTTGCGAAACAATAGGAAGCATATCTGTACCTTCTGTCTTATCGATATAACCCAATACGGCTTTTATCGAATCCTCATTAACCAAATTTTTCAGCACTTTCAGCGAGGTATCATAATACTTCATCACTTCGTTTGCACTTTCCACGCTCATGCTGTTGCCAGCCATTTCTCTATTCTTTGTATTGCCCGAACAGGAGGACAATGAAAGGGCACCCAAAAAAATACCATATAATAATAAATTCTTTTTCATACTGCCTGCATTAAAAACTTTTAATGCATTAAACAAATATGAAGAGTGTTTTGCTCACGCGTTTCCTTTGTTTTCCTCTAAATTTTTCTTAATATTTTCCAATAGCAGAAGGCAACCTTGCATCTTCGGGTTGTTATAACAGATATATGCCTGTTCAAACAGCATGGCTACTGTATCTTTCAAATCAGGTGAATAAGCGGATGAGTTTATTTGCATGGATTGCGGGAGTGTTTGAGCATCAAACCATCTCTTCAATTCATCCACGTCCTCTATTGTATATACCTTTTTCTCTGTTTTTTTCATAAGCTATAAAATTATATGTCTAATTAAAACGGATAACCTACTGCAAAGTGGAAAGCAAAATCTCGGCTGAATCGCGGACGGGTTATCGGATAACGTCCTTTACCGGTTTCCATCGGGTTGACAGCCTTCATACCACCATCAAAACGCAGAATGAGATAGTCTAAATCAAAACGGATACCCAACCCATAGGCCACGGCAATCTGTTTATAGAATTTATTGAATTTGAACACACCGTCTTTCTGCTCTGAGTCTGAGCGTATCGTCCAAATATTACCGGCATCGATAAAAGCGGCTCCGTTTAACTTCCAAAACAGATGGGTGCGATATTCCACATTTAAGTCTAACTTGATATCTCCCGACTGTTTGATAAAGTCCATTTGTCCGTCCGAATTTCCTTTATATCCTCCGGGGCCCAGCGAACGTACCGACCAGCCGCGCACACTGTTGGCGCCGCCCGAAAAATAGCGCTTTTCAAAAGGAAGTGCCTGTGAGTTTCCATAAGGACAAGCCACTCCTACTCCCACATGGAATACGAAAGAGTTGCGTGGGTCAATCATGAAATTCTTGGCAAAGTCGAAATCTCCTTTTATATATTGGGCAAACGGAATATTGGCCAGTACGAATCCTTTGTCTCCTTTCGGGGTAGAGTGTGTCAATTTGGATGCAGCATACATCAGATTACCGGCTTCCTCCACGTTTACCCGCAAGGAATATGAACTCTTTGTCGGCGTGCGCATCATGCTATTACCTGCACTGTTGTACGTGAAACTGTATCCCATGCGTACTATCAATACGTTTTCATAACTGGCGCGCAATAGTGAGTTGTTGGCTGTCATCTTATCCAGATACTCTTGAAAATCAGGTGATTTGCTCGGCATATATACATAGTTGATATCTGCCAGGTCAAGACGGTGCTGTATACGTTTTCTATCACTCCACCGATAACTCCATGAAGCCGATGCAAGCATACGGGAGAATTCCGGACGTACTTGCGAAGTAAATTTCAGCCCCACTTCAGAGGTAGCCCTAATTTTCCTTTTAAAATCCGAAGAAAGAAAGGGAAACATAAATTCCGGAAAGTTCAGGCTGCTTTCCACACCGTATTCCGTATAGTTATCATTGACATAATCTTGTCCCAATCCGGTGATTGCTTCATAAGCACCGCGCACTTTTATGGTGAATGCTTCCGACCCCTTGAACACGTTCCTATGCTGGAAAGAAATGGAAGCAGCCGCACCCAAGTCACCTGCAGAGTTCGTGCCTTCTATCTCAAAAGATACTGATTTATTCTGTCCTTTTGACATTACTATATATGCGTCCAACTTGGTGCTGTCATTTACATTCACCTCGTTAAAACGAATATTGGAGTATTTCAGCATGCGCAAACGCCCCAATGAACTATAAGTATTCTGTACATCACGCTCACTATAAAACTCTCCGGGACGGATACGGTTGAAATCTATCAACAGTTTCGGACGTAAGAACATTTTGTCCTTATAATACATATTGTATCCTTTATAGCTCAATGAATCGAAACCGGCAAATGAGCCTTTACGGATGGGGGTCATTTCGCTGTCAGCTATAAAGTTGACACTGTTGACTAAATACTGCTTGTGTTTCTGTGGTGGATCTTCCTTTTTGCGTTGATAAGGAAGTAGTTTCAAGGTGAGGTCTACCAGATAAGTATTGCGGGTGGTATCTGCCTGATATACCAGAAAATCCTTATTGAATTTATAATATCCTTTATTCTGGAGCAGTCTGGTGATACGTTGGCGTTCGGAGTCAAGTACATTTACATCGAACGGCATTCCGGGAAAAAGCATACTTTGGGCCGAATCCTGCTGAAGATAATCACTAATGTTCAAATCGTCAATATTGTAAGCGATATGGCGTATCATATAGGGGCGCCCTGCTTCGATATGATAGAACAGTTTCAATTTGTTCTTCTTTATTTCGGTGTGCATGGCCACTTTAGCTCCCATATAGCCCATGTTGCGTACAGCCTTTTCTATCTCTTCCTGAGATTTTATGGCAACATCGGCATTGTAAATGACCGGGGCGTCTCCAATCTTTCTGAAGAAGCGGTTTACACGTTTGGTAGAATCCATACCTGATGCACCATAGATATACATGGGGATTTTAACCATGTTAAACCATTTGGCATTAGGGTTTTGGCGGAGATAAGAATTAAAAAGCGATGGCTTTACCTCTTTCGTGTCTGACACAATTTTTACCTCATCCAATAAATACTGGTTTTCAGGAATAAATTTATTGACCGAACACGAGGTGCATAGTGCTAAAATGAGTGTATATATATATGGGTGTGCGCTTTTCTTCATACAAATCCGTAACCTTCGCAAATTTACTCGCAAAGATAGATATTAATTGAAAATATCTTCTTAGCTTTGCCTCTAATATTTGTTATTTAATGGAAATAATCATGCTGAGCAAGAATAAAATTAAATATATCCGTTCGTTGGAGCTAAAAAAGAATCGTAAGGAAGAAAAAGTATTTGTTGCAGAAGGGCATAAATTAGTAGGTGATTTGATGGGGCATTTTCCCTGTCGGCTGCTGGCGGGTACTGCCGGATGGTTTTCTTCTCACCCTGATTGTCATGCCGACGAGATGATAGAGGTCGAGCAAGAAGAACTCTCACGAGCCAGTTTGCAAAAGACGCCACAAGAAGTGCTGGCTATATTTGAGCAACCGGTGTATGAATCGGATAGCAAGGTTATTTCAGAATCATTGTGTCTGGCTTTGGACAATGTACAAGATCCGGGCAATTTGGGAACCATTGTCCGCTTGGCAGATTGGTTCGGCATAGAGGATATTTTTTGCTCTGCCGGAACGGTAGACATTTTTAATCCTAAAACGGTGCAGGCTACCATGGGGGCAATAGCACGGGTAAGGGTACATTATTGTGATTTGCCGGAATTGATTTCTTCACTTAAGGGAATTCCGGTGTATGGAACATTCCTGAATGGAAACGTAATCTATTCTGAAACTCTTTCAGCCAATGGATTGATTGTAATGGGAAATGAAGGAAATGGAGTAAGCACAGAGGTGGAAGCACTTATCAATAAGCGATTGTATATTCCCAATTATCCACACGAAAGAGAGACCTCAGAGTCTTTGAATGTAGCTATTGCCACAGCTGTGGTGTGTGCTGAGTTTAGAAGAAGACTGCTTTAAAGTCGGGTAATACGGCTTTGAGAGACAAATTCTTCTCGGACAATATCAAAATCGGTAATATGCCACGCATAGCATTCCTGAATTTTGGTGTTTGTCCGGGTAACTTGAGCAAGGAAAGTTTTGAAGCTTTCATTTGGCATAATCGGTTCGGGCTCTTCTTTTGCAGAAAGTACAATCACTCCGCCTATCCATTGGGTGGCGTATATTTCTTCTTCCAAAGGATAATAACGCTGCATCTTTCCGTCATCTCCTAATTCTACCACATAACGAACAAAACATGTATCGGAAGAAAGATACAGACGGTGACAGGCAAATCGTCTCATTTTCTTTGCGGGCGAATACGTTGTGGACGGACACTTTCCTTTTCTTTCATATCGCGTGGATTCAGGCGTACGGGAGTTGCAGCTTCTTTCATCTGAACAGAATCCGTTCTCAACGAATCCGTATCTTGGCCAATAACAGACATCGGCTTTTCGGGTACACTGTCTTTTGCCACAATAGATAGGGTGTCTGTCGGTTCATGGTAGCGAGTCAATGATATTTTATCTACTATGACACCCGGAGTTTTGACAGAATCTCCCGTGAGATAGATAAAACCGTTGATGCTTTTGATTTTATAAGCAGAATCCGGCTTGATATATAATGATTGTATGCCTGATGCTGTCACTTCGGTTACTTTACCCGACACAGAATCATTATCAAACAGAATATTGAAACCCATCGTCACCTGTTGCTGCCGGTTTGAGAGGAAAATATAATCTGCCGACCACAAGAAAGCATCCTTTACCTTGAAGTTGGAGTCGGTGGGAATTTCGAAAGTAATTTTATTGGAAAGCGGTGCATCCGTCAGCCAATATAGTGTTTTATTATACCACACGTCTATTGTATCTCCCGGTTGTGACATGGAAGGTTTGTTTTCGCGCATTGCCAACAAACGTTTTATATCCTTCTTTTCTTCACGGAAGCGTTTTCCCAAATTGGTATATATCTTGGCAAGATCTTCCGTGTGACGGGTGTACCATACCATAGATGAGTCAAACTCTGCTTTGGTAATGTGATGTTTTTCATACACATACTTGCGGAGAGCTTCTTTTTTGTAGTTCTCATTATAAGAGATATTGCCGGACATGGCCGTAGTCAAATGGTAGTCATACAGAATGTTCTCCATCTTATCCGGGCGGATGACATCTTTCGGAATTTGTTTTCCGCATCCTGCCAACAAAGCCGCACTAAGCAGCAACGTCCAACTAATCTTCTTATTACGCATCTTTTTCCTGAGCTTTTTCTTCCGGGTGAATACCTTTGTTCAGATATTTACCATAAAACAACAACAATGCAATGATACCGCAACTGATAGCAGCATCAGCAAAATTAAATATCGGGCTGAAGAAAATAAAATGTTCTCCACCTATTCCCGGAATCCATTCCGGCCAGTTGGTTTCGATGATTGGAAAATAAAACATATCCACTACTTTGCCGTGAAACCATTCGGAATAACCTTCGCCTATGGGAACAAAATGTGCCACCTGACTATAAGTACTTTCATTAAAGATTACGCCATAAAGCACGCTGTCAATAATGTTACCTATAGCGCCTGCCAATATCAATGAAAGGCAGATTATAAATCCGGTTTGATAATTTCGTTTTATGAATTTCCTGAGATACCAGATTATCAGTCCCACAGCTGCGATGCGGAAAGTGGTAAGAAATAGCTTTCCGAACAATTCCATGCCGAAAGCCATACCATTATTTTCTGTAAAATAAATATAAAACCAATCTGTAATGCGGATACTTTCATGCCAGAACATATTGGTCTTTACCAATATCTTTATTATCTGGTCAATAATCAATACTCCAAAAACAATCAGAACAGAAAGTTGCCCTTTGGTGAGTAGTTTATTCATTATAATAGGTGATAATTAATAGTTGACAGGCAGCAGCCTTTTTGTCCTGCCTTCCTGTCAACTATAAAAATTCTATTTCTTTCCTTCGTTTTTAGCCTCGATGCTCAAAGTGGCATGAGGAACAGCGCGAAGTCTTTCTTTTGGAATCAGTTTACCTGTTTCACGACAAATGCCGTATGTTTTGTTTTCGATACGAATTAAGGCAGCTTGTAGCCCCTGAATGAATTTCAACTGACGTGCAGCCAGTCTTGTCGTTTCTTCCTTGGACAGTGTATTGGCTCCTTCTTCCAGCACTTTGTAGGTGGGAGAAGTATCATCCGTATCATTGCCGTCCTTGTTCATGATACTACTTTTCAAGCGGTCGTAATCACGCTCGGCCAATTCTAGTTTTTCCATGATAATGGCGCGGAACTCTTCGAGTTCCGCATCAGAGTATCTTGTCTTTTCAGCCATATTATTTAGTTTTAAAAGGTTAATGTTATTCTTTTATGACACTCACAAAGAGAGAGAAGTCATCAAAGCTTAATTCTATGCCATCCTTCACTTCATCCACTAAATTGAGGGAGTTAGCGAGAACTTGGTTACAAATATAAGTATTATATTCTTTTACCGCACCATCGGTTTGCTCATTTTTAGATAAAGATACCTTTATTTTATCGGTTATTTCAAAACCGCTGCTCTTGCGAATATTCTGAATCTTACTCACAAGTTCGCGGGCAATACCTTCACGGCGCAATTCTTCGGTTACGACAGTGTCCAGAGCTACTGTCAGTACGCCTTCGTTGGCAACCACCCATCCGGGGATATCTTCGCTGAAGATTTCCACTTCAGAGGTTTCTATTTCGGCTGGAGTACCATTTAAGTCGAGGACAATTTTTCCTTCGTTTTCGAGAATGCTGATTTGTTCCTGATTCATGGCAGTTACAGCAGCAGCCACTTGTTTCATCAATGGGCCGAACTTCTTTCCCAGAATCTTGAAGTTGCACTTCACCTTCTTTACAAGCAAATTGGACGTACCTTCTACGAAGTCTATTTCTTTGACGTTCACTTCGTTCATAATCAGTGATTTTACAGACTCCAAACGTTCTTTCATCAGTGTATCTACCGGAATCATCAACTTCTGTAACGGTTGCTTGACGATGATATTTATTTTCTTGCGCAGCGCCAATCCCATAGAAGATACTTTCTGAGCTAACTCCATGCGGGTTTCCAGTTCTTTGTCGATAATGGCCTCGTTGCAAACCGGGAAGTCGGCAAGGTGGACAGAAGCTACATGGTCGCGTCCGGTTGTCGCAATCAAGTCCATATACAACTTGTCTGCGTAGAAAGGAGCAATCGGTGCCATTAATTTAGCTACTGTTTCCAGGCACACATATAATGTCTGGTAAGCGGCCAACTTATCCTCTGTGTAGCCTGTACCCCAAAAACGTTTTCTGCACAGACGCACATACCAGTTGGACAGATTGTCATTTACGAAATCGTTAATCAGTCGTCCGGCTTTAGTCGGTTCATAGTCCGCATAGCACATATCCACATTCTTCACTAATGAGTTTAGTTCCGAAAGAATCCAACGGTCAATTTCCGGGCGTTTGCTTATAGGAACATCGGCTTCCTGATAGGTGAAACCGTCAAGGTTAGCGTATGGAGCAAAGAACTTATATGTGTTGTGCAACGTTCCGAAGAACTTGCGGGTTACTTCCATTACACCATCGGTATCAAATTTCAAGTTATCCCACGGAGAAGAATTGGTAATCATATACCAGCGCAAGGGGTCAGAGCCATATTGCTCAATGGCACCGAACGGGTCAACGGCATTACCCAAGCGCTTGGACATCTTATTTCCATTCTTGTCAAGCACCAGTCCGTTAGAGATAACATTTTTATAAGCCACGCTATCGAATACCATGGTTGCAATAGCGTGCAACGTAAAGAACCAGCCACGAGTTTGGTCTACTCCTTCTGCAATGAAGTCGGCCGGATAATAAGACCGGTTGTCTACAATATCCTTATTCTCAAACGGATAGTGCAACTGTGCGTATGGCATGGCGCCTGAGTCAAACCATACGTCAATCAGGTCGGCCTCACGTTTCATCGGTTTTCCGCTTTCAGATACGAGGATAATATCATCTACATAAGGACGGTGGAGGTCGATTTTATCATAATTGTCTCCGGTATATTCACCCGGAACAAACCCTTTTTCTTTATAAGGGTTGACAGTCATGAAACCGGCAGCAATAGATTTTTCTATCTCGTTATAGAGTTCTTCTACTGAACCGATACACAATTCCTCACCTTCTTCACTACGCCAGATAGGAAGTGGAGTACCCCAATAACGTGAACGGCTCAAGTTCCAGTCATTCAGATTTTCCAGCCATTTGCCGAAACGTCCGGTTCCGGTAGATTCTGGTTTCCAGTTAATGGTCTTGTTGAGTTCCATCATACGTTCTTTGGCAGCGGTAGATCGGATAAACCAACTGTCTAGCGGATAATAGAGTACCGGCTTGTCGGTACGCCAGCAATGTGGATAATTGTGTACGTGTTTTTCTATCTTGAATGCTTTGTTGGAAGCCTTCATTTTCATACAGATATAAATATCCAGAGTTTCGGCAGAGGCAGCAGCTTTCTCATCGTATTTACCATTGACAGTAAACTGAGGGTCGTATGCATTTTTCACCCAGCGTCCCTGATATTCTTGATATTGCTCTACGTTCACACATTCTTTTACGAATTCTTCATCCAGTTCGTCCAACAAGAAGAATTTACCTGTTAAGTCGACCATCGGGCGAGGTTCACCTTTTTTGTTGATCATAAACAATGAAGGTATGCCTGCCGCACGTGCTACAAAAGCATCGTCCGCACCGAATGTTGGAGCAATATGTACGATACCTGTACCGTCTTCCGTAGTCACATAGTCACCAAGAATTACGCGGAATGCTTGATCGGCAGCTTCTTTCCAGTTACCGTTTTCGTCTACGCTTACCGGTTTTACCCATGGGATAAGCTGTTCATATTCCATACCTACCAAATCCGGACCTTTGTACTCACCTACTACTTTAAAAGGAATCAGCTTGTCTCCCGGTTTGTAGTCTTCTAAAGGCAACCCTTCCGCTTTTTGGTTGAAATGGGTGTAAAGTAATGCTTTGGCCAGCACTACTGTCATTTTCTCACCGGTGTAACCGTTGTAGGTTTGCACAGCTACATACTCGATTTTGGGACCGACGCATAATGCAGTGTTTGAGGGCAGAGTCCATGGTGTGGTAGTCCATGCCAAGAAATAAGGAGTCCCCCATTCCGCCATTTCAGGTTTCGGGTTCTTCATCTTGAATTGTCCCACTACAGTAGTATCTTTTACATCTCGGTAACATCCCGGTTGGTTTAGTTCGTGAGAACTTAATCCTGTTCCGGCTGCCGGAGAATAAGGTTGAATGGTATATCCTTTGTATAGTAAATTCTTGCTGTAGAGTTGTTTCAGAAGCCACCATAAAGTTTCGATATAGCGGTTGTCGTAAGTGATGTATGGATTATCCAAGTCTACCCAATAACCCATTTTATGAGTAAGGTCTGTCCATTCTTTTGTAAATTTCATCACATCCTTACGACAAGCTGCGTTATATTCAGCCACAGAAATCGTTTTGCCGATGTCTTCCTTGGTAATTCCGAGTGCTTTTTCCACACCCAGTTCTACGGGCAGCCCGTGAGTATCCCATCCGGCCTTACGTTTAACAAGGAAACCTTTCATGGTTTTGTAGCGACAAAAAGTATCTTTTATAGTACGTGCCATTACGTGGTGAATACCCGGCATACCGTTGGCTGAGGGAGGTCCTTCATAAAAGACAAAAGAAGGACATCCTTCACGTTCTGTCATACTCTTGGCGAAAACATCGTTTTCATCCCACTTTTTCAGCACATCTTTATTGACCTGTGATAGGTTGAGTTGCGAGTGTTCAGCAAATTTCTTACTCATAATCTATATCGTTTTTCTTGTATTCTCTAAATCGCTAAGTTGGGTAAAGGCATAGCCTCCCGAAAATTAAGGTGCAAATTTACAAGAAAATTAATTAGATAGAAAGTTTTATAGTCTGTTTTTTTAAGAAAGTGATTCCATTCAGCTTCCTTAAATTGCAAAAACGTAATCTTCATGTAGCATTTGTTTGATTCGTTATGGCATATAGGCTGATTTGAAAGGGTTGAAAAAAAACGAATAAAAAAGAAAATCGACCAATAACTATAACAATTAGAACTTGCATCCTCCGAAAGATTAAACCATCTTTGCACAGTTTTTGTTTTTCATATAAAAGAGCTTCTAAATGCAAAAAATAAACATCAAACGATTCAATCGTTTTTCACTGACAGCAATGGCAGTGTGTCTACTCCTTCTCCCTGCTCTTCTTAAAGCACAGCCTCGGCCTGTCCACCGTAAAAAAGTGGGTGTGGTGCTGAGTGGCGGTGGTGCTAAAGGCATGGCGCACATCGGTGCTCTGAAGGTAATAGAAAAAGCCGGTATCCCTATTGATTATGTAGTGGGTACCAGCATGGGGTCTATCATCGGTGGTCTTTACTCTATCGGTTATTCTCCTGAACAACTCGACAGCATGGTGCGCCGTCAGGATTGGACTTTCCTTTTGAGCGATAAGATACCGAGAAGTGAGCAAAACCTGTCTGAACGCGATGCCTCGCAAAAGTATGTATTTTCTATTCCGTTCGGTAAAGGGGTAAAAGCCGAGGTTTTCGGGGGACTGATAAAAGGGCAGAATCTTGCTAACTTGTTCAGTGAGCTTACTATCGGTTATCACGATTCCATCAATTTTGATAAATTGCCTATTCCTTTTGCCTGTGTTTCCGAAAATATTGTCAATGGTAATGAGGTCAATTTCCATGGAGGTGTATTGGCTACTGCCATGCGTGCTAGTATGGCTATCCCCGGAGTATTCACTCCTGTCAGACTGGACAGCATGGTGTTGGTAGACGGGGGTGTGGTAAATAACTATCCTGTAAATGTGGCACGTGCTATGGGGGCAGACTTAATTATCGGCGTGGATGTTCAAAGTGAGCTTAAACCTGCCGGAGAATTAAATAGTGCCGGTGCCATATTGGGACAATTGGTGAATCTCATGGGACAGGATTTATATAAGAAGAATCTGAAAGAGACGACTGCTTATATTAAGGTAAACGTAGAAGGTTATTCTGCCGCCAGCTTCACTCCTTCTGCCATCGATACTCTGATAATGCGTGGAGAAGAAGCTGCCATGGCACAGGATAGCGCACTGATGGCTCTGAAAAGTCAACTGGGACTGGACAGTACTTATATGCCCCAACCGATTCCTTCTTATCCTTACTCGCCTGAACGAAAGGTATATGTGAAAGAAATCACTTTTGACGGCCTCGATGAGAAAGATAAAAAATGGTTGTTGAAACGATGCGACCTTAAAGAGGATTCCGAGATAAGTATCCGTCGGATAGAGGAAGCTACTGCTATCCTGTCGGCCAATCTGGGCTATTCGGGAGCGACTTATAATTTGCCTGAAGCTCCGGGAGGTGGTTATAACCTGAATTATACATTGAGCAAAAAGTATGAAAATAAGTTGAATGTCGGTATTCGTTTTGACTCGGAAGAAATAGCCAGTTTATTAATAAACGTAACTAGTAATTTCAAGGGAAAGCTGCCTAGTACTTTGTCACTCACGGGGCGTTTGGGTAAACGCTATGCAGCCGGAATCAATTATGCGTGGGAACCGGCTCCGCTGAAACGTGTCGGGCTCTCCTACCTGTTTCAATACAATGATGTCAATTTCTATCATTATGGCGACCGTACCCACAATTCTACTTTTCGTTATCATCAGGCAGAGTTTGCTTTCTCGGATGTGTGGTATAAGAACGTGCGTTTCGGGATTGGCCTTCGTTATGAATATTATGATTATGATAAATTTCTGTATCAGGAAGGAAGTACCACTCAGCAGTACTCGACGGATAATGAGCATTTCTTTGGTTATTTTGCCCAGATGGAATATGAAACATTTGACAAGGCTTATTTCCCTTCGCGGGGTATATCGGCACGCGCTTCCTATTCGCTCTATACGGACAATTTTACGCAATATAATGACCACGCTCCTTTCTCTGCCATCAAAGGTTATTGTGAAGGAGTGATGCGGCTGACCAACCGTTTCTCCATTCTTCCGTCTGTATATGGACGTTTTCTTATCGGTAGGGAAATTCCCTATTCTAAACTGAATGCCATGGGTGGAGATGTTCCGTCACGCTTCTTGCAACAGCAGTTGCCTTTCGTGGGAATAAACAATGTGGAACTGATGGATAATGCATTATTGATAGGTATGATGAAGTTCCGGCAGCGAATGGGAAGTGTGCATTATGTTACCCTGACCGCCAATTATGCGCTGAGCAGTCATAAAGTGAGCGGGTTATTGAAAGAGAAAACCATGTTCGGCTGTGGAATCGGCTATGGTTTGGATAGTATGTTTGGCCCGTTGGAAGCGTCTATCAACTATGCAAACCATGCCGATAAAGTGAGCATGTATGTCAACTTAGGATTCAAGTTTTGATTCGTCGTTGACGACTGCCATCATCCCTTCTATCTGGGCCAATGCCATCATGCGGCCGTGGAATGAATATCCCGGGTTGTATCCCTTGTCGGCATCATCGAGCATCATGCGTCCATGGTCTACACGCATGGGAACACCCGGACGTTCTTTCTCGAAGATACGAATAAGCTCGATGATATGGGCACGGCCTCCCAAATGGGATGCCTCGATGAAGTTTCCGTTGGGAAAGGCATTTGTACTGCGCAGGTGTACAAAGTGAGTGCGGCGGGCAAACATTCGTGCTAAAGCAGGTACATTGTTGTGTAGCCCTGCGCTGAGCGAACCGGCGCAAAAAGTGAGTCCGTTATGCGGATTGTCTACCGCATGCAGTATCCAGGCAATATCCTCTTCACAAGTTACGATGCGTGGCAAACCGAGGACCGGGAAAGGAGGGTCGTCGGGATGGATGCACATATTGATGCCATATTCATCGCATACAGGCATAATGGCTTGAAGAAAGTAACGTAGGTTTTCACGAAGGGCGTTACGGTCCACTCCTTTATAGAGTGCCAGCAGACGACGGAATATGTCAATAGGATTCTTGTCTCCGTCCTTGATATTCCCATTTACAAAGCCTTGAGTCTTAACAATGATGGTATCTACAAGTTCGTCTTTTTCTGCTTCGGTGATGACTTTGTGCAGTTCGTACATTTGTTTTAACTCATTTGCAGTGTAGTCTTTTTCCGCTTCCGTGCGTTGTAAAATCAGGCAGTCGAAGTATGCGAAACGTATCTTGTCAAAATAGAGTGACGACGTCCCGTCTTCCCAAAGATGTTTTAAGTCGGTACGAATCCAGTCGATGACGGGCATGAAGTTGTAGCAAATCGTTTTTACTCCTGCTTTGCCCAAATTGGCAAGGCTTTTCTTGTAATTTTCTATCAGTTCGTCACGTTCATCACCACCATATTTTATGGCTTCACTCACCGGCAGACTTTCCACCACCGACCAGCGTAGGCCGTGAGCTTCAATATATGCCTTTTGGCTGAGGATGGCCTCCAAGGGCCAAACCTCACCGTTGGGGATTTCGTGAAGGGCAGTCACAATACCTTCTACTCCTATTTGTCTCAACATGGGAAGAGTAATTTTATCATTCTTTCCAAACCATCTCCATGTCTTTTCCATTTTTCTGTTGTCGCTTTGTTCTGATTCTGTCAATGAGTAAAGAATATGCTTTATTGATGGATAATCATTGCGGAGCGTGCCGGTACAATAATTTCATCACCTGAGACTTGTCCTATTCCCGACTGCTTGATTTTTCCATCTTTACAAACTATTGTGTAACGACCGGCCGGAATGGATAATTTGGCAGGTTCTTTACGGCTGTTGAACGCCACGATAATATTCTTCCACGAGTCGCCGTTGGCATTGTCTTTCAGGATAAAAGCCATCAAATTACTGCCTTCTACAGGCAAGAACTCCATGTATTGGCGTACTTTGTCAGCATCGCCCATTCGGAAGGCCGGATGGTCTTTTCGCAATGCTATCAATTCTTTCATATAATCAAAAACATCACGATATATGGTCTTGTTTTTCCAGTTAATTGTGTTGATGCTATCGGGACTATTGTAAGAATTATGTATTCCTTTCTTGTCTCGCATCATTTCGTCTCCGGCAAAGATAAAGGGTACACCTTGTGAAGTGAAGACAAAAGTCTCGGCCAGTTTGTGCAGGGAGGCACGTTCTTCGTCCGTTGCTTCTGGCATTGTAGCTTTTAGTCTGTCGGCCAAACACATGTCGTCATGGCAACTTACATAACTTATCATTTGGGTCGGTTGTAGTGCCCACGGCTCTTTACTGTAATTCACCGAATCATTTATTACTTGTGGATGCTTGATTGCTCCTACCAAACCAAACTTGATGCTCATTTCGTGTCCCGGCAGGCCAATCAGGAAAGCACCTTTCCGGTCATCATCCCAGCCACCGCGCAGAGCGTCGCGCATTTCGTCAGAGAAGGCGGCAATGCGTGGCATCTTGTATATATTGGCTTTCATGGCAAGTTCTTCCTGATTAAGTTGGGGAGCACTGGCCGCCCATCCTTCACCATAAATAAAGATGGATGGATCTATCTTGTCTACGGCAGCACGGATTTCGTTCATCGTCTCGATGTCGTGGATGCCCATCAAGTCAAAGCGGAAGCCATCAATGTGATATTCGTTTATCCAGTAGAGTATGGACTCCACCATGTATTTACGCATCATGGCACGGTCGCTGGCTGTCTCGTTTCCGCAACCGGACCCGTTTGCCAGTTCGCCGTCCTTTGTCTGGCGGTAGAAGTAGCCGGGCACCGTACGCTCAAAGTTGCTTTCTTCGGTGTTGAAAGTATGATTATAAACCACATCGAGTACCACGCGGATACCTGCTTTGTGGAGAGCCTGTACCATCTGCTTGAATTCCTTGATTCTTACATCGGGCTTATAAGGATCGGTGGAATAAGAGCCGTCAGGCACATTGTAGTTCTGAGGATCATAGCCCCAGTTATATTGTGCCTTGTCGAGTTTGCTTTCGTCCACAGATGCATAATCGTATGAAGGCAGAATATGCACATGTGTGACACCCAGCTCTTTCAGGTGGTCGATACCGGTTTTTTCACCCAGCGAAGTAGTGGTTCCCAATTCGGTTAATGCAAGGAATTTTCCTTTATTATGAATACCCGAAACGGAGTCCAATGAGAAATCGCGGTGGTGCATTTCATATACTATGATGTCGGAATAGTCTTTTAAAGGCGGACGTGCATCATTCACCCAACCTTCAGGATCGGTAGAACGCAAGTCAATGACAGCGGCACGCTTTCCGTTTACTCCCACAGCTTTTGCCATAATGCCCGGTGTGTCTCCCAGCCATTTACCATTTACTTTTACATTAAAAGTATAGAACTTTCCTTTCAAATCTTCTTTGACGGAGATATTCCAAGTACCATCTTCTCCCATTTCGAGTGGCAGAGTGTGATAAGCAGAACCTTCGTTGCCCGAATCATATAATAATACGCGCACTTCTTCGGCTGTAGGTGCCCAAAGTGTGAACTTCGTTTCAATCGGCGAGTATTCCATTTCCGCTAATTTTCCTTCGGGAATGGGATATTCATTAAAAGATGTATACTCTTTCTTTACAGACTGACAACTGATGGTGGTTGACATTATCGATGCCCAAATAACATGTTTGACATTCATAAATTTATAGATTGTTACTTACAAATTCTTTTCTTGTTTATTTCCTTATTTTATCAGGATTCTTGCTGATAAAATCTTTCCATCCTGAATACTCTTTGGCAAGAGTAGGTCTTCCGGCTTGCAAATAATGACAATAGGCTGCGGCGAGCCCATCGGTAGCATCCATAAAAGGTAACATTTCGCTATCGGGAATATGGAGCATGCGTTTTAGCATATCTGCCACCTGTTCTTTACTGGCTTGTCCATTGCCGGTGATAGCCATTTTTATCTTTAATGGAGCATATTCAGTGATGGGAATGTCGCGGCTCAATGCGGCAGCCATTGCTACACCTTGTGCACGCCCTAATTTTAACATGGACTGTACATTTTTTCCGAAAAAGGGTGCTTCAATGGCCAGTTCATCGGGCAGGTATGCCTCAATAATGCCGATGACACGCTCAAAGATTCGACGAAGTTTAAGATAATGGTTGTCGTATTTGCGCAAATCTATCACTCCCATGGTAATGACTTGCGGTTTGGCGCCTGTTATTTTCAGCAATCCGTAGCCCATGATGGTAGTTCCGGGGTCAATACCCAGGATGATTTTTTCTTTAACCGGCTGAATCACTTGATAACCTCCATTAAGGTGGGAAATCCTATTACTTTGTCTTTGAATACTTTCATCATTTCTTCATTGAGTTTCATACCTTGCAGGGTATGCCAGTGGTGCAAAGCTGCACTGTCTTCTACTTCCCATTGCAGGGAAAAACATTCGCTGTCTTCTTCTTTATGACTGAGGATGTGAGTAAGACGTGGGGTTTGAAGCAATCCTTGCTTTTCTACTTCGGGAATATAGTATTCATTGAGCCAGATGACAAAATTGCGTGCGTCATCAATTGCTACTTGATAAGTGGTATTATATATCAGCATATTAATTTTCTATATTTACATTAATCTTTACCTCAAATAGATATGTTTTTGCAAATGTAATAAAAATACCCCGACTTCTCGCAAGCCAGGGCATCTATTATGAACAAAAAATTAAATTAATCAGATAAGTGCCACTTGTAAATAGCCCTATCTGATGAACTTCATAAACAGAATGGATGATTCTTTGTTCGTTTACGGAGAGAAAATAATATTATATGAAGGGAATCAGAAGAAAAAAAAGAGACTTTTATTTTGTATTTTGAATTTTCTATGTATCTTTGCACCACAAAACCGGGGCATTAGCTCATCTGGCTAGAGCGTTAGACTGGCAGTCTAAAGGTGGCGAGTTCGAGTCTCGCATGCTCCACAATACTCCCCCCTCCCCTTGATTCATAGACTTCTTATAAGGCAAGGGACTAAATCAGGAATTTGTGAAACTTTACCAAACGGCAATTAGGATGTATGTTGAGTGTGTCCTAATTTTCTTATATCCGTCAATACATATTCCACAAAATAATCCGGCATTTGTTATTCTTGGGGACTTAACATATCATATCACCAACAAAGGGAAGAGTAAGCCGTTTCATAGGGTCGGCTAAGGTCTTTTAAACGGAAGATTATTACAGACTCCGGCAGCGGACTGTACAATCCACTATAATAGACTATACAGTCTCCAGTAACGGACTATACAGTCCATTGCTGGAGTCTGTAGTAATCTGACTAATAGACAGGCATAATCGAAAGGACGAAAACACTTAGGCCGGCTAATGAAACGACCTAGGGAGTTCAAGACGTATGCAGAGGTTGAAAACCGGAGGAAACAACATCCGGTGACAGGTGTTAAATAATGAAGTTCAGCTTAAAGGGTGAAATTACGTGCTTTCCTTCCTATATTATTAATGAGGGTATGTCGAAACTCTCATAAACTAAAAATCACCCTCGCCACAGGTAGTTGTAGCAAGGGTGATTTCGATAAAAAGGGAGTTTTGACACCTCTCTATCTTCTTTTTCAATTATTTGCTGTTCTCAACAGTTTTCCATACGCCTGCCGCCAAAGCAGCTCCTATAAATGGAGCTACGATAAATATCCATAGCTGAGATAGTGCTTCACCCCCTTGGAAGAGTGCCGGAGCAATACTGCGGGCAGGATTGACAGAGGTTCCTGTGATGGGGATACAAACAATATGGACTAAAATAAGTGATAATCCGATAGCTAGACCGGCAAAATTACCGGCCCCCTTCTTTGCATCTGTGGTTCCTAATACAACCAACACAAATACAAAAGAAAAGATGACTTCGGCAATCAAACCACCGGCGAGACTCACTCCCGGAGCACAAGCATTAGCTCCTGTGGTTGTAGCATAATTCATGTCAATGTTGGAAGTCAGTATCCAGATAATTGTAGAGCCTATTAATGCTCCTATCACCTGAAATACCATATACATGATGCCTTCTTTAGCTTTCATACGCCCGGACAACATACACCCCAACGTAATTGCGGGATTAATATGGCAACCCGAAATCCCACCGATAGTGTAAGCCATCGCCACTACCGAAAGGCCAAATGCCATCGCTACCATTAATACTTGGGCGGGAGTTCCGCAACCGCCATTAAACACTGCACTTCCACATCCCATCAGTACAAGAATCATTGTACCAATTGTTTCTGCCATGTACTTCTTCATAATAAAAGATTTTAATTAGAAAATAAGGATTATGTTCTTATAAGCCTGAAAGCTACTTAATCATAAGTTAGCTCTACAAAGATAACTATTATTATTAAAAATTCCCATTATTTACTACTAATTTGTTACATATCCGACACATAATTTGGCAATCAGCTAATTTTGCTCTATCTTAGTCCGACAATTATGTTATAGGGCATGTTGCCCAAGATAAACCTTTAAACACATTTCACTTACATGAAAAAACTTTTTACTACGGTGTGTGTAGCCGCTACTCTCGGCTTACTTACATCATGCGGTACACAGACCGCACCGGAAAGAAGTTACAATGAAGGGATAAACATCATCCCAATGCCGGCTTCTTTGCAACAACAGGAAGGTCGCTTCCTGCTTTCTTCCAACACTTCTTTCTATGCTCCTACACCGGAGGCCAAAACTATTGCAGAGTTCTTCGCTGCCAAATTGAAAAATTCCACAGGATTTAATCTTGCAGTGGCTGATGCTGAAAAGGATGGCGGAATCTCTCTCCTCATCGATCCTGCTATGGAGATAAATGAGGAAGGCTACCGACTGGATGTTACCCCAAAAGGTGTCAAAATCCAAGCTAAGACTCCAAAAGGTGTCTTTTATGGTATGCAAAGTCTTTTGCAATTGCTGCCTGCTGAGGTGGAAAGCCCTTCAGTTGTCAAGAACATCGAATGGAGTGCACCTTGTGTAAGTATCGATGATGCTCCACGTTTTGCTTATCGTGGTATGATGCTTGATCCGTGTCGTCATTTTATTCCGGTAGAAAATGTGAAAAAACAGCTTGATGTATTGTCTTTGTTCAAAATCAATACGTTCCATTGGCATCTTACTGATGACCAGGGATGGAGAATCGAAATCAAGAAATATCCAAAGTTGACCGAAATAGGCTCTAAGCGTATTGATGGAGAGGGCACTGAATATGGCGGTTTCTACACACAAGAGGAGATAAAGGATATAGTGGCTTACGCTGCCGAACGTTTTATTACAGTTATTCCTGAGTTGGAAACTCCGGGACATGAACTGGCTGCTATCTCGGCCTATCCCGAACTTTCTTGTAAAGGTCAGCCCACCACTCCACGTATTATTTGGGGTGTGGAAGATATTGTAATGTGTCCGGGAAAAGAAGACATGTTCAAATTCCTGGAAGATGTTGTTGAGGAAATGGTTCCATTGTTCCCCGGCACTTATTTCCATATTGGCGGTGATGAATGTCCTAAAAGCAGCTGGAAGAATTGTCCGGCTTGCCAGGCACGCATCAAGGCTGAAGGCTTGAAAGCTGATAAAAATCACACGGCCGAAGAGCGTTTGCAGAGCTACGTTATCCAGCGTATGGAGAAAATGCTTGCTAAACACGGCAAAAAGATTATCGGATGGGATGAGATTTTGGAAGGTGGTTTGAGTCCTGAGGCCACTGTAATGTCATGGCGCGGAGAGTCTGGAGGTATTGCTTCTGCTTTGCAGGATCATGATGCCATTATGACTCCGGGCGGAAACGGTATGTATCTTGATACATTCCAAGGAGATTCAAAGATTGAGCCGGTAAGTATCGGTGGTTATACCTTGTTGGAAAAGGTATACAGCTACAATCCGGTGCCCGATACATTGGTTACCTTGGGTAAGGAAAAATACATAAAAGGTGTACAAGCCAACCATTGGTCGGAATATATGTATAATACCGACATTATGGAATATCGTATGTATCCGCGTATGTTGGCAGTTTCTGAAATTGCATGGACTCCATTGGATAAAAAGGACTACAAGGACTTTGAACGTCGTATCAACAATGCTTACGTCCGTTTGGATGGTCATGATGTCAATTACCATATTCCACAGCCCGAACAACCGAACGGTTCTTGTAACTTTGTGGCCTTTGTTGATTCCACTTCATTGACATTCAAGACTACACGTCCCGAAACAATGGTTTATACGCTGGATGGTACTGACCCTACACCTTCGTCTACTCAATACACAGAACCGATTAAAGTGACAGAAACCACTACATTGAAGATTCGTACCGTTCTTCCTTCCGGAAAAATGAGTCCGGTTCGTAACATCACTGTAGAAAAACAGACATTGGCTCCTGCCAAAATGGTTGAAAAAACGACTCCGGGTCTGAAGATGAAGATGGCTGACGGCACATTCTTTAAAGCAAGTGAATTGGATAAGGCTACAGACTGGAAGGAAATGACTGTGAAGTCTCTTCGTGATATACGCAGTCAGGTGCAATCTACTGAAAGTATGCGTGGCGTAAAACAATACGGTGCTGTCGCGACCGGATATGTAGACATTCCTGAAGATGGTGTGTACTACTTCACCACAAACAATGACGAGGTATGGATTGACGGTAAACTTCTTATCAGCAATGAGGGTGAAGTGAAACGTTTCTCGCGCAATGACAAGTCAGTAGCATTAGCTAAAGGTTTACACGAATTGAAAGTAGTGTTCCTTGGACACATCATCGGTGGATGGCCTTCATTGTGGGATGATGCTTCCATCTCAATTCGCAAGGCGGATCAAGAGAGATTCACTCCTATCAAACCAGAACAATTATTCTATTAATATAGATAGCACAGTTAGGCACGGATACCCACGGATTCTCTTTATTCTTTTCAATGAGATTCGTGTATTCCGTGCCTAAAATATATTCTCAATTCTTTGGAATCGGCTTAGACCACACTTCCTCTTTAGTCAATTTATCTATAACTGAAATAATTCCTCCCGGGAAGTCCTTCACATAGCCTTTTCTTTCTGCCAACATATCTTCCGCCATCCGAATGGCTTTCTCTTTGTTTTTCAAATTAAAGCCTTTATAGGCTGAGTCTTGTTCGTCTCTGAAATAAATATCGTATGTCTCCATTATTTGTTCATAGTTTTAAATTGGGGTGCAAAGATATAATTTCTAATGGATATAGAGCTGAATAAAATTATATTTTAGTTCCCCATAAACAAAAAAAGAATATCCGCTGTTCTATCCATTGTATTTGACAACTATCGTATTATGATAAAAATAAGATATTATATCCTGATAATCATTTGTTTGGCATCGCAAATAGGTGTTGCTGCGACACCTTCCGCCTTTTATTCAGCGTTAAAAAAGATATATCCTTTGGCTACCGATGTCGAGTGGTCACAACAGGGGAACTACCATACGGCTGAGTTTGTACAAAATGGGTTCGACACAAAAGTGTGGATGAATACCAATGCTCAATGGGTAATGACTAACACCGATTTGCAAACTGCCGATCAACTGCCCCCCGGTGCTTACAATGCTTTTACATTCAGTTCCTTTTCACAGTGGACGGTACAGAATGTCTTTTTTATCGAGTTTCCCAAACGCCCCGCTGTCTATGCCATACAGGTAAATATGGATAACTCTGATGCTACTTATCAGCTATTCCTAACGCCCGACGGACGAGTGTTGCAAACAAAGGACGCAAGCTATAACAATACTGCTATCACCCCTTCTGTTTTCGATTTTATGTAGAGAAAGACGAAACATGACTGAACAGATAACTAATATCCCCGACTGGGGAAATAAAAAAAAATGTAAGCAACTGATTGGGTCTTTATAGATTGGATATGGAGCTATTTCACTTATGCTCCTTCATTGCGGCTTATTATTAAGCCCCACCCTTTGACAGAGGATGAAGAAAAGAGCGAAGTTGAGTGAACGACGTTAAATTAATGTAAAAAGCTATTGTCTATTCCTATCTCATAGGCTCATTTTACTACTTTTGCGCACACTTGCCTCTAAATTGTGCAAAAGTTATCATGAAATTAGAACAAAGTTTTATCGCTCTTATAGAGCAAAGCATAAAGGCAAATTGGTATTTGAACGCTCTGACTGACTACAAAGGTGCTACGCTTCAATACCGGGATGTCGCCCGAAAGATAGAGAAGATTCACATTATGCTGGAGAATGCCGGCATCGTGCAAGGAGATAAAATAGCCATTTGCGGACGTAATAGTGCCCATTGGACTGTTACTTTCCTTGCTGTTATGACGTATGGTGGTGTGGTAGTACCCATTTTACATGAATTCAAGCCCGATCAAGTGCATAATATCGTCAACCATTCAGAAGCGCGGCTTCTTTTTGCTGGTGACCAAGTGTGGGAAAATCTGAATGAAATGGTAATGCCCCATTTAGAAGGTATCATTGAATTGAAGGATTTCGGTCTGGTAGTCTCCCGTTCGGAGAAGTTGACTTATGCCCGCGAACACCTTAACGAAATGTTCGGTCGCAAATTTCCATGCCGTTTCCGCCCCGAGAATGTGTCATACCGCAAAGAAACTTCGCCTGAAGAACTTTCAATAATCAATTATACATCTGGCACCACCGGATATTCCAAAGGAGTGATGCTCCCCTATCGCAGCATTCTTTCAAATGTATTGTATTGTACAGAAAAGATTGGAATCAAAGCAGGTGACAATGTCGTGTCCATGCTCCCATTGGGACACGTATTCGGCATGGTTTTTGATTTTCTTTACGGTTTCACTGTCGGTGCACATCTGTGGTTTCTTACTCGTATGCCGTCGCCCAAAATCATTGCAGAATCTTTTGCTGAAATTCGTCCAAGGGTCATTTCATGCGTACCGTTGATTGTAGAGAAGATATTCAAGAAAAACATTTTGCCCAAGGTGGATAATAAATTAGGCAAGCTCTTGCTTCATGTCCCCATTATCAGTGACAAAATAAAAGAGCTGATACGCCAAAAGGCAATGGAGGTATTCGGTGGAAACTTTATAGAGATAATCATTGGAGGAGCACCATTTAATGCAGAAGTCGAAGCATTTGTCCGCAGTATTAATTTTCCTTATACCATTGCATACGGCATGACAGAATGTGGCCCTATTATCTGTCATAATCATTGGACGGAATTAAAACAGGCTTCTTGTGGTACGGTGGCAGCACGTATGGAGGCTAAAGTTTTATCTCCCAACCCGACAGAGGTGCCGGGTGAACTGGTTTGCCGAGGGGCTAATGTGATGTTAGGTTATTATAAGAATGAAGAAGCCACCGGTCAGGTGATTGATAAAGACGGTTGGCTGCACACGGGAGACATGGCAGTGATTGATTCTGAAGGACACATTTATATCAAAGGTCGTTGTAAGAATCTGTTGCTCACAGCTTCCGGACAGAACATTTATCCTGAGGAGATAGAGTCAAGACTCAACAATATGCCATACGTATCGGAATCTTTGGTTATTTTACAGCAAGACAAATTAGTGGCATTGGTTTATCCTGATAATGATGATGCTTTTGCACATGGACTTAAACATGCCGACATCGAAAGAGCCATGGAGGAGAACCGCATTGAACTAAACAAGCAACTGCCTGTTTACTCACAAATTGCGCGTTGTAAGCTCTATCCGGAGGAATTTGAAAAAACAGCGAAAAAAAGTATTAAAAGATTCTTGTATCAGGATATCAAAGAATAGTTTTTCTTTCATTTTCCTTATCCGATAGAATGGGGAATATTTTCATTAGGAAGTATACGGAATTAAATGGCGGAAGAAATTGCATACTTCACTGCTTTATATTTTCTTTGCAGCAACTAAAAAAAGCAATATGAAGAATTCCCCTGAATTATTGGTCTATAAAGCCTCTGCAGGTTCGGGTAAAACCTTTACACTGGCAGTGGAATATATAAAATTATTAATACTGAATCCTCGGGCTTACCGTAATATCTTGGCAGTAACCTTCACGAATAAAGCTACTACTGAGATGAAAGAACGCATTCTGAGTCAACTGTATGGAATCTGGATAAATGATAAAAACTCCAGAGCTTATTTGGAAAAGATAACGGAAGAACTCGGTATGCCTGAAGAGCAGATTCGCACAGCAGCTGCTAAAGCTCTTCATCTGATGATACACGATTATAGTCGCTTTAGGGTAGAGACCATCGATTCATTCTTTCAATCGGTAATGCGCAATCTGGCACGCGAATTGGAGCTGGGGGCCAACCTGACTATTGAATTGAACAATATGGAGATATTGAGTGATGCGGTGGACTCGATGATTGAAAAGCTCAACCGTCAATCTCCTGTCCTTTATTGGCTATTGGAGTATATCGAAGAGCGCATTGCTGACGATAAACGTTGGAATGTATCAGGAGAAATCAAGAACTTCGGACGGAATATCTTTGATGAAGGATATATAGAAAAAGGTGACGGACTGCGCCGGAAGTTGCAAGACAAGGACTGTATCAAAAACTATCGCCGTACGCTGCAGGCAATCGAAACGGAGGCACTGGAACAGATGAAAGGTTTTGCCGACCAGTTTTTCGGGATATTGGAAAGTAATGGTCTGACTATAGACAGTTTGGCCAATAAAAGTAAAGGAATATCCGGTTATTTTAGCAAATTGCAGATGGGAAAGTTGGACGATAGTCTTCGCAATGCGACGGTGGAGAAACATCTTGCCTCTCCTGAAAACTGGTCTTCAAAAAGCTCGCCTAGCCGTAATGCTATTACCGAGCTGGCAGCTGCGGAACTTATCCCCTTATTGCAGACGGCGGAAGAGTTCCGAAGTAAGAATAATATGTTGGTCAACTCCTGCCAGCTTTCTCTACGCTATGTGAACAATGTACGATTATTGACAAATATCGATGAGGAAGTGCGCCGTTTGAATTACGAGAACAATCGCTTTCTGCTTTCGGATACCAATGCATTACTCCATAATCTGGTGCACGACGGTGACTCTTCTTTTGTGTTCGAAAAGATAGGAACTACGATTCGTAATGTAATGATTGATGAGTTTCAGGATACATCCCGAATGCAATGGGATAATTTCCGTTTATTACTGTTGGAAGGACTTTCGCAAGGAGAAAACAGCTTGATTGTAGGAGATGTGAAGCAATCTATTTACCGTTGGCGTAATGGAGATTGGGGTATCTTGAACGGACTAAAAGACCATATTGAGGCATTTCCCATTAATGTGAAGACATTGACTACCAATCGCCGGAGTGCAGGAAACATTATTGAATTCAACAATAAGGTATTTACTGCTGCCTGCCACACTTTGAACGATATTTATAAATCTGAACAAGGAGAAGAGTGTGAAGATTTGAAAGAAGCATATATTGATGTGTGCCAGGAAAAAGATAAAGACCCGGAGGGGGGATATGTCAAAGTAACTTTCCTGACGGAAAAAGAAGATGTAACTTATGCTGAGGATACTTTACAGCAGTTAGCAAATGAGGCTCAACGATTGGTGGCAACAGGTGTACGACTGAAGGATATCGCCATTTTGGTGCGAAAGAATAAAACCATTCCGTTGGTGGCTGATTATTTTGATAAAAACACACCTTACAAGATTGTATCGGATGAAGCTTTCCAGTTGAATGCGTCATTGGCCATCTGCATGATAATAGATGGGTTACGTTATCTGTCCGACCCTGAAAACCGCATTGCAAAAGCACAACTTGCTGCAGCTTATCAAAATGAAATACTGAAGAACAACATAGATTTGAACACGCTGTTGCTAAATGATATAGATGAGTATTTACCGATTTCCTTCATCAAGCAGCAGGAGAAATTGAGATTAATGCCATTGTATGAACTGATGGAAAAGTTGTTCGGTCTGTTTGAAATGTCACGCATCAAGCAACAAGATGCCTATCTTTGTGCATTCTTTGATGCCGTTGTGGAATATTTACAGAATAATTCTTCGGAGATGTCCGCCTTTATCGCTTTCTGGGAGGAGACACTCTTTCAAAAAACGATACCTTCAGGCGAAGTGGAAGGTATTCGGATTATTTCCATTCATAAGTCGAAGGGGTTGGAATATCACACAGTACTTCTCCCCTTCTGTGACTGGAACATGGAAAAGGAGCGCAGCTTGACGCACCTGATGTGGTGTGCACCCAAAGCGGCACCGTTTAACGAGCTCGATATCGTTCCTGTCAATTACTCCACAGCCATGCAGCAGTCTATTTACAGGGAAGAGTATTTGAATGAGCGATTGCAGTTGTGGGTGGATAATCTGAATTTGCTTTATGTAGCGTTTACCCGTGCCAAGAAGAATCTTATTGTTTGGGGTAGAGACGGATTGAAAGGTACTGTTTCGGAACTGCTGCAACAAGCTATGGAGCAGATGGATGTTCCGCAACAAGAACATGACAGTATCCATCAGGAAGAATCTGAAGGCGATGCCAACACTGATACTCCCGATAATGTTGTGTATGAAATGGGTGCGCTCTGTTTATCAGAAGCAAGGAGAGCGGATGACATTACCAAAAATAAGTTACTGGTAAACCCTGAGAAGATTTCCCTCCATTTGGAATCGTTGGAGAGTAACATTGAGTTTAAACAGTCCAATCGTTCTGCTGAGTTTATCCGCGGAGAAGAAGAAACCGGAGAGAAATATATTCGGCAGGGACAGTTACTGCATAATCTGTTTTCAGTGATTCGTACACAGGATGATATTCCCTCTGCCATCGAGCGGCTTCGTTTTGAAGGAATCATTGAGTCGGCTGAGCAAGAGAAGCAAATCAAGAAATTGACCGAATGGGCTTTGAATCATCCGCTAGTGAAAGAGTGGTATTCGGGCCATTGGGAACTTTATAATGAATGTGCTATTATATATAAGGAGAATGGCGAATTGCAGATGCGTCGTCCCGACCGTGTGATGATGAAAGACGGCAAGGTGGTAGTAGTGGATTTTAAGTTCGGAAAAAAGCGCACCGATTATCATAAGCAGGTACGCGACTATATGAGCTTGTTGTCTGATATGGGATATGAGAATATTCGTGGATATCTGTGGTATGTATTTGAAAATGAATTAGTGGAGGTAAAATAATCATGGAAAGCTTTTTAAAACTCGTAGCAACAGACTTATATAATCGTACTCAAGGTGACTTGGCGCATACTGCTGTGGTGTTCCCTAACAAACGTGCCGGCTTGTTTTTTAATGAACATTTGGCGGAACAGTCAGACGCACCAATTTGGTCACCGGCTTATGTGAGTATTAGTGAACTTTTCCGTAGCCTTTCTACATGGGAAGTGGGAGATTCGGTCAAGTTGGTGTGCGAACTCTATAAAGTATTCCTTCACGAAACTCAGAGCAAAGAAACTTTGGATGATTTCTATTTTTGGGGGGAGATGCTTATCAGTGATTTTGATGATGCTGATAAGAATATGGTGGACACTGATAATTTGTTCACTAACCTGCAAGACCTGAAAAACATCATGGATGATTATACCTTTCTCAATGATGAACAGGAAGAAGCTATCCAACAGTTTTTTCAGAATTTTTCTATTGAGCGCCGTACGGTATTGAAGGAGCGGTTTATCTCCATGTGGGATGCTTTGGGGAATATTTACAAAGGATTTCGTGAAGTGCTTTCATCTCAGGGAGTTGCATACGAAGGGATGCTTTACCGCCATGTAATAGAGCATCTGGATGTAGAGGCGTTGCCTTATGAAAGATATGTATTCATAGGCTTCAATGTACTGAATAAAGTAGAGCAGACCTTGTTTAAGAAGTTGCAGGAAGCGGGTAAAGCCATTTTTTATTGGGACTATGATGAGTTTTATATGAACTCCCATCCTCATGGGAATCCTGACGAACTACATCCTCATGAAGCCGGAGAATTCATTCGCCGCAATTTGCGTGATTTTCCTTCTCCCCTGCCCGCTGAGTTATTCAACACGCTGGTCCGGCCCAAAGAAATCCGTTATATTGCCGCACCTACCGAAAATGCACAAGCCCGTTATCTTCCGACATGGATACGTGAAAACCTGACAAGGCAAGAGAAAGAAACTGCTGTTGTCCTTTGTAACGAAGCGTTACTCCAACCTGTGTTACATTCGTTGCCTGATGAAGTGAAGCATGTCAATATCACGATGGGATTTCCTTTATCGCAAACCCCTGTATATAGCTTTCTTACATCATTGCTGGAGTTGCATACTCACGGATATAACCGGCATAGCGGGCGTTATACATACTTGGCGGTTGTTACTCTGCTGAAACACCCTTATACACGCCAATTGAGTTCCAATTCTGAACTGTTGGAAAAAGAACTGACCAAGCATAATCGTTTTTATCCGTTACCCAGTGAATTGCAGAAGGATGAATTTCTTACTCAATTATTTGCTCCGCTATCCGGCAGTAACCTAAGTTTGTGTCTCCGTATATCTGAAATATTGCAGCAAATAGCCAGCATTTATCAGAATAAAACAGGAGAAGATCTTTATCGTGAGTCACTTTTTAAAGCATATACCACAATCAGCAGATTCCGTACTCTGATAGAAGAAGGAGAACTGACGGTTCAGCCGGAGACATTACGGCGTTTGTTGGTTAAAGTATTGTCGGCTACCAATATACCTTTTCATGGAGAGCCGGCCATCGGAATGCAAGTAATGGGAGTACTCGAAACACGTAACTTGGATTTTCGCCATTTGGTCATGTTATCGGTTAACGAAGGTCAGCTACCCAAATTGGGAGGAGATTCTTCTTTTATCCCTTATAATTTACGTAAAGCTTTTGGCATGACTACCATTGAGCACAAGATAGCCGTTTATGCTTACTATTTCTATCGGCTTCTGCAACGTGCCGAAAAAGTTACTTTGTTATACAATACCAGTTCCGATGGACTCAATCGTGGAGAATGGAGCCGTTTTATGTTACAATTCCTGATTGAATGGCCTCACCCCATTATACGTCAATATTTGGAAACAGGACAATCACCGCAAGGTACACTTTCTATTACCATTCCCAAAACACCGGAAGTAATGAGAAAAATGCAAAGCGTGTTTGATGTCCGTGTTAACAAAAAGGCCAAATTCTCTCCTTCGGCACTTAATTATTATTTGGATTGTCCGCTGAAATTCTATTATATTTATGTAGCAGGCCTTTCAGCTCCCGAGCAAGTCAGTGCAGAAATAGACTCTGCCACTTTCGGAAGTATTTTCCATTTGGCAGCCGAGAATATTTATAAGGATTTGACGGCACATAACAATGTTATTAATAAAGAGACATTGGAGGCGCTTCTTCATAATGAGGTAAAACTGCAGGATTATGTAGATGCTGCTTTTAAAGAACTGTTCTTTAATGTACCCCAAAATGAAAAGCCTGAATACAATGGTGTACAGTTAATAAATTCTGCTGTTATCACAAGGTATTTGAAACAATTGCTGGAAAATGATTTGCGCTATACGCCCTTCACTTTCGTGGGTTCCGAGCAACCAGTGCAGGAGGATGTCGAAATTAGGACTCCGAAAGGTATTATAAAATCGCGTATTGGAGGTATTATCGACCGTTTGGACAGTAAAAACGGTACATTGCGAATTGTAGACTACAAAACCGGTGGTGATGCGGACACTCCTCCTAATGTGAAATCTCTCTTCACACCAGACAAAAAGCGCTCTAATTATGTGTTCCAAACATTTCTTTATGCTGCTATTATGTGTCGAAAACAGTCATTAAAGGTTGCTCCTTCCTTGCTTTATATTCATCGGGCAGCAACAGAAACTTATTCTCCGGTCATCCAAATGGGAGAACCTAGGAAACCAAAAGAACCTGTGGAGGATTTCAGCATATATGAAACAGAGTTCAGAGAGCGATTGCAGGTGCTGCTGGAGGATATATTTAACCCGGAAATACCTTTTACCCAAACGGAGGTCGTAGAAAAATGCACTTATTGTGATTTTAAGGCATTGTGCAAACGATAATATTAGTGATGATTGTTGGTTTGGGGGCAAAACATGGATAATGCTCTTTTAGTTTGTAGGGGCGAGGTTCGCTCGCCCGAAAACAGTTTGCTTTGTGTCTTCGGGCAGGCAAACCCTGCCCCTACAGCTGACGATTGGATAGGCCATTTTGTTTTGACACATTCCCAAACTTGAGATTAGTGTATCCGACCTGATTAGGGGGCCACATAAAGTTTTAGTGATTCATCCCAGGAAATCATTCCTGGTTTGCCCCACCAATAGAAATCATCCAGATTACAGAAATCATTGTTCTTTTTCATTTCTTCTTTTAGTAATCGTTTATATGCATTCTTTAAGAATGCATAAGCCGGCATCTCAGCAAGATTTACCATTTCCCATGGGTCTTCATTTAAGTTGAAAAGCTGTTCTTTCTTCTCTCCCTTTATATTATAAATGATATATTTCCAACCGTCTTTCACAAGACCGCGCTGAATACTGTTGTAGGCAAGAAAGAGATGGTCACGATGTGTATTTTCTTCTTTTTTCATCACCGGTAGCAATGACTTTCCTGTTACGGAAGATGATGGGCGGATGCCTATCAAATCACACAGGGTGGGATATACATCCGATAGATAACAATATACATTCCGTTGGGTCCCTTTTTCTATTCCAGGTGCGGAAATAATCAAAGGAATACGGACACTGTGATCATATAAATTCTGCTTGCCTAACAAACCGTGTTGGCCTACCGCCAAACCATTGTCGGAAGCAAATACTAGAATTGTATTGTCAAGTTGTCCGCTTTCTTGTAGTGCCTGTAATACACGGCCTATCTGAGTATCTACTTCACTAATCATGCCGTAATAATCTGCTATCTCCTTTTTTATGGCTTCTTCAGTGCGCGGAACAGGTATTAATACTTCATCCCTCACATTCATGTCTCCCGTATCAAAAGGATGGCGCGGCAGAAAGTTGATAGGCAATGCAATAGTATCTGCTTCATAATGTTTACCGTAGACAGGATGTTTCAATCGGGGGTCGTGGGGAGAAGTAAAGGCCACGTAAGCAAAAAAAGGTTGTTTGCCGTTCTTCTGTTTCTTTAGGAAATTAACGGCTGCATCGGCAAACATCTCGGAGGAAAATTTATCACCGGTAAACTTTTCCCGATATTGTCCACTTGGGTCGTAATGATTCAGACGAGGTTCTACATGGCCATTTGTTTCATAAGTGTGCATCCCTCCGAAGAATATATTTTCTCCGTCAGAAAAAGAGCGGTTGAAGGATGCGAAATCTGAGTGCCATTTTCCGGTTTCGAAAGTAGTATATCCATGTTGGCGCAGCAGTTCGGGTAATGTGATGTGTTGCTCAGGAATCACCTGACCATCCTTTACTATCTGAAAAACTCCCCTGCCAGTCATAATCATGGCACGACTGGGCATAGAGAGCGCACCTCCCAGCGAGCCGTTGGTATAGGCAGACTGGAACGAGATGCCATTTTGGTAAATGCGGTCTATATTGGGTGTACTTACTTGCTCACAACCATTGTGATGAATGCAAGTACGTTGCATATCATCCACTAAAAGAAATAAAATGTTGGGCAACTCCTTTTTCGATGCTCCCATACAGGTAACGGTATATAATAATGCTCCTACGGAAAACAGTAACTTTCTCATAGATAATAGATTTTATTTCATGTTTTAAGATTATATCAGTTAAGCAAAGATTTCTTTCTGATGATTATACTAACGAATGGGAACGGCAGGATGATAGTCTTGAATAGCATTTAAAATGGCGTTGACATCAACAGTATGCCCTTTAATTTCAAAAAAGTTGTGATGCATTTTACCGTCGGAATATCTTACTATAATAGATCTTATCTCCGCATTCTTTGCCATTTTTCTCTCTATCTCTGTGATATTGGTCAAGGGGAATTTTCTTGTTTTTCCTAATCCGGGCTTGTAGATAAAACTGTTCGGTGTAATGGTGTAAGTGAAGTGCCCGGCCAAGAATGTAATGATAGCATAAATCAGCCACATAATTCCTAATTCATATTTCTTTGTCATGCCGACATATACTGTTGCAAATATGAGGATGAACGATATCGGTATCCATACCCATAAAGGTTGCTTGGTTCTGAATTCGTATTTTTCCATTTTATTTCGTATTTGATTTATACAAAAATAGGGAGATTAGGTTAAATAACCAAACCTCCCCATAGGAATTTATGAACGATTTCTAACAATTAATCAAATTAGAGAATGGCTTTTACAGTTTCCAGCATACCTTTTTCTTGGATTGAATCAAGATTGGCTTTGACAGCCTTTGTAAGTCCCGGAATCTTATTCAGGTTTTCACCCCAAATGGAAGTTGCTTCCAATACACCTTCGGCAACCTTTCCTGTGTCACCGGTAGCCCAGAGCTCTTTTAAGAGTTTCATAATTTCAGGAGCATCATTGGGAGTGATTTCTGCACCGTCCATACGAACGCCACCCTTATAATAAGTGATGATGGCGGCTAATCCCAAAACTAAACCTTGCGGCAATTCACCTTTGCGGTCAAGGTATACTTTCAATCCAGGCAAATCGCGAGTTTGATATTTAGGGAATGAATTTAGCATAATAGAAGTTACCTGATGATCAACGAACGGATTATTAAAGCGCTCCAACACATCTTCGGCAAACTTTTTCAGTTCTTCTTTCGGTAAATTTAATGTTTCCATTAACTCATCAAACATAACCTTGTGAATATATTTGCCGATTATTTCATGCTGGCAAGCGTCACGCACAATGTTGATGCCTGACAAATATGCTACGGGAGATAACACTGTATGCGGGCCGTTGAGCAAAGTCACTTTTCTTTCATGGTAAGGAGCTTCGGAAGGAACGAACAACACATTTAATCCGGCCTTATCAGCTGGGAATTCTTTTGCGACTTCTTGAGGGGCTTCAATCACCCACAAATGGAAAATCTCTGCTTGAACAACCAGATTGTCATCATATTGCAGTTTTTCTTTGATGGCGGCGATGTCTTTACGAGGGAATCCCGGAACGATGCGGTCTACCAAAGTGGCATATACCCCACACGCTTCTTCAAACCATTTCTTAAAGTCTTCACCCAAATTCCACAATTCAATGTATTGGTAGATGGTCTCTTTCAGTTTATGACCATTCAGAAAAATCAGTTCACAGGGGAATATAATCAGCCCTTTACTCTTGTCACCGTTAAATGTCTTATAACGATGATATAATAATTGTGTCAGTTTGCCGGGATAAGAAGAAGCAGGAGCATCTTCCAATTTACAAGCCGGATCGAAAGCAATACCGGCTTCTGTCGTATTCGAGATAACGAAACGCATTTCCGGTTGCTCTGCCAATTTCATGAATTCATTATTCTGAGCATAAGGGTTTAATGCCCGGCTGATTACATCAATCTTTGTAAGGCTGTTCACTACTTGCCCTTTATCCAAACCTTGTAGGTTGACATGATAGAGACAGTCTTGTGCATTTAGCATATCAACCATGCCCTTGTCTATGGGTTGCACCACTACTACACTACTATTAAAGTCTGCTTTTTCGTTCATATTGTAGATAATCCAATCTACGAATGCACGAAGAAAATTACCTTCACCAAATTGAATAATTCTTTCGGGGCGTTGTGCCTTGACGGATGTTTCCTTGTTTAATGCTTTCATACGATACTAATTATTAGATGTGTTTATTTATACCCTGTGGAGATTATAGAGATTTATGGTATACTCATAGTATTATAGAATAGCATCAAATGGTAATATTTATTTAATTTATCATTTGCCATTCGGAAAGTAAGCATTTAAAATCTTTAAATCTTCGCTGCAAATATACGAATTATTTTGTTATTCCAAATAAAATTTCTACTTTCGTGTTCGATAACGGTTAATAAATCTAAATGAACGTTTTTGGATACTCTTTCAAAAGCCGGGCTTAGATATAGGTTAAAATAGACAACAATTATATAGACATTAAAAAGACTGCTTATGAAAAACTTTATGGATGAAAACTTCTTGCTTCAGACAGAGACAGCACAGAAGTTATATCACGAACATGCGGCAAAAATGCCCATTATTGACTATCACTGTCATCTTATTCCTCAGATGGTAGCCGATGATTATCAGTTTAAGTCACTGACTGAAATTTGGCTGGGAGGCGACCATTATAAATGGCGTGCCATGCGCACCAACGGAGTGGACGAACGTTATTGTACCGGTAAGGATACCTCTGATTGGGAGAAGTTTGAGAAATGGGCCGAAACAGTTCCATATACTTTCCGTAACCCGCTGTATCATTGGACTCATTTGGAATTAAAAACAGCTTTCGGCATTGATAAAGTATTAAACCCGAAAACTGCACGCGAAATTTATGAGGAATGTAATGAGAAGCTGCAACAGCCGGAATATTCAGCGCGTGGCATGATGCGCCGTTATCACGTAGAGACGGTTTGTACAACTGATGACCCTATCGACTCTTTGGAATATCATATTAAGACACGTGAAAGCGGTTTTGAAATAAAAATGCTTCCTACATGGCGTCCCGACAAAGCTATGGCTGTAGAGCTTCCTGCCGATTTTCGTACATATATGGAAAAACTATCAGCTGTGAGTGGTATTAGCATTTCTTCTTATGATGATATGGTATCGGCTTTACACAAACGCCATGACTTTTTTGCAGAACAAGGTTGCAAATTATCAGACCATGGTATTGAAGAATTCTATGCAGAGGATTATACTGATGCTGAAATCAAAGCTATCTTTAATAAAGTTTATGGCGGAACTGCGTTGACGAAAGAAGAAATATTGAAATTCAAATCGGCTATGCTGGTTGTGTTTGGCGAAATGGATTGGGAGAAAGGTTGGACTCAGCAGTTTCACTATGGTGCTATCCGTAACAATAACACCAAGATGTTCAAACTTCTTGGCCCTGATACCGGTTTCGACTCTATCGGTGAATTTACTACAGCTAAAGCAATGGCAAAATTCCTTGACCGCTTGAATACGGAAGGAAAACTAACTAAGACCATTCTTTATAATTTGAATCCTTGCGCTAACGAAGTTATTGCCACTATGTTGGGGAATTTCCAAGATGGAACTATTCCAGGCAAGATTCAGTTTGGTTCTGGCTGGTGGTTTCTAGATCAGAAAGATGGTATGGAAAAGCAAATGAACGCATTATCATTATTAGGACTATTAAGTCGTTTTGTAGGTATGCTGACTGATTCACGTTCTTTCCTGTCCTACCCGCGTCATGAATATTTCCGTCGGACTTTATGCAACTTGTTAGGCAATGATGTAGAAAACGGTGAAATTCCTGTATGTGAAATGGAACGCGTCAATCAGATGGTAGAAGACATTGCGTATAATAACGCAAAGAAATTCTTCCAATTTTGATAAAGAAAGAAATCTTTGAGGAGTCACTGATATTTTCTGTTGCCATCAGTGGCTCTTTTGTTTATGAGAGACTCACTCTACACTTGGTATATGTGGAATTATTCTACAGTTTTGTAGAGTTGCAAACCATCTTTCTACACTTTCTTCAAATCTTCATTGTCCTATTAACTATTTTATTATCAGTATTTTCCTAATTATTCCGCGATTTTGGCACGTAACTTGCTTATACATCGGAAACAAATTAATTTAAAAACGAGAAATGATGAAAAAGGTATTAGTTTTATTAGCAGTGATATTAGGGTTAGGTACTTCAGTTGTATGTGCAGAAGGTGTAAAAGATGCAAAGAAGGAACAAACAGTAAAGACAAAGAAATCTCCCGATTTTATTGAAATCTATATGAATGATGTTCCCGAAACGATAATGGATACTTTGGCATGCGAAGGATCCATGATAAAACAAGCATTTTTATCCTATGATGTCAATGGAAGCAGAATCTATAAAGTGATTGTTTTAACCAGTAGTTTGGAAGAAACTACTAAATATTTCAGTGAAGATGGAAAAGTGATAAGATAATTTTTTAGTTAGTATGTAGAATGATGATGGTTTCGGCTTGTGATAAGCCGGAACCTTTTTTATGATATATACCAAATTAGTTATATAGTATGATATATCCATTCAGATACGTAGCAAGCAGTAGCCATAACGTATAAGGAATAAACAACAAAGAACTAATCTTCTTTACAGGATAACTTTCTATCATATAATATATTATAAATATATCAAGAAGTAGTATATCTATAAATCCCAGTAACGGACTTTGGAAATAGAAAAAACAAATACTCCAAGTAAAATTGAGTAATAGTTGGCAGCTAAAAAGCCACCTCAAGGTTTTTCTTTTTGTATGTTGAGTGTTCCATATTAGTCCTATCGATATCCCCATACAGAGATAAAGGAGACTCCATACAATAGGAAATATAAAATTGGGAGGAGTTAATGATGGTTTATTTAAGAACGGATACCACGTTTGAATGGCATCAGCCTGAAAGTATGCGGCGGTGAATCCCACACTAAAACAAATTATTACTGCCACACATATTGATATGATTTTATTCATTATTGATTATTTTGTTAATGTTCATCTTATGTAGTAACAAAAGATATTCTGTTTTGCTTAATAAAGATGGATGAAATTTTGATATGATGACTCATTCTCTCTATAAATAATATCATAAAACGAACAATGATGAAATGTAAAAGAAACGAATGTTAAATTACAACGTTATTTAAAGGAAGTTTATATATAAAATTAGCTTCTAATATGATAAAATGCTATTTTTACAGCAAATAACTAAGCATTCTATTATTAACCTCTTTAATAAAAGTTCAAATGGATAAGAATCAAATAGGCTTAAATGCCGGAAAAGTTTGGAAGCTTCTGAATAATAATCAACGATGGAGTTATTGTGAGCTAAAGGAAGCAGTCGGGCTGTCTGATAGAGATTTAAATGCTGCTATTGGTTGGTTGGCTCGTGAAGATAAAATTGATTTTGAAACCGAAGATGGAAATGACCGATTGTTTTTATGTGTGAACGTGTATATCGGATGATAAAGTAAAGAGGATGGATACTGCAATGATGGTACCATCCTCTTTTAATTTCAATTTAATTTCTTAATGACTTTGGCCGGATTACCTACAGCTGTAGAATCATCCGGAATATCTTTTGTAACAACACTACCGGCTCCGATGATGCATCGGTTTCCAATAGTTACTCCCGGACAGATAATAGCTCCTCCTCCTATCCAACAGTCTTCACCGATTGTTATAGGATAGGCATATTCCTTAGTTCCTCTTCTTGCAATATAATCAATAGGATGGTGGGGAGTATATAGTTGTACATTGGGGCCGATAAGTGTATGGGCACCGACAGTTATATATCCTCCATCCAGAAAAGTACAATTGGCATTGACAAATACATGCTCCCCTAATTTGATACCGGTACCATGATCACAATAAAAAGGTGGACAAATGATAGAAGTGGCAGGGATATTCGGCACCAAATCTTCTAATGTCTGGCGAAAATCTTCATCATAAGTACTCATTGTTCTCATCTTGGCCAATAATTTCTTGGCGTGGGCGAAACTAGCCTGTATTTCCGGTTTTTCCATATCAGCCAATTCGCAATTACGCATTTTATCTATTTCATTCATATACTTTGGTTTTTGTGCTAAATGTAAAAGATATTTTTCTTTCTGCCAAATATACGCCACATAATATAAGAAAACAGCCGGATAATGCTATTACAGTAATCTTTTCGTCTATAATTATGGCTGAGGTAAGTAATGTTACCAATGGAACTATATAGATGTAGTTGGTACTTTGCACGGCACCCAGTTCTTTGACGCAAGCATTCCAAGAGATGAAACAAAGCATGGAAGCAATGATACCCAAGAATAATAGATTCCCCCAAACGACAGGTTGTAGCATCAAGGAAGTATCCCAGTGTAACGGACGAAATAGAAAGACAGGTAATGTGGTCATTATTCCATAAAAGAAGACTTTTCGAGTAATAAAGACTGTAGAATACCGGCTGTCTAACTGTTTGAGAATAAGACAGTAAAAAGCCCACATTAGAGCTGCTGTTAAAGAAAGAAAGTCTCCCAATGGATTTATCTTGAGGATAAAACTGCCATTAAATACCACTAGTCCTACTCCTATTAATGCCATAAATGATCCATAAAGCAAATGTCGTGTAAAGGGTTCCTTTCTTTTAAAAAGGTATGACAAGAAAGTTGTCAGAATGGGTGACGTGCAAACAATTAATGATACATTGGAGGCAAGCGTGATACCCAATGCTGTATTTTCAGTTAGAAAATAAATTGTTCCTCCACACAGCCCGGCAAGAAATAATAGAAGTTCATCCTTAATTCTATTGGCAAAAAGCTTCTTGCGGGAAATGCTCCACATACAGATATAAGCCAAAACAAAACGGTAAAAGAATATCTCTGAAGGAGTCAAACCGTGTTGGATGAGAATCTTGGTGGAAACAAAAGTCGTTCCCCAAATAGCTACGGTTGCAATAGCTATAAGATGAAAAATCAGTTTCGATTTAGTTGCATTCATGTTTCATATCATATTTTAATCACGCAAAGATACAGATAAAAAGAATTCGTTTTAATGTATATTGCATTAAAAAAATATTCTTATTACTTATCTGTTCAGAAAGAGCCATGTTAATAAAAGAATTAACGTTTTGGTATCCAGGAGTCTACTAAACTTTGATGTTCTTTTACCCACTTTTCTGCCCCTTCTTTCTCATTGTATTCATTCTGCGAGACATCATTCAGCAAACTGCTGATTTCATCTGTGGTCATGTGCATATTGCCTATTAACTCTGCCACAAACGGATGTTGTTTGCCGAAGCCTTTCCGGGCAATGGCAGTAATTATCTCCGCCTTTCCGAAAATGCCTTTCGGATCTTCCAGAAATTTGAGTTTAAAGCGGGTAAACATCCAGTGGGGAGTCCATCCGGTCACTACGATCCATTGGTGCTCGTCGATGGCACGCTTCAGGACAGCAGTCATGGCAGGGCCGCTTGATTCTAACAATTTATAGTCGAGCTTATACTTCTCTATCGCCAAATCGGTGGCATGCATAATGCCTGCCCCTGCATCAATGCCGATAATCTCCCCTTTGAATTTCTCACGGTTGGCATTCAATTGTTCAATGGAATTTACAGGTACATAATCCGGCACTACCAACCCGATGCGTGCATCAGGATAAATCCCGCCGAGGATTTCCAGATTCTTGCCATACTGTTTCATATAATCCGCTTGCGTGGCAGGCAGCCATGCATCCATCAGCAAATCCACTTTGCCACGCGCCATGGTAGCATAGATAGGTGCAGGATCGGCGTTTTTCAGTATCACCCGGTAACCCTGTTGCTCCAAAATCACTTCTACCAAGTGGGTTAAAGCGATGCCGTCATCCCAGTTTATATATCCTATGCTGATTGTTTTATTGTCTTTCTTTCCGCTACACGATGTGAGCAGCAAGAGGAAAGATAAAAAATAAAGTATTCTTTTCATGCTTATTTCCCTTTCTTTTGTTTTCCAAGCCCTTGCGTGATGCGATCCAAAATAATTGCAAGGATAACTACTGCGATACCTCCTTCAAAGCCTAAACCGATTTTCATTTGCGTGATACCTTTTAATACGATTTCCCCTAAACCACCGGCAGCAATCATCGCTGCGATTACTACCATTGAAAGCGACATCAAGATGGTTTGGTTAATGCCTGTCATGATGGTGGGTAATGCCAAAGGCAATTGTACTTTGAATAATAGCTGTGTGGGGGTTGCTCCGAAAGAACGGGATGCTTCTACCACATTTTTAGGAACCTGCTTAATGCCCAGACTGGTTAAACGTACCACCGGAGGCATGGCGAAGATGATGGTTGCAAATGCACCGGGCACACTTCCCAACCCGAAAAAGAGAACGGCCGGTATCAGATAGACAAAAGCAGGCATCGTCTGCATCAAGTCGAGGATGGGATGCAGAATTTTATCACACCGCTTGCTGTTGGCGCTCCATATTCCAAGGGGAAGCCCGATCATCAGGGCAATTATGGTAGACGACAGCACCAGAGCCAATGTCTGCATCGTCTCATTCCAAAATCCCATTCCCCAAATGAGTAATAAACCCAAGGCGGTGAATACCCCTACCCCTTTTCCTGATTTATACCAGGCGAGAAGGGTCAGCAGGGCAATAGTCACATAAAAAGGAATCCACATCAATACATTTTGGAATCCGTCTATGAAGCCCCCTATTCCGACATTAACCGCATCAAAAAAAGGTGCGAAGTTTTCTGTCAGCCAATTGATGGCTATTTCTATATATTTTCCGATATTTATCATAATTCGATTGCGTTTTGAATAAGTTCGTTAATTTCGTTTTTATCTTTTCCGGTCATCTCTACTACAATGGATGAAAGGGGAATCAATCCTTTTAATTCACGTTCCTCATCAACCACATAGATGGGTGAATTGGTCTTGGTAATCAATGGAAGCAAATCTTCTATTTTAGTATCCTCCGTAACAGAATGCACTTCACTCAGTATGGCGGTCTTGATAGACTTAATCCCTTTGTGGCGGAGAATGGCAGCATCTTCCAGTGTGATTTCTCCAATCAATTTATCATTTTCGTCTATCACGGGAAGTACGGTAATATCTCTTTCTTTCATTTTTCTAATTAGCACCTCAGGGCCTTCTTTACGCAAACGGGCGACTGCCGGATGGGTAATCATAATGCTACCAGCCGTGACAATCTTGCTTCGGTCTACATTCTCGACAAAACGTGCCACGTAATCATTGGCAGGTTCGGTCAGGATTTCTTCGGAAGTTCCCACTTGTACGATTTCCCCATCCCTCATGATGGCGATGCGGTCACCCAATTTGATGGCTTCATTCAAATCGTGGGTAATGAAAATAATCGTTTTCTTCATTTTGGACTGTATAGCCAGCATTTCATCCTGCATCTGGACACGTATTAACGGATCGAGTGCAGAAAAGGCTTCATCCATTAATAACACCTCGGGATTGTTTGCCAAGGCGCGGGCCAGTCCCACCCGTTGTTGCATACCTCCGGACAATTGGCTCACCATTTGATTCTGATAACCTTTCAGTCCGACGATTTCCATGCTTTTCATGGCCTTCTTTTCGCGTTCCTGTTTGGGAACGCCTTGCAACTCCAATCCGAAGGCAATGTTGCTCAACACACTACGGTGAGGAAGCAAACCAAAATTTTGAAACACCATCGAAATCTCGTGGCGGCGCATATCCAGCAATTCCTTATCGGATGCGGTAGTGATATCCTTGCCATTGATTAAGATTTGTCCTTTTGTGGGTTTTATCAACCGGTTGATGCAGCGGAGCAAGGTTGATTTTCCACTGCCCGATAATCCCATGATGACGAAAAACTCACCTTCGTGGATATCCAGATTCGCATCTTTCACGGCGACGGTGCAACCGGTGGCTTTTAATATTTCATTTTTGCTTTTTCCTTCTTTCAGCATTCGGAGAGCCTTTTGTTTCTCCGAACCGAAAATAAGATATAGGTCTTTAATTTCTATTTTATTCATCGTTTATATAGGGTTTAAATTAATAAGAATAGGGGAAGTGAAGGGGCATGAAGAAGCTGCTTCCGTTTTATTTAACGAAAGAAAATATAAAATGGTTCATCGGACAAATCTTTTAATTATCCGAAAAAATATTGATTTAACAGTATTCTGCCATTTACTCCCGTAGGGAGTGGAGAGAAAGATATGGGCGGTGATTATTTCTCATAAAATTCGATGGGCAAATCATCCGGGTCTTTAAAGAATATGAATTTCTTTCCGGTATATTCATCTATTCTGACCATTTCGTGAGGAATGTTTTTTGCATCCAGTTCTTGAAGGGCAGTTTCTATATTGTCTACTTCAAAAGCGATATGCCGTAATCCGGTAGCTTCGGGATAGGATAACCGATGGGGAGGATTGGGAAAAGAGAATAACTCGATGGTATAAGTCCCGTTTAAAGACAGATCCGTTTTATAGGAATTTCTTTCACTTCTGAAATATTCATTCTTTACTTCAAATCCTAAATTCTGATAAAAAGCTTTAGACTTTTCATAGTCGGAGCAAATAATGGCAATATGATGTACGGCATTCAGTTTCATAAACTTATCTGATTAAAAGAAGTCTTGTTTTGTAATGGCAAAGATAATAAGAATTCGTTTTTTAGAAAATAGAAGGCGGCTAATCTTTTGTGGAATGCTATTTTGTTCTATCTTTGTGAAACAAATAAGATGAATATGGATAGCATTTTGATAATTGATGACGAACCGCAGATACGCAAACTTCTTTCGCGTATGATGGAACTGGAAGGCTACGAGGTTTTCCAAGCGACTGATTGCCAATCTACTTTAAAACAATTAAAACAGCACACTCCCCAGGTGGCATTGTGCGATGTCTTTCTGCCCGATGGCAATGGAGTCGATTTGGTTGTCACCATGAAAAAGCTCTATCCCGAACTCGAAATTATTTTATTGACGGCTCACGGCAACATCCCCGACGGGGTACAGGCTATTAAGAACGGGGCTTTCGACTATATCACCAAAGGAGACGATAACAACAAGATTATCCCTGTCATTAGCCGCGCCATGGAGCAAGCTAAAAAGAATATAGGAGAAAAAGCAAAACCGGAAGAAGCACATACCTATTCTTTTGAAACCATCAAAGGCAAGTCGGCCTGCATGCAACAAACGGTCGCTTTGGCCCGGAAAGTGGCAGCAACCGATGTCACAGTGTTGCTTACCGGCGAAACAGGAACAGGAAAAGAAGTCTTCGCACAAGCCATCCATCGTAACAGTCTTCGTAAAGAGAACGCTTTTGTAGCGGTAAACTGTTCCGCCTTTAGTAAAGATTTGCTTGAAAGCGAGATATTCGGTCATAAAGCCGGTTCGTTTACCGGAGCGATGAAAGACAAGAAGGGCTTGTTCGAGGTGGCCGACAACGGAACGATCTTTCTGGATGAAATCGGTGAGATGGCATTCGAACTGCAAGCCAAATTGCTCCGTGTGCTCGAAGCCGGAGAATATATAAAGATAGGCGACACGAAACCGACGAAAGTGAATGTCCGCATCATCTCGGCCACCAACCGTGATTTGAAAAAAGAAATAGAACAGGGTCATTTCCGCGAAGACCTTTATTATCGCCTATCCGTTTTCCAGATACACCTCCCTCCTCTTCGCGAGCGTAAAGAAGACATCGAGCTTTTAGCGGAAACCTTTATCCGGCTCTTTTCAAAGAAACTAGGGAAACAAGTGGAAGGAATGACACCGGAGTTTCTGACCGCTTTGAAAGCTGCCGATTGGAGAGGAAATATCCGTGAATTGCGTAATGTGATAGAACGCAGCATGATTGTCTGCGACAGACAGCTCACCTTGCAGGACCTTCCTATCGAAATACAGAACGCCCGGCTGGAAGACAATGCCGGCAGTAATTATTCGGAATTTGAACTGGCCGCTATGGAGAAACGTCATATTGCTAAAGTGCTGCAATACACCAAAGGAAATAAGACCGAAGCCTCACGTTTATTGAAAATAGGTTTGACTACACTTTATCGTAAAATAGAAGAATATGGGATAACCCTTTAATGAAAAACACTTAAAATTATTATGATATGAAGTTATTCAGTTACACTTTAGGCCTGATGGCAAGCGCATCTTTGCCAACAGTTGCAATGGCTGCCAACTTGCAACCCCAACAAGAACAGAAAGATAAACAGCCCAATGTTATTTTGATCGTTGCCGACGATTTGGGATATGGTGATTTAAGCTGCTATGGAGCTCACCGCATTCAGACTCCCGGAATGGATCGCATTGCCAATGAAGGCATTCGCTTCACACAAGGATTTTGTACAGCGGCAACTTCTACTCCCAGCCGTTATTCGGTTATGACCGGTAAATATCCCTGGAGTAATGTCGATGCCAAAATCCTTCCCGGAAATGCCGCTTTAATTATTGACACCCAAAAAATAACGCTTCCCAAACTGATGAAGCAAGCTGGTTATGCTACGGGGTCGGTAGGTAAATGGCATATCGGATTGGGAGATGGAAATGTAGATTGGAATAAAGAGGTCAATCCTGGTGCAGCAGAGATAGGATATGACTATTCCTTTATTCAAGCAGCGACTAATGATCGCGTACCCTGTGTTTTCCTTGAAAATGGGAAAGTCGTGGGATTAGACCCTAACGATCCTCTTTATGTCGATTATCGGAAGAATTTTCCCGGTGAACCTACCGGAAAGAATAATCCTGAGTTGCTCCGTATGCATCCCAGCGTAGGTCATGCGGGCTCTATCGTCAATGGAGTGCCTCGCATCGGCTTTCAAAAAGGGGGAAAAGCTGCTCAGTGGAAAGATGAAGAGATGGCGGAACTGTTCTTGAACAAAGCCAAGCAATTTGTGGATGATAATAAAGATAAACCTTTCTTTTTATATTATGGTCTTCACCAACCGCACGTGCCTCGTGTTCCCAACGAACGTTTTGCAGGGAAATCGGGCATGGGCCCTCGCGGAGATGTTATTCTGGAGGCTGACTGGTGTGTAAGTGAGTTTTTGAAAGAATTGGATAAGCTGGGATTGACGGAAAATACGATTGTGATTTTTACCAGCGATAATGGTCCGGTACTTGATGACGGATACAAAGATCAGGCAGAAGAATTGGTAGGCGATCACAAGATTGCAGGCCCATTACGTGGCGGTAAAACCAGTATGTTTGACGGTGGAACACGAATACCGTTTATGTTGCGTTGGCCGGCTCAGGTAAAACCGCAAGTTTCCGATGCTTTTGTTTGCCAAATGGACCTGTTGGCTTCGTTTGCAGCGTTGCTGGGACAGACTTATCCCGACCAGGTGGATAGTGAGAACACATTAGATGCTTTCTTGGGCAAAAGCAAGGAAGGACGCAAGGAACTGGTTATTGAAGGGATGTTTAATTATGCATACCGCCAAGGCGATTGGGCATTGATTCCTCCTTATTATAATCCGTACAGCAAGGAAGATGGTGAATTTATCGGTTTGGGATACGGATATAAATTGTATAATCTGAAAGAGGATATCGGTCAGCAAAATAATTTGGCCGAGAAATATCCGGAATTATTGGGCAAGTTAATCAATCGTTTTGAGTATTTGAAAGGACATACGGATAAAGTAACACGTTATTAAATCCCTTCCCTTTGCATTAAAATATAGTTTTTGCCCTGATGTGTTTATCATCCCATTACTGTGAGGGGATAAATATCATTGGGGCAAAAACTTTTCTTCATCCTTCTATTCCTTCACTTCATCCCCTGAATTTGTTATTCCGTCAGAGTCAAATTGTAAGACACGTGTATTTTTACAAAAAATACAGGGCCAGTTATTATTCTTGGGGATTTAATATATCAAGCATACACTTGTCACCGGATGTTATCTCTTCCGTTTTCTTTACTCTGCATACGTCTTGAACTCCCTAGGTCGTTTCATTAGCCGGCCTAAGCGTTTTCGTCCTTTCGATTATGCCTGTCTATTAGTCGAATTACTACAGTCTCCCACAATGGACTGTATAGTCCGTTGCCGTAGACTGTATAGTCTATTACAGTGGACTGTACAGTCCACTGCCGGAGTCTGTAATAATCTTCCGTTTAAAAGACCTTGGTTGACCCTAAGAAACGGCTTACTCTTCCCTTTATTGCCTGAAATCAGGAGCACCTATCTTTCGATACACTTCGGCATCCTTTTCCGAGAAACAACACACCGTCACCTCACCCTCATAGCCGTGTGCCATCTCTTCCCCGATAACGTTCAATGCGATACGTGCCGCCTCTTCCTTGGGATAACGGTACACCCCGGTACTGATACAGGGAAAGGCAATGCTCTGGATGCCGTTCTCCTTGGCCAACGCAAAACTGGTGCGATAGCATGAGGCTAGCTTCTCGGCTTCTCCATGAGTTCCCCCATACCATACGGGCCCTACGGTGTGAATTACTTTCTTACAAGGCAGGTTGTATGCATCGGTTATCTTGCTCTCACCGGTGGGGCAACCGCCCAATGTCCTGCATTCCGCCAGCAATGCAGGTCCGGCAGCCCGGTGGATAGCTCCGTCCACACCGCCGCCACCCAGTAGCGAACTGTTGGCCGCATTCACAATGGCATCCACTTTTAACGTAGTGATGTCGGCTACGATAACATTTATTTTCTTCATGTCTTCTTCCTGTTTTTTCTGTATTAAATCCTTCGTACAAAGCTATACAATTAATTAAAAAACGAAGGCATTCCGCTGCAAATAAATCCTTCATTCTCCTGTTTTGATATTCTTCCCTTTTCATTTTGAAAAGGTCTTCCTCTCCCCTCTTTTCCCCCTTGTTGCTATATGTTCATATAAATCAACCACTTACATTCTTGTTCTCGATAATGGCATACTATTGGCATCTTAGCAGGGCAAGTAAACAATAGTATTAATTAAAAAATGAAATTATGGATTTATTTTCAATCGGATTTGCAGTTTGCACCCTGAGCGGCATAGCTTGCTTCGGGCTATTCTTTAAATGTATAGACTGGTTCGAGAAAATCTAAAAACAGAAAGGAGAAACAAGTTATGTACACGGCATTATTTGTAGTTAGTGTGATTATGTTCGGCTATATGATGTATGTCCTCATCAAGCCGGAGAAATTTTAAAAAAGCAAGAAGGTTATGAATACTGAAATTTTAGGTGTTATAGCGCAAATCGTTCTGATGGTGACTTTAAGTTACCCGATCGGAAAATATATCGCTAAGGTTTATAAAGGTGAAAAGACTTGGTCGGATTTTATGAAACCCGTTGAACGGATGATGTTCAAGCTGAGTGGCATTAACCCTCATGAGGAAATGAACTGGAAACAGTTCTTGAGGGCATTGTTGGTGGTGAACCTCTTCTGGTTCCTTTGGGGGATGGTGCTGCTGGTTACTCAAGGTGTGTTGCCGCTTAATCCGGATGGAAACATCGGGCAGACCGCACACCAGGCCTTTAATACTTGCATCAGTTTTATGGTAAACTGCAACTTGCAGCATTATAGCGGTGAAAGCGGGCTGACTTATTTCACACAATTGTTTGTTATCATGTTGTTCCAGTTTATTACGGCTGCAACGGGTATGGCTGCCATGGCAGGTGTAATGAAAGCGTTGGCGGCAAAGACCACACAGACCATCGGCAATTTTTGGAACTTCATGGTATTGAGCTGCACACGTATTTTGCTGCCGCTTTCGCTGATTGTCGGCTTTATGCTGATTATCCAAGGAACCCCGATGGGATTTGACGGCAAAATGGAAGTGACCACTTTGGAAGGAGCGAAGCAATATGTATCACAAGGCCCGACGGCGGCCATTGTCCCTATCAAGCAACTGGGAACCAATGGCGGCGGTTATTTCGGTGTGAATTCTTCCCATCCGCTGGAAAATCCCACTTACCTTACTAATATGGTAGAGTGCTGGGCTATTCTTGTCCTTCCTATGGCGATGGCATTCGCTTTCGGGTTCTATCTGAAACGTAAGAAGTTGGGGTACAGCATCTATGGTGTGATGCTTGTCGCTTTCCTTATCGGTGTGTTTGTTAATGTTTATCAGGAGACAGGCGGAAACCCAAGGATTGACGCCCTGGGTATCGCTCAGGATAACGGCGCCGTGGAAGGCAAGGAAGTGCGCATAGGTGCTGCCGGCACAGCTCTGTGGAGCGTCGTTACTACGGTCACTTCCAATGGTTCGGTAAATGGTATGCACGATTCTACCATGCCGCTATCGGGTATGGTTGAAATGCTGAATATGCAGATTAACACGTGGTTTGGCGGTGTGGGTGTAGGTTGGATGAATTATTTCACCTTTATTATAATCGCTGTATTTATCAGTGGACTGATGGTAGGACGTACCCCCGAATTTCTGGGAAAGAAGGTGGAAGCGCGGGAAATGAAAATAGCTTCTATCGTGGCCTTGCTTCATCCGTTTATTATCCTGGTCGGTACGGCTCTTGCCGCTTACTTATTCGTTCACGCCCCCCAGTTTGTAGAAAGTGAAGGCGGCTGGTTGAATAATCCCGGTTATCATGGACTGAGTGAAATGTTTTATGAATATACATCCTGTGCGGCCAATAACGGTTCGGGCTTTGAAGGCTTGGGAGATAATACCTGGTTCTGGAACTATTCTTGCGGTTTGGTTTTGATTCTTGGCCGTTTTCTTCCCATCATCGGGCAAGTGGCTATCGCAGGCTTGCTGGCCAAGAAGAAATATATCCCCGAAAGTGCCGGAACGCTGAAAACAGATACCGTGACATTCGGAATCATGACTTTTGTTGTCATCTTTATCGTTGCCGCCTTGTCGTTCTTCCCTGCACATGCGTTAAGCACTATTGCCGAACACTTAAGTTTATAATAAAACAAGTTTATACAAGATGAAAAATAATAAATCAGCTTCTTTATTTCAAAAGGAGCAAGTTATGGACAGTATCAAGCAATCATTCGTGAAACTGAATCCGCGAGTGATGATAAAGAATCCTATCATGTTTACGGTAGAAGTCTGTACGGCCATCATGTTTACGGTCATGCTCTACTCCATCGTGAACGATTCACAAGGTTCCTTTATGTACAATTTGTGGGTCTTCGTTATCCTGTTTATCACCTTGCTGTTCGCCAACTTTGCCGAAGCCATTGCCGAAGCGCGTGGCAAAGCACAAGCCGACACTCTGCGCAAGACCCGTGAAGAAACTCCGGCCAAAAAAATTCTGAACGGGAAATTAATAACCGTCAGCAGTTCCCAACTAAAGAAAGGAGATATTTTTGTGTGTGAAGCCGGAGATGTAATTCCTGCCGATGGCGAAATCATCGAAGGGCTCGCCTCTATCGACGAAAGTGCCATTACAGGCGAATCCGCTCCGGTCATTCGTGAGGCAGGCGGTGATAAAAGTTCTGTAACAGGCGGAACAAAAGTCTTGTCCGACCAGATAAAAGTAATGGTAAGCACCCAGCCGGGTGAAAGTTTCCTGGATAAGATGATTGCATTGGTGGAAGGCGCATCCCGCCAGAAGACACCGAATGAAATCGCATTGACTATCCTGTTGGCAGCCTTTACGTTGGTCTTTGTCATTGTGTGTATCACCCTAAAACCGTTTGCCGACTATACGGGAACCGTGATTACCATTGCTTCTTTTCTGTCCCTGTTTGTCTGTCTCATTCCGACTACCATCGGCGGTTTGCTGTCGGCCATCGGCATTGCGGGTATGGACCGCGCTTTGCGTGCCAATGTCATCACCAAATCGGGCAAGGCGGTGGAAACAGTCGGTGATATTGATACGTTGCTGCTCGATAAAACCGGTACCATTACCATCGGAAACCGCAAAGCGACCCGTTTCTATCCGGCGCAAGGAGTCGATGAACAGGCTTTCATCGAAGCGTGCCTGCTCTCTTCCGTATCCGATGACACCCCGGAAGGAAAATCCATCATCGAACTGGGGCGGGAATCAGGTTTGCGTATGCGCAACTTGAATACCGAGGGAGCCCACATGATAAAGTTTACTGCCGAAACCAAATGCTCCGGCATTAATTTGAAGGATGGAACGGAAATCCGCAAAGGTGCGTTTGATGCCATCCGCAGGATAGCCCTTTCTGCCGGAAACACTTTCCCGAAAGAAACGGAAGACGTTATTCAGGAGATTACCGGTAATGGGGGAACGCCCTTGGTGGTCAGCATCAATAAGAAAGTGGCCGGTGTGATAGAATTACAGGATATTATTAAGCCGGGCATTCAGGAACGCTTCGAACGCTTGCGCAAGATGGGAGTAAAAACAGTCATGGTGACGGGAGACAATCCGTTGACAGCCAAATATATTGCCGAGAAAGCAGGAGTCGATGACTTTATAGCCGAGGCGAAGCCTGAAGACAAGATGGAATACATCAAAAAAGAGCAGGCTGCCGGAAAACTGGTTGCCATGATGGGCGACGGTACAAACGATGCCCCTGCCCTGGCCCAAGCCAATGTGGGGGTAGCCATGAACAGCGGTACGCAGGCGGCCAAGGAAGCCGGAAATATGGTGGACCTTGACAACGACCCCACCAAACTGATAGAAATTGTTGAAATAGGCAAGCAGTTGCTGATGACGCGCGGCACACTGACCACGTTCTCCATTGCCAATGATGTGGCCAAGTATTTTGCAATCGTTCCTGCGCTGTTCATGCTCTCTATCCCCGAACTTGCCGCACTGAACATCATGGGGCTGCATAGTCCTGAAAGCGCTATCCTGTCTGCGGTTATTTTCAATGCCATTATCATCCCCATCTTGATTCCATTGGCATTGAAAGGGGTCCGGTACAAACCGATAGGAGCTTCCGCCCTGCTCCGCCGTAATCTTTTGATTTATGGATTAGGCGGTGTCATTGCCCCCTTTGTGGGAATTAAGTTAATCGATTTAGTAGTAGGTTTATTCTTTTAATCAGTAAGTAACAATGAAAAATTTTATAAGGTCATTCAGACTAACTTTAGTGTTCTGTGTATTCTTTTCAGTGTTTTATATATTGGTATTGTGGCTGTTCGCCCAGTTTGCCGGACCTAATTCCGGCAATGCCGAAGTCGCAACGCTGGACGGCAAAGTGGTGGGTGCGGCCAATGTGGGACAATCTTTCACGGAAGACATTTATTTCTGGGGACGTCCTTCCTGTGCCGGAGAAGGTTATGATGCAACGAGTTCTTCGGGTAGTAACAAAGGGCCTACAAACGAAGAGTATCTGGCCGAGGTAGAAGCGCGTATCGATACTTTCCTGCTTCATCACCCCTATCTGAGCCGCAAGGATGTGCCTGCCGAAATGGTGACAGCCAGTGCTTCCGGTCTGGACCCTCATATTACTCCGGCATGTGCCTACGTACAGGTGCAACGGGTGGCAAAGGCTCGTGGAATGAGCGAAGAAACAGTGAAGGCAATGGTAGACAAGTCTATCGAGCACCCGTTTCTATGGCTGTTTGGAACAGAAAAAGTAAATGTTCTGAAACTGAACATTGCACTGGAAGAATCAAAATAATTCATCAGAAGAAAGCATTTCTTTAAAAGCCACTAAAGAGATTCCGATTACAGAACGCTTTTCATTGCCTTTGTTTGTGCAAGCCGTTGCTTCCCCTTCGTCTGATAAAACTTATCTGATAGCAGGTTTGAGCATCGGGTTCTGATTGTGTGAATTTATTTTTTTTGTAGGAAAGCCGGGTGTCCGAAAAGGTCGGTAATTCTATCATTTTGTCATTCTGAACATCGTGAAGAATCTGAATACACTACTTTGTGTTAACAGATTCTTCGTTACACTCAGAACGTACCTTAATGAAAAAATCTTTCAAGGGGTCAGCGAAGCTAATGACAGAGCAAAAGGATAGCACAATATATCTTTTGGGGCAGTCTCCTTTCTGTATCATCAAATAGAATAGTCAAAATTGCAATGCATGGAAAAATAGTATTTGTATATATCCTCTTGCATTCATTATTTTAATTACCTTTGGCACAACATATTTAGATTGATTGATAAATGAAATGAGATATGAAATATTATACTAGAATACTATTTATGGCGGTAATAATTGCTGCTTTTTCAGCTTGTATGCAGAAAAATAGTTTAAAAACAGATAACAATATGATGGAACAAACAGAAGAAAATGTCAGAAAACGAAAAGATGCATTGCAACACATAGATGAGGCTATAGAACAATACATCGCCCGTGATAAGTTTGCAGCGACATCCGTTTATCCCGGAATCAGTGATGAAGAACTTCGTGAGCCGTTGAATAACATTTTAAACATATTGGCTGAGACGTTTAAAAAGATAGCACACGATGAATCTGATGAAGTCATGTATCAAATGGCTATCAAACAAGTCCTCGACAATTTGGATGGTGTTTATTTCGATTCGGAAGATCAAGACCAGTTCTGTGCATCTATTGAGGCGTTGATGGACATTGTAGGTTTGGAAAGTTCGGGTGGATTATTGAATAAATGGAGATATGGATTTATTCCTGATGATGACAAATAGAACCTGCATTAAAAAATGTTTTAGATAAGTGAGTAAGAGGGAAATATTCAGATTAGACAGAGGTAGAATTCATTAATATTCAACTTCTTGCTAATCTCACGAGCCACTTTCAAAGCAGGCGCTTCAACCAGAAAGTGTTCTTCCTCGTAATCGGCAACCAAATCTGAGATTAAGTCCAATTCAAGAAAATTCTTATCATCCGACGGCGTATCATTACTAACCACTTTTAGTAATTCATCAATTCTTGCACAAGCTGCCTCGTATTGTTTTTCCGTTTTTATCTTTGCCATAACCTTTCTGTTTAAGCGTTTATTATCATATTTTTTATGAGTGCCTATCCAGCGGCAAGGGAAACGACAGCAACTACCTTGTCATTCTTTATACTAATAGTATTTCCCAATCCCGCCATATCCTGTTATTGTTTTATTCTCCTTTGTTTTTTTAATGAAATGGTTTAACCGCTTCTCAAATTCTTCAGGGCGTGTCCTCGCGGCTTCAATGTATGCAATACGGATTCGCTGATAGGAATCGGAAAACTGTTGATAGTTTTTCCACACTATTTTATCTTCTTTCAATTTGTCAATTATGTCACTGGGAAAAATGAAAGGTTCAGATAACACAGTCTGTATTTTAGCCTTAAACCGGGGATGTATCCTGTCATTTTCCAATAGCCATTTAAGCCTTTCTTTGTTGGCTTGCGAATAAGTGCTTTTAGGATTTCTGGGAGTGAAACGCTGAATTTTATGATCTTTGTCAAGAGGTCTTATCGTACTGTCAATCCATTCGAAACATAGAGCTTCCTCAACCGCATCATTGTATAGAATAGATTTTTCACCTGATGACTTGCCGGGAAATACAAACCATATTTCATTAGCAGTGTCAAAATTATCCATTAACCACTTTCTCCAATCTTCCCGGTTCTCAAAATACTTTATTTTATTTTCTGTCAACATATCAATCGCAGCCTCCTTTGTATCTACGAAAACAACATTTTTCCCCTTATTACTCTCATAAATGAAATCTCCAAGAGGTTTGCTTGTATAGTGTGAATAATCTCCATAAATCGCAATTCTTCCACCATAATTTACATATTTCTGCAAAATCTCTCCAGCAATGCCACTGCTGAGGACAAAGAAGTCTTCCGTAATCAGTTTTTTATCTATCACGATGTTTTTTGTACCCACCTCATATTTTGCGGTCATCAATAAATCAAGTGCCGATTGTATATCTGTAATTACCACAGAATCACTTTCGACTATTGCGCATGTAATATTGTTTTTTGTTACCGGACGAAATGTCATACCATATTACTTTTATTATCTGTTAATCAAATTATTTGGCTATGGATGCTTTTATATTAAATCATTATACAACAAGTGTTTTCTCTCTTTAATATGTTCTTTGATTATTGAAACAGCTTTTTCAATAGAACAATCTGTGGTATTTATGACAAACGGCTCATAATCACCGAGATTAACAAACTGTTTCCACATTGTTTCAACTAACTCGATATTGGTATCTTTACTTAATTTAGTCCGTTCAATGGCACGTTTCATCGTTTCTTCTTTGTCTGCCCTCAATATGATGTAGTGGATTTCATACCCTTCTTGTATAGCCTCTTTCCAAGGTGTTAAAAACCAAGGGCCTACAATGCCATCTACAATTACATCGTATCCACTGCGGACATAACGTTTGGCTGCTTCTAAAAAAGCCTCGATAACAACTAAATTCTGTTCCTGTGATTCGGGCAAATGGGGTGGTATTGCCCCTTTGCTCAAGTAGTGGTAAAAATCATCTGTATGCATATGCACAGATCTTGCAAAATCAGATTCTTTTGCGATAATTGTTGCTATTGTAGTTTTCCCGGTTCCCGGAGAACCTGTAATTATAATAATTCTACCTTTATACATATATAAATATTCTATTTTTGAAGCTGTTTCTTTCGTGTTGAACTCATCATTTCAAGAAGTTCCATTTGAGCAGGATTGAATACTGTTCTTTCCATAATTCGTTTCTTTTATTGTTTTGATAAGTACAAAAATACTCATAATCCTCATTATCACATTACCCTTTCTGTTTTTTTATAAATATTATCCTCATAATTCTATAAGAAAGGCACATTACAATCTTTCAGCTTCCCCCCGCCCCAAAAAAATATTTCCCAATCATAGTTTTATGAAATAAAGCCAAGTCCTACTTTACTTTCAATTAAATTCCATATATTCACACCCGAATAAGAATCCGGTGTATCACACCCCAATTTGATAGAAACGAATTTTGCATAAGAACCTATTCCAAAAGGTAAAGAATAACTCAAGAAAACAACCATTTAAAAACGAAATGATGAAACAATTAATCGCCTGTTGCGGACTGGATTGCGAAAACTGCGACGCCCGCATAGCCACTGTCACGAATGACGATGCGCTGAGAGAAAAAACCGCCAAAGCGTGGAGCGTGATGAACAATGCACCGCAAATTACAGCAGAAACCATCCATTGCATGGGCTGCCGCACCGATGGAGCCAAATTTGCATTTTGCAGTGAATATTGCGAAATCCGTAAGTGTGTCCATGCGAAAGGATTTAACACCTGCGGTGACTGTAAAGAGTTGGATAACTGCCCGATAGTGGGTGCCGTCTTTCAACATGCTCCCGGGGCAAAAGAAAACCTGCTGACTTCAGATTGATTTCTGAAGCCGGGCAGGTATTATTCTTACAATACCGCAGCTATTTTACGGATATTGGCAAGTCTCTCTGCAAATGATTTGTCCGATTTGGCGATTTGCATATCATATCGGGCTTGCAAACGGAGCAACGGCTCTGCATCAATGCCAAGCGCCGCCTCAAACAACAATGCGTATTCCGTAGAAACAGCACGTTTGCCATTCAGTATCTCGTTCAGCAGTGAAGAGGATATGCCCATTTGTGCTGCGAGTTTTCTTTGCGATATGCCTCTATATTCGATTTCCTCTTTCAGAATATCGCCCGGATGAGTCGGTTCAAACGGGACTAAATTGTTAGCAATCATGTGTGGGTCAATGTCTTTTAATGTAACCATACTGCCTGTTATTTATAATGGTTTGACAATTCAATTATATTACATACGGTAACAACCGGCTCTTCCGCGATTTCCTTTCACGCGTAAAAAGTTTGTAAATATAAAACTTCTGCCCAGCATTCACAAATAAGTGAACAACTATTTATTGAATAACAAGAATGTCCGGGAATAGATTAAGGCTTTGAACCATTCCTGTCGTTTTCCGCATGAAACTATGCCCCAAGAAAAACCTCCTCCAGCTCCCTTACCGCCTGCTCCCTGTCCTTTTCCCGAACCACTACCGACACATTGTGATTACTGCTTCCATAAGAAATCTGATAAAGCGGAATGTGACATAACACATTGATAATGTGCGCCTCCATGCCCGTATGCTCCCACGACAAATTGCCGATGACACTCACCACAGCCATGTCCGTTTCAATGCCCACCTCGGCATATTTGCCCAACTCCCGATAAATAAACCGCAACGTATCACTGCTGCAACTCACCGCCACGGATATGTTGACATTCGAGGTGGACGCCGAATGAATCAGCACTTTATATCTTTCGAAAGTGTCAAATACTTTTCCGATAAAAAGAGAGGCGTTCAGTATTTCCAGCGATTTCAGTTTGATAAACGCCACTTGGCGGCGCGAAACAAGGGCTTTCACCCCCTGCCCCATCCTTTCGGCAGAAATCAGTAATTCATTTTCATCGGAAAACGGAAGCCTTTGTAGGGCGATGGCCATTCCTGCCGAACGTGCCAATGCAATGCACTCGGCAGAGATAAATCTAGCTCCGCAGTCAATCAGGTTTTCCGCTTCGCCGAACGTTATGGAATGCGTTTGTCGCATTTTTATATTGCCGTTCAGCACGCCGCCGGAGGTGTAAAGCACCACCTCTGTCGCGTGGAAAACCGCTCCGGTCAATGCGGCATAATAATCCGTGCCGCCGTGGGGCAGAAGGCAGGTTTCATTATATACATTCATGCACAGGGCGTTTTGAGTGATATATAGGGGGACGTCGGGAAGCCCTTTCATCAGCTCTTCCACGTTTTTGCGGGAGTTTTCCATATCCGGTTTCCTGTCGACGCCAAGACGCAGGAATTTGCACGAATGGAGTACGCAATTTTCTTTCCCCTGCATCCGCAAAAGGTGGGAAAGAAACAAGCTGGATATAATAGCCCCCTGAGCCATTATATCGCGGTCGTCTACCAGACGCGGAGCCTCGTTGCATAAATCCGCCATCTGCCGGATGTGTATTTTTATATCTTGCTCCGCTTCTTCTCGCCGGCCTTCCGAAACAATCATCCGGTTCAGCCAGTCCATACAATCATCTGACAAGGATTGCACTTCTCTCAGGGCGTCTTCTATCTCGATATGGAACAAGCTGATGGATATTTTTTGAATTTTATCAGCAATATCTGTGAATGTGTCAAGAACAATGACGCAGGAAATGTCGGTCTTGATATTTTCTGTCATGCACACCAGGTCGAGCGGTGTTTTAATATTTTCCAAACTATAAATTTTCATCGTTTTATTTTTTATGGGTTCCGTGAATCTTTTTTTCTTTTCCATTTTAGAAAGCTTTTTTCCAAAATGGAAGGCAGCGGACTGCAACACTCGTTTTTAATCTTTTATATTTCAATGTTTTAGCATTTTGGTTCTGTTTTTCTGTTCTCATTCTACAGTAGAATGTTCCAAAAGGATGCCAAAGCGGTGAGGGAGGCAGGAGAAAAGTCACTTTGCCGATATTCGGTTGACAAGGCCGGAAACCTTGTCGCGGCCTTCAAAAAGTTCTCTGTGATGCAGGAAACGTGGTTTTCGGGATAAAATCGACTTTTTCGCCCCCGGAAACCGCGTTTTTTGCATCCCCATGAATCTTTTGTACACAGAAACAACGTTTGTAGCATAAAAATGCTTACTTTTGAACAGGAAACCGCAAGGACGAGGCCGCGACCAGCGTCGTGCTCCCCGAAACCGCGTTTCCGAGTCCGCAACGAATGTTTTGCCCCGGGAAACTCTCTTTCTAGCTCCAAAAAATCCGCAGTGAACCCCGGAACGCCCGATTTCCGCATCAAAAAGAACAACAAACCGCCGGAAACCCGGTTTTCGGCAAAACATTAATTTAAATCGCATAGAAATGAAACAGATTGAAAACATCAGCCTCGAACGTATGAATAACGGCGCGCACTACATGTACCTCACCAACGTAATGGCGCATGCCGATGCCGACGAAAAAGTGAAAACCGCCACCACCGCCCTGCTCGCCACCCTGCGCAGCGCATGGCAGGCAGAGGACGAAGCGTTGAAGACTTCGCAGAAAAGCCTGTTGACCGACGACATTGTGGAAGCCGACCACCTGCGCGACTCCCTTTACAGCGGTTACCGCAAGGCCGTTGCCGGATTCAAGGATTTCCCCGTGGAGCCGATGGCGCAGGCCTACCGCACGCTGTGGCAGCATTTGAAAGATTATAACATCAATCCTTCCGCTCAACTGGATAAGGAAACAGGTCTGCTCATCAATTTTATTGACGACTTGGAAATCAAGTACAAATCTCAGGTGGAAGCGTTGGGCCTTACCGCCTTTGTCACCCAACTGAAGGTGGCAAACGAACGTGTGCGCACGCTCACCGCCAGCCGTACAGACGAGCGCACCACGCAGACGGTGGGTGCCATGAAGTCGGCCCGCGCCGCCTCGGATGCCGCTTACCGCGAGTTTGTCCGCATGGTGAACGCATTGGCTCTGGTGCAGGGTGAAGCCGATTTTGCCAATTTCATTGACTACATGAACACTGAAATCGTGCACTATAAGCGCGAGGTTATCGGGCAGAAGGCTGCCAAGCCTGCCGCTTCTGCCAACGGCGGAAACAAGGGGGAGAATGAGAAGGGCGAGGCGTCCGAACCTACGGTTTAATGTGAACCGTATGAGGATGGTCAGAAAGTAATGACTGCACCTGACTGGTGTCGGTTGCTAAGGTAACCGATGCCGGTGGGGGTGGTTATTAGAGATTAGGAACCACACCTGTTGGGTGTCGGTTATTTCGATAACCGATACCTTGCAGTGTTCTTATAAATACATTAGTAATCAAAGTTCAACAAATATGTACGAAAAGTTTTTAGATAAGAACCCCAGTAGCATCTGCCAAACGGTAGATGATGCTTTTATTGCTAAATATGCCAATGTCGTATCGGAGAACATAATCACACTTTGGAAAGAAGTTGGATTTGGAATGTTTTGCGAGGGATTATTTAGGATTATTGAACCTAATGAATATCAGGCAATAATAGATGATTGCTATCCGATGGCGGGTTTTGGTTCTGCCACACCATTTATGACAACAGTTTTCGGTGATATATTTGCCTATGTGAAAGATTGCAGGATAGGTGATTATGTCGTCTTTGTCAATGTGAGATACGGAACATTCAGGATTTTATCTGATAAGGTCGATATTCTGTTTAATATCGTATTATTCAATAAGGGCTGCTTGTCTTCATGGTTTTCCTTAGATGAATATCCCATAATAAAATCAGCCAAAGGTATTCCGGCATTAGACGAATGTTACGGTTATGTTCCGGCATTGGCATTGGGTGGTAAAGAAGCAATAGATAACATCCATATTCTAAAAACTATTCCCTACATAGAAATGTCACTCCAATCTATCGGAGATTTGAAACGAGTGCAATAACAGATTACTAACGAAGCGCGATAACGCTTACAGCGTTCCTCGCTTAGCCATTAGTTGCAATATGGAAAGAGTAATTATACTTTATATTTTATTCTTGCTTTCACATTTTGCTTTTGCACAAAACTATAAGGAAACTATTCAAACAGAGATTGATGCAATAAACAAAATGCCTTTGAGAATTGCATACCTTGTTCCTTTAGATAGTTTAGGAAAAGTAATAGAGGATGAATATATGGAATTTGATCAAATCCATTCATACAAAATCTTAGATGATGGTCATATTAAGAATGCCAATATATTGATCACTATGTATTTCGATAGCGATAACAATATCAGGAAAGTATTTAAGCGATGGGCTGACGGGGGTGCATTGCACAGTATCGCATATTATAATTCTAATGGGCGATTGATATATGGGGTATATAATAGAGGAGATGAAACTCACGGAAAGTTGTATGCTGACACTCCGGGTTTTCATATAGAGCATTTTCCTGAAGAGAATGAATGTAATGACTGTTTTGAAGCATACCTATTCCTATCTACGAAATGTATGGAAGCTCAGTATAATATAATATTACAGAGCCCCCCGAATGCTAAAAGGACGAATTTTACGCCACAAGTTGGAGATCGTGCCATACTATGCAGCTCCTACATTTATTCTTTACCTGATGGAGAAAAAATTACCGAAGGAGAAGATGGCATAGCAGTTAGTTTTGGAATGCCTGTTGTTATAAGTAAAATAGTAAATGGCTGGTGTAGAATAAATTCCATTTTTAATGCCCATATAGGTTATATACCTATTCAAGACATTGAAATCATTAAGAATATATAGTAAGCAACTAACAAGGTCGAGATAACAGCTAATGCTGTTTCTCACCAAACCATTATAAAACAATATGTATATCAAAGAACTATCGAAAGGAATAAAAATAAAAGGTTTTAAAAAGAATAGCTTAACTTGGTTATGCCAATGTGATCCTTTTGTTTATATGTTCAGAATTGAACCAGGCAAATATTGTGATAAAAATTGGCAATATTATACTTTGGAGATAGGAATCTATTCTTCAGATGTTTTTGCTTTGTGTTGGGGTAAAGTGCCAAAGGGTAAAAGTGTAAAAAATACAGATTGTTGTTTGAGAGGTAGCATTTTTGATTTCTTTCAAGAAAATGGCGACATTGAATTTTATGAAGATGTAGATGTAAAGGAATTACAAGAAAGAATAAATTTCTTAATTGAAAAAGATATTATTCCTTTCTTTAATAAAATAAAATCATTTGAAAAGCTATATAGAATAATGCTTTTCTACGAAGAAAAGGCTATTCAACAAGAATTGCATCAAATATATATTGCTTGTATTGAATATATAATGAATAAAAAAAATGATGCTTTAATACGATTAGAGAAAATCAATAATCAAGTATGGAAGAAGAAGGCACAAGAAGTAATAATGAGAATGACTAACAAACAACTAAGTGCTGAAAACAATTAGTTGCAACCCATTAGATACAATTAGAAATGATTATACCTACTGCAATAAAGGAAATACTTGTTCATAACCATTGGGACGAATTTAATTTTCAAATGATGCAGGATTCTTACATAGACAAGTTAAGACAATCCTACTCTAAGTTTGATTATCCCTTGAATGAAAGTATTATAAGCAAGATTGCTCTATTCTATAACATGAAATTAGAGCTGAACCAATCTGATATTCTTTATTTTGATGTCAAGAAAATAAAGAAATACCGCCCGGAAGCTATGCAAAAAGTGGCTTTGAAGTTAGGGGTCAATAAGGTTATCTATTTAGCAGACATTCATCCCGGCTATTTGATTGTGTGGTTAGATGAACAAGAACAAGTGTGGGCTGATTACGACAATCTTGTTTATTATTATGGCAGTGATATATTCAGTGGTATTAAAAATATTGTATCGGGCAATATTCTTGAAACTATAAAATCAGTATCTAACGACGAAAGATAGCATCTGACGATGCTCCTTTCTAACCATTATCATCAATTTGAAATTGACATTATGAACTGGTATATTTATTGGTATTTTACAATTAGGTATTTCTTCTGGGGATTACTTGGATATGGTAGAGCTGGAAATAACATTGGCTTTTTGTTTTTCCATCTCCCATTTATTGCATTGATAATGGCACTGATAGCACCAATCCATTTTGTTCATGAAGCCAAATACGTTGCTTTCCTATCTGTTTCCATCTTATTTATGCTTATAAATGAAATCGTATTTTGGGATGATACAAAAAGATACCGAAGATGGGACAACCATTACAGGAACAATAACACCAACAGGAAGAATTGGTTTTTTGTTGCTATCTCTATAATAGGCATAGTAAGTTGGCTTTTTCTCCCGCTTCTACTTAAAGACTATTATACCAATAGGTAAATTGAGTTTATAACAAAGCGTGATAACGCCTACCAGCATTCCACGCTATCCCATTACTAACAATAGTGTGATGAATAAAACAGTTCAATCCATAATATCATTGACAGCTTTCAGTGCTTTGCTGATAGTCATAACATTATTTTGTGGTGGCTTAGGCTTTGGTCGTCTGTTCGGTATATATGGCATTATGGAATATTGTCTTTTGGGTATGCTTGTAATCATAGATATACTGGTAATCTACAAGGTCTATAAACTATATGCAATGCAACCTAAAACCATAATGTTATTGTTGGGCTTGGAATGTTGCTCTATCTTTTTGTGGCTTGCCTTTATCAGTATAGACCAAAGTATATTGGATTGGCAAATTACAAACTTCATATTGCAAGCTGTCAGTTTAGACGGCTTCATAGGAGATGAACGGGGATTGAATATGCTTGCTGTCTTATGCGGCATTGTTTATCCCCTTATTGGAATTGTGTGTTTATTCACCGGATTGGAATTTGTAAATATATTAGTAACAACGAAAGATAGCATCTGACGATGCTCCCTGCTAACCATTAAACAATGAATAACAATCATTTTAGAAATATAATATTGCTGACCGTGATGTCGGCATTATCGTTGGCATTTGTGGGATGTGCCACAATCCGCAAAACCGGTGCTGCTCAGGATTCACGGATTTGTCTGAGTGAAGTGAACAATTCAGGCTGTGACAGGGCTTATCGAATCATTCACGGAAAATTGCGTCCGTTGGAACGTCCGCAGGTCAGATTTGCTATAGAGAAAGCTTTGATTGAGGAGGATTCCTGCTGGGTTCTGCTCCGCGTCACAGTACCGGATCAATCCATAAGGAAGCATGAGCGGTATAATGTCTGTGTCATGCTTTCAACCGTGGATGGGATATTGAATTTCCCGGAACTAAATCTTGACAACGACAGCGGTCTTCCCGAAGCAGACGAGCGTAGCGACAGTGAGGAAACACAAGAGGACACGATTGTGGAGTCTCTTGAAATTGACGCCCGGAAAGGAAGCCCCGGATATGCCTATATGAGTTTCCGTTTCTGCTATCATCCGAGTATGGAAGGCAACGGAGCAATAATATCCATATTACCAAGTCTTGAAACAAAGCGTTACTTCTTCCAGCATTCTCCAGTGGAACTTCCCGTGTTATGGTCCTACAATCCGGCAATGTGGAAGCGGGCGCAACAGTTGCCGCAGTTCATACTGCTTGATAAAAGACCAGAATATGTCTTACACGGTAATGAAAAAAATATGTTCAAGTAATAATAAAAACCGAAATCAATGATGCAATGGATAAAGAAACTGTTCGGGATAAGATGCTCCGAACAGATAACAAAAGAATTGATCGAGCGTCTTCCTGCCGACAAACTCTGTAGGAAATACATTGACGGAGAACTGGCAAGCGACATGGAGAACGAAGTGTTCGACAGCATAATGTGCGTGGTGGAACTGCACGCGGAAGTCATTAACGGCGGTTTCAACCAATACTACTACAATTCCGGTGGCGAACGTGCGCAAAAAGCCGAGGACACCTTTGTCAAGCTCGGAGCAGACCGAATCGCTGATGTCGTGAAACGAGCCAACAACCAATATGCCGCCAACCGTAATGAACTGCAATCGGTATGGGACGGAACGAAGGAAGGATTCGCCCACGGGTATAAAGAGAAGCTCTTTGATGCCTTCGATGATGAGTACTATGCCTTGATGAGGAATGACCGGCAACTCTACACGATGATAGGCACATACATCAAACAGCATCCGCAGGAGTTTCTCACAGGAATGACCGAATGGTATGTGCTGTTAAAATGAATTATTCATATGGATACATCCCGAATCCCGATCGTTTTAGGCTATATGCTGATACTTATCCTGATTGCCACCATAGGCTATGCCTATTACAATGAGGAGCAGACATTGGTTTCTATGGAAACAGAGTCTCGTAATACCAATAATGTCCGCTGTGAGATTAACCGATTGAACATGCGCCTAACATCGTTGACAATGATGGGCGAGACAGCATTTGAATGGACTGAAACAGAACGGGGGGATTATCGTCAAGAACGTATGCATATAGACAGCACACTGTGTGAGTTCAGCCGGATTTTCATTTCGGAAGCAGCCGACATAGACAGTCTCCGTATTCTTCTTGAGGACAAGGAGAAGAAATTGCTCCAGCTTGCAGAAATATACCGGCGCCAAAAGTCTCTCGGTGACGAGATGGCCAACAAACTGCCCGTGATAGCTCGCCAGATTGCCAAAGAAGAGCCAAAGAAGCCGAAGCGTAAGGGATTCCTCGGCATCTTCGGCAAAAAAGAAGAACCTGAGCCATCTACCACGACAACTATACTTAGTTTCAACCGCAGTCTTATGGCTGAGCGCAGGGCGCAGAACGAAAAACTTAAAGCACAGGCTGATAGTCTGTCACAACAAAACAGAAATCTTAATATCCGCTTGCAGAATCTGATTAGTTATCTTGACGGTAAGGCCCAGGCTGATCTCCGACAGCAGGAACTTGAGATTGCAGCTACCCGTGAAGAATCATATCGTGATATAGGTGTACTAACAGCCATTACCTTACTGATGCTGTTCGTTTCTTTTGTCATAATACACCGCGATATGCAGCGAAGAGACCGGAACAAGAAAAAACTTGAGGAAAGCATACGGCAGAACCGGTCGCTGCTTGAAATGCGCAAGAAAATCATCCTCACGATATCCCATGACATACGCGGTCCGCTCAACGTCATCAGCGGGAGTGCCGAACTCGCCATCGACACCCGTGACAAGAAGAAACGCGATGGCTATCTGAACAATGCACGATACCTTTGCCGGCACGTGGTGCACCTTCTCAACAACCTGCTTGATGTTTACCGGCTAAACGAAGCTAAGGAAACACCGAACAATGTCCCGTTCAGACTGAACGTGCTGCTTGACAGGATAGCCGTCGGTGCGGCGCAGATAATCAATGACAAGGGGCTGCTTTTCAAGTATGATTACAGGGTTATTGACGTTACCGTAATAGGAGATGAGGACCGAATAGAACAGATTGTCGACAACCTGCTTTCGAATGCCGTAAAATTCACACAGTCCGGTTCCGTTGGAATCGCAGCCTCATACGAAGGCGGACAGTTGGTGATGGATATCAGCGACACGGGCATCGGGATGTCTGAGGAAACCTTAGACCGCATATTCAGGCCGTTCGAGCGAGCCGACAACGTGGAGCATGTCGAAGGGTTCGGACTCGGACTTTCCATTACCAAGGGACTGGTATCCATGCTCGGAGGAACTATTGATGTGGTAAGCAATGTCGGCAAAGGCACAACCTTTCATGTAACCGTTCCGCTTGAACTCACCGGAAATATAGAGCCGGCCGATATCCCGGAAGCAAAGCCTGCCGGTGTATCGCGCCTACCGCATAACGTGATAGTAATCGATGACGACCCGCTACAGCGTGATATCGTAAGCGAGATGCTTGAGCGCAACGCGGTCTCTTGTGCCGTATGTGCCACAGCCTCGGATGTGGTAAAGGCGATGCGTAAACGAGATTTCGACTTAATACTTACGGACATAAATATGCCAGGCACCAACGGGTTCGCATTGATCGAACTGTTGCGCAAGTCAAATATCGGCAATTCAAGGACAATCCCCATAGTGGCAATGACCGCCAGGGACGATGACGATAGCAAACCTCTGTTAAAACGCGGATTCTCCGGATGCATCTTCAAGCCATTCTCGATGCAGGAACTGCTTGAACGGATATCAATGGTAATGGAGAAACCTATGGTCCCGGATGATGTACGGATTGACTTTTCACCGCTCGTTAAAAACGTGACCGAGCCGGTAAAGATATTGAAGGGACTTTCGGAATCGACTTCCACAGAGATAGCTGTCCTGAAAAAGAATATTGGGCATGACGACAGGAATGGCGTTTCGGCCATACTACACAGGATTAAGCCCGTATGGGAAATGCTCGGTATTGAAAGCTGCCTGCAACCGTTGAGGAAATCTCTGTGGGACAGGAATTCTACACCTGCGGACATCAAGAAAACCGCCGCCGGTGTGATTACGGCAATGGAGAATCTGATTGAGAATATAAACGAAGAACTGAAGACGATAAGGGATGAAGAGCAGAATACTGATAGTTGAGGACAACGTGACCCTATCCCAGATGCAGAAGGACTGGCTCGCACGCGAGGGGTATGAAGTCACGACAGCAATAGATGCCGTCGTGGCACGCAGGCATATACGCAAAGTGGATTTTGACCTGATACTCTCTGATGTACGCCTGCCCGAAGGGGATGGCCTGTCATTACTTGCATGGCTGAAGAAAGAGAAACCCGGAATTCCGGTCGTAATCATGACGGAATACGCCTCATATCCCGATGCTGTCAAAGCCATAAAGATGGGCGCGCAGGACTATCTTCCCAAGCCGGTACATAGGGAGCGACTGTTCGAAGTTGTGAAGGAACTGGTACATCCGGCCGTGACCATACAGCATTCGCTTGAACGGCTTTTCAAGCGTGACAGCGCGAAGGCGCGTGAGGCGTTGCATCTGGCGGAGCTTGTGGCCCCCGCTGACATATCGGTACTGATTCTCGGTGCCAACGGAACCGGCAAGGAGTCCATAGCCCGTACCATTCATTTCAACAGCCCAAGAAAAGACGAGCCGTTTGTCGCGGTGAACTGCGGTGCCATCCCACCGGAACTTACAGCCTCCATGTTCTTCGGTCATGTCAAAGGCGCTTTCACGGGTGCGGATTCCGACAGAAAAGGATATTTTGACGCGGCGAAAGGCGGCACACTGTTCCTTGACGAAATCGGCACGTTGCCTTATCACACACAGTCATCATTATTGAGGGTATTGCAGGAGAATGTCTATATGCCTGTCGGTGGAAACACGGAACGCCGTGCCGATGTGCGCATAGTGGCGGCAACCAACGAGGATATGGAGAAATCCATCGCCGATGGGCGTTTCCGTGAGGACCTGTATCACCGCCTCTGCGAGTTCGAGATACACCAGCCATCCCTTGCGGAATGTCCCGAAGACATCCTCCCGCTGGCAGAATTCTTCCGCAAGAAGTTTTCGGATGAGCTTCACAAGGAAACCTCTGGATTCAGCCTGGAAGCCGAGCGGCTTATGCTGGCACACTCATGGAGCGGCAATATCCGCGAGCTTCAGAACCGGGTGCGCAGGGCAGTGCTGATTTCAAAGACAACCGTTATCGCAGTCTCGGACTTGAATATCCGCAAAACATCAAATGATAATGTCGCAAAAATCGTTCCTGATTTGCGCCCAATCAAAGATGACGATGCTGAAAAGCAGCTTATCATCCGCACCTTGGAATCCTGCAACGGCAACAAGACCAAGGCGGCGAGAATGCTCAACATAAATCCTACGACATTATACCGTAAGATGAATAAGTACGGTATAAAGTAACATTTATGCCTTGGCATACAGCCCTTCTCGCTACTTTTTTGTAACTTTGGGGCGTGAAATAGAAAATACAGGCAGGCGTATTCCGATATGTCCGCCTTTACATACATAAGTTCGCAAGAGTCTCAGACAGAAATCTGGCAGTTGATGTTTAAGGAGAATCATTGCGTAATGCTTATGCTGTGCGTATCGCATAGCGTGGTGTTGCGTATTCTCCTTACGGTTTTGCCAGAACCGCTGTCTGAGTGCGTGGACATCGCGCTTTTTTCTTTTGCTGTATAATAGAGAAATGAAACGACATGGCAACGGTACGCATCATAACGGCAATGACTATCGACGGTTTCCTCCCGGATGCCGACAATCCCCGGATGCGTTGGCTTATGACCGATGCCAAAGGCGTCCGTTTTTGGCATGACATAGGCACATACACACTTGAAGCGGATTACCCGGTCCTTGATCTTGTGTGTGACAAAGGCAGCACCAACAAATCCTGCATATACACCGCCGAAGTGTCGGATTTGGACGGTATGGAACTTATGACACGGCTCTTCCGTTACAATATAATAGACGAACTGGTAATCCATATTTTGCCTGAGATTGCAGGAACAGGAACCCATATCTTTCAAAACGGCGTGCCGTCAGGGTGGATATTAAGCAAATCCACCCGGCTCAAAAACGGTATATGCCGAAACATCTACCGGCGCAAAGCGCGATAATCTCACAATAGACTATTGCATACTGCCGAAAAGTCTTGCAAAATGCAAGACCTCTGATTTCCATTATTTTACGCTTAGATATTTTTATCACACTGATATTCTGATGAATATCGGTGTCTTGTCATGCCTTTTGGTAGCGGTGGCACGGCATTAGCCAATATATGTAGTATAACCGATTGCGCAACACGGTGTAAAACAAACCAATTCATTTACATCAAAAAAATCAGCTATGCTATATAATGAAACAGTGCATAAGATGTTTGCCTCGCTCATGGAACGCTTTGACAAGATGGAGCGGGCATTCGAGCGGATGAACAAGCTCAAGGATTGTTTGGACGGCGACACGCTGCTCGACAACTACGACCTGTGCCGGTTGCTCGGCGTCACCAAGCGCACCCTTGCGAGATACCGACAGAAGAAGCTTATCCGCTATTACATGATAGACGGGCGTACCTACTACAAGGCATCCGAGATACAGGAATTCCTACAGATGAAAGGGAAGTCGCTACCCGCCGCCGTGAGCCACTGAAACATATCGTAAAATCTAAAAACCGTAACATCATGGAAATAATAAGCATGGACATCAGAACCTTCGATGCCCTGTTCTCCAGAATCAGGGAAATCGAGGAAAAATCCGAACTGCTGAGCCGGAAGAATGAGGACATCGGCCTTAAGAAATGGCTCGACAACGAGGACGTGTGCAACATCCTCGGAATCTCAAAGCGCACCTTGCAGACCTACCGCGACAAAGGCATCCTGCCGTTCAGCCGTATCAGGAACAAGCTCTTCTACCGTCCGGAGGATGTAGAGAGACTATTACAGTCGTCGTATCACCCAAACACATCACAGCTATGAGCCATTATTTTATCGACAGGCAGGATCCGCGTGTGGCGGACCTGTTGCGCCGCCTCGGAAACATCGGGCAGGCGCTCGGACAAGTTGAATCGGTCGCACGCCCCATGTTCAAGGGGGACAGGTTCCTCACTGACGAGGAGCTGTCGCGCCTGCTGAAAGTGAGCCGGCGCACCTTGCAGGAATACCGCACCGCTCGTCTTATCCCTTACTACATTGTACAGGGAAAGGCCCTGTACCGGGAATCCGAGATACAGAGCCTTCTTGAAAAGGCGCACCGTAAATGCGTGGAGGAACAGAAGTGGCTCTAAGAGCCGCTGAGTTCCGCAATATGCGCCACTATCAGACATAGGCGGGAACGGTCTGCAATCACAGACCGTTTCCCGTCTTGTTCCTGAAATTATATTTCCTTCTCTTTTCCATTGCCTTATCCATGCTTTCGTCAATCAAGGTTATTTCAGAACCGGATGCCTGCATACGCAGACGCTTCATGTCCTCATCCACCTTGCGGTCAGTCACCTGGGCGTATATCTGGGTCGTGGTAATGCTCTTGTGTCCCATCATGCGGCTGACTGTCTCAATGGGAACGCCCATCGACAGAGTGATATGTGTTCCGAAATTATGCCTCGCCTTGTGGAAGGTAAGGCAGAAACCGTACTCCTTGCCGAGCTGCCGGGTAAGTTTTATCAAATAGGTTCTGCTATAAAGATTGAAAATCTTACCGTCCTGCCGCTCGTCCCTGTATTTCTCCATTATTCGCATTGGGATGTCAAGCAGGCGTATCGCCGAGCGACTGCCCGTCTTTTGCCTGTTTACATGTATCCACCACGTGCCGTCCGGAGCCTGGGATATGTCATCCTCAGTCAACTGTTTAAGATCTGCGTATGCCAGCCCTGTGAATGTCGAGAAGATGAACCAATCGCGCACCCTTTGGAGATTTGGGGCATCTATCTGTTTTTCCATAAGCAGTTTCAGATCGTCAAGCCTCATGTGGCGGCTCTTGCGACGTGGCAACGGTGGATGGAGCCTCGCATATGGGTCACAGCGGAGCGTGCCCTGGCTGACTGCTCGCATCGTCATCTTCTTCAGACGGTACAGGTGTTCGTGAACCGATTTGGGCTTGAGTCCACGGTCTGCGCCGAGAAACACCTCGAAATCGTCATAAAAAGACCTGTCAAGCGCACGGAGCGGCACATCATCCATATCCCGTTTCCCGGTTACGAATGCAGATAGATGACGGTATGAGTTGAGATAGCTTTCGTATGATTCCTTTGTGCGGTCTACGCCCACACGCCTGTGGAATTCCTCGTTATGTTCACGGAAAAGAGCCAAAAGGGTCGATGGCTTGCGCCCGATGCCCTTCATGGCGTTCTTAACAAGCTCGGCGGTGACGAAGCCAAGGCTGCGCCTTATATCCTCGTAATGTTCGTTTATCTCAGCTGTCAGCGAGTCTATGGCGCGGTTCACGGTGACTGCATTGGCACTGCGCCCGTCCGCCCGTCCTTTTTCGGGGTTCCAGATATCCGGGGTCACAGACACTTTCGTTCCTATCTGCTCCCATTCGGCGTCTATGCTGACCTTGCACAGAAGCTGGCATGTTCCGTCCTTGCGGACTTTTGTCCGGTTGATATAGAAGAGGATGGCGAATGTGCTACGCCGTTTGGGTGTATTGTTGTCTTTATCCTTTTTCATGACTATGTGGGTTTTGGTTTATTAAATGGCGACAGTGAAGCGTGACGCTATCCGGCTGTCAAGGTTCTGTGTGTCTGTCCCGATTTTGTCATCGGTCACTTTCGCGTAAATCTGCGTCGTGGTAATCCGGTTATGGCCCAGCATACGGCTGACGGTCTCAAGAGGCACACCATGTGCAAGCGTGATCTCGGTGGCGTAGGTATGACGCCCGCAGTGATAGACCAGCCTGCGCTCTATGCCGCATATCTTGGCAATCCTTTTCAGATATGCGTTCAGGGTGGAGTTGCTGTACATCGGCAGGAGTTTCCCTTCAGGTGCCATTCCCCGGTATTTCTCGATAATTCTCAATGGCAGCTCAAGCAACGGTATCTCATATTCCACCTTCGTCTTTTTTCGCGAGGACCTGATCCAGACCGTACCGTCCTCGACAGTTTCAAGATTATCTTCCGTCAGAAGACACATATCGCCGTATGGAATGCCTGTATAGCAGGAGAACAGGAAGAGATCGCGGACATGGTACAGACGGCTGTCGTGGAGCGGTGTCGTCATAATCCGGTGGAGTTCCTCCGAAGTAAGAAACTTCTGCTCACGCTGCGGCTTTTCTGCCTCATATCCGGCAAAAGGGTCTGCGGTTATGATGCCGTCGGTGATAGCCTCCGAGACTATCATCTTCAACCGTGTTGTATGAAAGCCCACGGTGGAGGTGGCGAGTCGGCGCTGTGTACGCAGGTAGATGTCATACTTGTCTATGAAGGAACGGTCGATAGCCGTAAACGGAATATCCGACAGCTTATACTCCGTTTCCAGAAATGTTGCCAGGCATTTGTAGGTGTAATTGTATGATTTCAGTGTGCCATGAACCCGGTTCACACCGACACGCTTTGCGAAGTTCTCTATGAATGTGCTGAAATATCCCATCAGCGTTTCCTGTCCGAAAGCCATCCCCTGTATCTGGCACTTCACATCATCGGCGGTCACGCCCATGCGGACAGCCGACAGTTCCTGATAGACGGAAAGTGCGCTTGCCCTGATTTCGTCAAGCTGGCGGTTGATTTCCCTTGACGCGGCGCTCTTGCCAGTGGCACGGCCGAGCATCCATGCCTTAGGTGATGCCGAGAGTTTCGCGCTGAAAGCTGCCTCCGAGTATCTGCCTACGTTTATACGCCCCATCACCGGACACAGACCGTCATCCGACATCTCGCTCTTTTTAAGGTAGAACGAAACCTTTAATCCGCTCTGTTTCATAGCTCTATTCTTTGTTTGCAAAATTAACTGATATAGAGTAATTTGTAGGTATGCAAAACGTAGCGGAACCACGAATAGGAATCACAGATGCCATCCCGGAGCCTATATTTCTTCGCAATGCCAGAGAAAATCGCTAAATTTGCAGTAGCAAAGATGCCTGACAAGCGGGTTCTATGACATAAGACAGGGATAATCATCCATCGGCAAAAACCGTCTTCAAGACCGGATTCCGGATAGGAAAAAGGCAACGGATAGGTAGCGATTCTATCTCCTAACCCTTCCAAAAACCGAATTTTCCGCCGAAAGCACCATTCGGACGAACAACGCCAATCTCTCCTAACTCTCAACACATTACTTTATTCCCCATTTATTGCCATAGTCTCGCGAATTCTATATATATTTGTAGCAATTTAAAACTAAATGAATATGAAGAAACAAACTTTCAGTCTCCTTGCGGGGGCAGTGTTGGCGGTTGCGCTTCTATTGGTTTCCTGCCATTCTTCCTACGAAGTGACCAAGGTAGAGGGAGGCAGAATTCCCATGAACTCTGTCTGGGACGCCGAGCCGGATGCCGAAGCTGTGGCTCTGCTGGCGCCTTACAAGGCCCGGATGGACAGCGTTATGTATCATGTGGTGGGAACCGCAGAAATGTCGATGGACAGATTCCGGCCCGAAAGCCTTTTATCCAATCTGATTGCAGATGTACTGCGTGAGGCTGCGGTGGAAGTGCTGGGCAAACCGGCCGATATGGGGCTAATCAATATCGGTGGAATCCGGAACTCCCTGACGGAAGGAGACATCACTACCGAAAACATCTATGAGATATTGCCTTTTGAGAATTCGCTCTGTGTGCTGACGATGAAAGGCTCTGCCATGAAGCACTTGTTTGAAAACATTGCGGTGAGACTTGGTGAAGGGGTGAGTGGTATACAGTTGGAAATCAGCAAGGATGGCAAGCTGCTCCAGGCTTCCATTGCCGGCAAGCCGGTGGAGGATGACCGTGACTATACGGTTGCCACGATTGATTATCTGGCTGATGGAAACGATGGAATGACGGCTTTCCTGCAGGCGGATAAAAGGGAGTGCCCGGATGGGGCTACACTGCGCGGTCTGTTCATGAAGTATGTGGAAAAGCAGACGGCAGCCGGCAAGAAGGTGACTTCGCGCATGGAGGGAAGAGTGGTCGTTAAAGAGTAAGCATTAAAAAAACAGAAGTTCTATGAAACATATATATTCCTTGGCAGCCCTGCTGCTTTTCATGCTCCCCGCATCGGCACAACAAGAGGAGCGTGTCATTACTGAAGAACCCCTTTGCCTGGTGTCCACCGATTCTGTATCGTCCGGCCAATCCGGAAAACAACTGTTTATCCTGCACACCAGCGATACGCACAGCCGTATAGAACCCATCAGCGCCGAGGCTGCCGACGAGTATGCCGGGATGGGCGGTGTGGTGCGCCGTGCCGGTTTTGTAAAGCAGTTTCGCGGCAAGCATCCGGATATGTTGCTGCTGGATTGCGGAGACATCTCGCAAGGTACCCCTTATTATAACTTTTTCAAAGGCGAGCTGGAGGTCAAGATGATGAACCTCATGGGCTATGATGCCATGACGATAGGTAATCATGAATTTGATTTCGGACTTGAGAATATGGCGGAATTGTTCCGTATGGCGGATTTTCCCGTGGTCTGTTCCAATTATGACGTGACGGGTACGGTACTCGAAGGACTGGTGAAGCCTTATATCACCTTGGTGCGCGAAGGGGTGAAAATCGGAATCTTCGGCCTGGCCCCCAAGATGGAAGGGCTGGTGCAGGCGGATAAATGCATAGGCATTGTCTACAACGATCCGATAAAGGTGGCCCAAGAAATGACAGACCTTCTCAGGGAGAAGGAGAATTGCGAGGTTGTGATTTGCATGTCTCATTTGGGTATCCGCAGTGCAAATCCCGAAGGCGCTTCCGACGAGAACCTGGTAGGCAAGACGCGTGGCATTGATGTCATTTTGGGAGGACATTCGCATACTTTTATGGAAAAGCCTGCCGTTTATCTGAATGCGGACGGCAAGAGCGTTCCCGTGCTGCACACCGGAAAGAGTGGCATCTACGTAGGAGAAATGGTACTTACTTTAACTGAAAAATAGCATGATGAAAAGACTCACCCTCCTTTTATGGGTTGCAGGATTGTTTATATTGGGATTATCTTCACTTCACGCCCAGACGGGAGGCCCGTTTCTTCCTTCGGCTGCAGACAACCGGTGCCGGCAATGGGTGGACTCCGTGTTGTCAGGCCTGAATGTACACGAAAAAGTGGGGCAGCTCATCGTTGCCACCATTCCGGCCAGAGCAGACAAGGCCACGAAAAAGCAGATGCGCGAGCTGGTAAAGAAATACAAGGTCGGTGGCTTGCTGTTTTCCGAAGGTACTCCGGAAGAGCAGGCTATCTTGACCAATATGGCCCGGAAGGATGCCAAGATTCCCGTTATGGTTACTTTCGATGGAGAGTGGGGACTGTCAATGAGGCTGAAAGGCGCTCCGGACTATCCCCGTAATGCCGCCTTGGGATGTATCGAGGACAATGGCCTGATTGAAGAATATGGACGTGAGGTGGCCCGCCAGTTCCGCGAATTGGGGGTACACGTCAATTTTGCACCCGATGCGGATGTCAATACGAATCCGCTGAACCCGGTGATACACGTACGCTCCTTTGGCGAGAACCCGCAGCGGGTGGCGGAAAAGGTGGTGGCATACAGCCGTGGGCTCGAAAGCGGGGGCATACTTTCCGTTTGCAAGCATTTCCCCGGGCATGGCGATACGGATGTGGATTCTCATAAGGCGCTTCCTGCCTTGCACTACGACCGTGCACGCCTGGACAGTGTGGAACTTTATCCCTTCAAGGAAATGGTACGTGCCGGATTGGGGGGTGTCATGGTAGGCCATCTGCAAGTGCAGGCGCTGGACCCGGACGGGGTGACTCCTTCTTCCTTGTCGCGGAATGTGGTGACCGGGTTGTTGAAGGATGAACTCGGCTTTAAAGGGCTGGTGTTTACCGATGCCTTGGACATGAAGGGTGTGTCTGCCATTCCGCAGGTAACTACCAAAGCGCTGCTGGCGGGAAATGATATGGTGCTGGTACAGTTCAATACGAAGAATGCGGTGCAGGAGCTGGTAGATGCAGTGGAGTCGGGACAACTGAGTAAGGACGAACTTGATGCCAAGTGCCGCAAGGTATTGATGTACAAGTATATGCTTGGTTTGAGAAACCGCCAGCCGCAACTTCGGGTCAGCGGAATGAGCTATCGCATCAATACGGAGGAAGCGCAGGCGTTGGCTGCCAAGTTGCGCCGTTCGGCAGTGACTGTATTGAACAATTATTTCGATGTCCTCCCGCTGGCACCGGTGGAAGGTGATATTGCCGTGCTCAGCATCGGAGAGAAGGAGGCGGATGCTCCCTTTGTGGAAGCTATGAAAAAGAATGCAGGCATCAGCCATTTCCACTTGCCTTGGAATGCCGATGAGGCTCTCTGGCAGGAAGTGCAGGGGCAGTTGGCTGCTTTCCGTCGCGTGGTTATCAGCATCACCGGTTCGGCTTATGTCAGCGACCGTGATGTGGCCTTTCTGGAAGGCTTGAACCTGCGTGCTCCGCTGGTCTATACTTTTTTTACCTCTTACCGTACATTGCAACCTCTGATGCCCGCACTTGCCAAATCTAGCGCTGTGGTGCTGGCACATTCGGCAGAGACGGATTTGCAGCAATACGTGGCTGATGTTCTTTTTGCCAAAAAGCCGGCCAGTGGCAGAATGTCGATGAGTATCGGTAAACTGTTTCCGGCGGGAACGGGCTGTATGATTGAGCCGGGCATGAAACCGGGGAAGACTGTTCCGGAAGATTACGGCATGAAATCGTATGTGCTGCAAAGTATCGATGCCGTTGCCCGGAAGGGACTGGAAGCGGGAGCTTATCCCGGTTGCCGCGTGCTGGTGTGGAAAGACGGACTGCCGGTATATGACAAAGGCTTCGGAACCCACTCTGATAAGGATACCACTACTGTCCGTTCTTCGGACCTTTTTGATTTGGCTTCGCTGACCAAGACTACGGCTACGTTGCTTGCCGTCATGAAACTGTATGATGAGGGCAAGATAAAACTGGATGACAAGGTTTCCGCTTATCTGCCCTTCTTGCGCAATGGCAACAAGCGGAACATTACCATCCGCGAACTTTTGTTCCACGAATCGGGGCTTCCTCCCTATATCCGCTTCTACCTGGACATCATAGACCCGAATTCGGTACACGGTCCGTACTCCCAGAGTTGGGTGGACGAGTGGCATCGTACGCAGGTAAGCGAGCATAGCTATTATTGTTCCGATTTTAAGTTCCGGAAAGGGATGGTGTCCGACAAGAATACACCGGCCTATACTCTGCACATGGCAGATGGCATGTGGCTGAACAAGAGTTTCAAGAATTCTATCCTTCAGCGAATAGCCAAGTGCGAGTTGGATGGCAAACGTTATGTTTACAGCGACCTCGGCTTCGTGCTGTTGCAGCAGGTAGTGGAGAAGGTGACGGAGCTGCCGATGGATTTGTACCTTGCCCGTGAGTTCTATGCCCCGATGGGATTGCAACGTACTATGTTTCTGCCTTTGACGAAGTTCACCAAAGCGGAAATCATGCCCACGGCATCCAATGACTTCCTGCGTCGCCAGGATATATGCGGATATGTGCATGACGAGACTGCTGCCTGCATGGGTGGGGTGTCCGGTAATGCAGGACTTTTCTCTACGGCCGAAGAGGTGGCAAAGGTTTATCAAATGTTGCTGAACGGCGGTGAATTCAATGGCAAGCGTTTCTTGAGTGAGGCAACCTGCCGTTTGTTTACGACGGAGAAATCTGCCATCAGCCGTCGCGGTCTGGGATTCGACAAGCCGGATGTATCCATTGTGAAGCGCAGCCCTTGTGCTCCTTCCGCTCCGGAAGCGGTATATGGACATACCGGATTTACCGGTACTTGTGCTTGGGTGGACCCGGAAAACAAGACAGTGTATGTATTCCTCAGCAACCGCTTGTGCCCCAATGTATGGAACACGAAACTGGGTGACATGAATATAAGAAGAGATATCCAGGAATTGATTTATAAAAGTATTATTCCGCAAATCCCCTAAAAACAATCTATCTATAAGGAATGAAGAGAATATACCTGCTTGCCTATATCACTATATTGTGTTGTCTTTGTCCGCTTCTGAAAGCGCAGCTTGGCCCGATGCCGTTTACTCCGGTGCCGCCGAACGACCCTTCGCTTGTACGTCTCTTGAACAGTGACGTGCGGTGCAGGCAGTGGGTGGATTCCGTCATGCAGCGTCTGACTCTGAAAGAACGCATCGGACAACTGTTCATCTATACGATTGCCCCCCAGCAGGACAAGGCCAACAAGGAACTGCTACGTAAGGTGGTGGAGGACTATAAGGTAGGCGGTCTGTTATTCTCCGGCGGATTGATGCAGAACCAGGTGATGTTGACCAATGAGGCGCAGCGGATGGCGGAAGTTCCGCTGATGATTACCTTTGACGGTGAATGGGGGCTGGCTATGCGCCTCCGCGGTACTCCGAACTTTCCGCGAAACATGGTGCTGGGCTGCATACAGAACGATACACTGATTTATGAATATGGGCGCGAGGTGGCCCGCCAATGCCGTGAACTGGGGGTGCAAGTGAATTTTGCTCCTGTAGCGGATGTGAATATCAATCCCAAGAATCCGGTTATCAATACCCGTTCCTTCGGTGAAAGTCCGTTCAATGTGGCGAACAAGGTTGTTGCCTACTCCAAAGGGTTGGAGGATGGTGGTGTGCTTTCTGTCAGCAAGCACTTTCCGGGGCATGGGGATACGGATGTGGATTCTCATAAGGCGTTGCCCGTGCTGCCTTTTACCCGTGCCCGTCTGGACAGTATAGAGCTTTATCCTTTCAGAAAAGCCATTCGTGCCGGATTGGGAGGAATGATGGTGGGGCACTTGGAGGTGCCTACCATAGAGCCGCAAAAGGGGCTCCCGTCTTCGCTTTCGCGTAAGGTAGTTTCCGGTCTGTTGGTGAATGACCTCGGCTTTCAGGGGCTTGTCTTTACAGATGCCCTTGCCATGAAAGGGGTATCGGGCAATGAAAGCATCTGTTTGCAGGCGCTGAAAGCCGGCAATGATTTGCTGCTTGTCCCCCGGCGTATTAAGGAAGAAGTGGAGGCTGTGCTTGCCGCTGTGAAAAAAGGGGAGCTGACAGAGAAAGAGATAGAGGCGAAATGCCGTAAAGTACTGAAATATAAATATGCCCTTGGGTTGGAAAAGAAACCCCATGTGCAGCTTTCAGGTTTGGGGACCCGCATCAATACTCCGAAAACGCGTGATTTGATGCGCCGGCTGAACTTGGCGGCCATCACTGTGCTGGATAACCGGGACGAGGTACTTCCGCTGGACCCTTCCATCGGTGAAGTTGCCGTGCTCAATGTGGGAGAAGCGCAGGAAATCCAGCCGTTCCTCAAGGAACTGTCGCAGTATACCCGTCCTGTGGAGTTCCGTTTGGGCAAGAATCTGCCGGAGGCTGACGGGAACCGTTTGAGAAATGCGCTGGCCAAGTACAAACGTATTCTGGTCTGTGTCACCGAACACCGTTTGACGCCCTATCAGAATTTCTTTGCAAAGTTCGCTCCTGACGTACCGGTGGTTTATCTGTTCTTTATTCCTGGCAAGCAGGTATTGCAGATAAAACAAGGGGACGCTGCTGCTGAAGCGGTGATTTTGGCACACTCTTCCAACGAGGAGGTACAGCGGCAGGTTGCCCGGATTGTTTATGGCAGCGCTTGTTCAGAGGGACGCTTGTCTGCCAGTATCGGTAGTCGGTTTGCTGCCGGTGCGGGAGTGACGCTGACTCCTCAAAGCGCCCCCCGCTTTGTACCCGAAGAGCATGGTATGAATTCCCGTCTGCTGGCTGAAATAGACAAGATAGCTGAAGAAGGCATTCGTGAAGGGGCTTACCCCGGCTGCCAGGTGGTGGTGCTGAAGGATGGTAGGGAGATGTATAATAAAGCTTTCGGTACCCACGTCTGGAACGAGGCCGGAAGCAAGGCGCTTCCCGTAAAGAAGACGGATGTATACGACATCGCTTCGCTGACAAAGACCACAGCCACGCTGCTTGCTGTGATGAAGTTGTACGATGGCGGACGCCTCAATCTTACAGACCGGGTGTCGGATTATCTGCCTTTCCTACAGGATACGGACAAGAAGAATATTACGGTACGCGAACTGCTGATGCATGAATCCGGTCTACCTTCTACCTTGCTATTCTATCAGGAAGCGATTGATGAAGAGAGCTACACCGGCACTTTGTTCAAGGCACGTCCCGATGCCCGGCATTCCGCACGCATCGGACGGCAGACTTGGGCGAACCCTAAGTTCCGCTTCCGTCAGGGACTGACGTCGAAGGTGCAGACACCGGAATATACGATGCAAGTGTCCGACAGCCTTTGGCTGAACCGTTCTTTCAAGCAGGAGTACTTGCAGAAGATTGTGGATACTCCGCTTAGAGATAAACGTTACCGTTATAGTTGTGTGGGCTTTATCTTGTTGCAGCAGTTGGTCGAGGCGCGCACCGGCATGTCTATGGACGAATATCTGGCCAAGGAATTCTATACTCCGATGGGATTGGAGCGTACGGGGTATCTTCCTCTGCGCTTCTTGAAGAAGGAAGATATTGTACCTTCATCAACAGATCCTTTCTTGCGTAAGACTACCTTGCAAGGATTTGTACATGATGAATCCGCAGCTTTTCAGGGTGGCGTTTCCGGTAATGCCGGGCTGTTCTCCACTGCCGAAGAAGTAGCAAAAGTCTATCAGATGTTGCTGAATGGGGGTGAACTGGACGGTAAGCGCTATTTGAGCAAGGAGACCTGCAGGGTATTTACTACCACCGTCTCAAGGATAAGCCGCCGGGGGCTGGGATTTGATAAGCCCGACCGGCGTAATCCCCAGAAGAGTCCCTGCGCAGAGTCTGCCCCTGCTTCTGTCTACGGTCATACCGGTTTCACGGGTACTTGCGCCTGGACAGACCCGGAGAACGGCTTGGTTTATGTCTTTTTGAGCAACCGCACCTATCCGGATGTGTGGAATAACAAGTTGATGAGGCTGGATATAAGGACGAGGATTCAGGAAGCTGTATATAAGGCGATGCTGGGAGGAAAAAAATAACTGGTAGAATTAAAAAGAGCCTCCCTTGCTCACGCAGGAAAGGCTCTTTTCTTCTTCAATTTTGAAACAATTAAATTCTATCTGTTAAGCTTTAAGTGTGTGTCTTATCAGAACGCAATACCTACGCGCAGACCGAAATTGCTCAAACCGTCTACGCTGTACGTAAAGAGGTCACCTTTGTTCGTGCCGTAGCTGTAATAGGCTGCGAAATGCAAGCCCGGTCCATAAGCCCAAGGATACACATTGAAACCAATTTCAGGAGATACATAGAAACCCCATGTATCTTTGTTGGCTTCGAATACGTTGAAAGTTGACTTCAACTGTGCATATTCAGCACCCAGTTTTACACCGGCATACGGCTGGAATGCACCTCCACGGTTCCATACATAGCGGGAGGCCAGACCGAAAGGCAACTGGAATGCAGTGTGCTGCTGGTCGGTATTCAGACTGCCGCCTTCGCCTACGGGAAGTGTCTGGCGACCGAAATACTCATGGTTGCTATGGTAGTTCAAGAAAGCTCCCAATGCAAAATTGTCTGTCAGGAAGTAACCGCCTTCAAAATTCATACCCCAGCCGCTTGATTTGTCGGCGAAGTTGTTGCTGAGAGGAAAGTTATATTGCCAGTCGATATTGGCATAACCGTTATCGGTCATCTGTGCCTTCGTCGGTAGGGCGAAGACGAGAGCAAGAGCGGCAACCGCAAATACTCTCAAGGAAAGATATTTTATTGTTTTCATACTTTGTTCTTGTTTTTTGGTTCAATGGCAACTTCCCAGTCCGGAAAGGATGCTGCCGTATTATTCTTGTTACCTTAATATTGGGTAACCCGTCATTTGTCACTTATAGCTCGTAGCTTGTCACTACTTGTTAGTCAGGTAAGTTGATTGAGTGAAAGCTTGGTTCACACCTTGCACGGCAAGTTTGGTATTGACAGAAGTAGAACCACTCAGCAAGCCGCTCATATAGCTGGTCCACAGAACAGGAAGTTTCTCGCTCTGGCCTTGCGGTGCCTCCAGATTCAACAATTCGCTGATAAAGGAACCGGTGCTGTAGGAATAGTTCACGGCATAGGGATAATACCATCCACCCCAGTTGCCCCAGTAAGGAGCATCCCAGTAGCCAGGATAGTTCCACCACCATTCGGGACGTCCGTAGTCGGTGAAGTAATAGGTACTTCTGACATAGCTTACCTGCAAGCCAAGGTCGGCTTCTTCCCGGTCATCCACACGGATGTAGCCGCGGCTGTTCATGTTAGCAACATAAGCGCTGAGAATTTCCTGGGCATTCTCATCTTTCCAGTATTCGGCGTTTTCCTTATCACCGATGACCAGAATGCTGTCCGGCAAGTAATAAGTTTCGAAGGTTTTGAAATCCGCCTTCTTGTCATAGTTGGTATAAACCAGATAATTATTGTCCAGCTTATCCATGTCAGGGTCTTTTTCGCAAGATGCAAGCGTCACTGCAAAGACCGCTAATAATAGGGGAATAAATTTCTTCATACTTTTATAATTGTTTAGGTTTAATATAAATTCCTGCCCTATGGTACCTTAGGCTTTTGTGAGAAAAAACAAGATAGGATATAAAAGGTTCACGTAGAGGTATGTTAAAAGTGATAAAGGAATAGGGTGACAGCACTTTTAACGTAACTGTCACCCTATTGCACTTATCATGTCATTACTTTATCACCCTATCATCTTTTCCATATCCGTGCTGTCCATCCTCCTCCGGGTGCCATGTGTATGTTCAGCTTGTCCCCCGAGGTCACGGTGCGTACTTCTTTCTTGTAGTCGGTTGCTTCCCGGTCGGCATTGATGCCGTCGGAAAAGATTTCGGCTTCGTAACTTCCTTCTCCGAGGAAGGAAAGGTCGATGGTACAGTCGCGTGGTGTCCAGTCGGTCATAGAGGCGACGTACCAGACGTCTCCCTTGCGGCGTGCCAGTGTAAGGTATTCACCTACTTCACCGTCCAGTGCCACGGTCTCGTCGAAAACGGTAGGCACTTTGGCAATGAAGTCCGTGCATTCCTGCTCCTTCATATATTTGCTGGGGCTGTCGGCAAGCATTTGCAGCGGGGCTTCGAAGAGGGTGTACATCGCCATCTGGTGGACGCGCGTACCCTGGCTCATCGGATGGTCGTTGACGGCACGGAAGGTTTCGCGGGTTGCGTTCATTGTGGCTCCCGGTGTGTAGTCCATCGGACCTATAAGCATACGCAGGTAGGGAGCAGTCACGTCATAGCGCGGGAAGTTATGGAGGGGGGCTCCGTTCACTATCGGTTCCCATTTGGCGTTCTCCAGTCCCTTTACACCTTCAAAGTTCAGGACGTTGGGATAGGTGCGCTGTATACCGTATGGCTTGAGTCCATGCAGGTCTAATACCAGGCGGTGCTCGGCGGCGCAGGCTACAATGCGTTCTACAGACTGTACCAGTGGCTGGTCGTCACGGTCGAAGAAGTCTATCTTGAAGCCTTTGATACCCATCTGTGCATAGTGGCTGAATGCGGCTTCCGTATCTTTGGCAGAGTTTCGCCAGCTTGCCCAGAGAATGATGCCGACGCCCTTCTGGTTTCCGTAGGCTACCAGTTCCTTTAAATCGATATTCGGATTCAGGTCTTTCAATAAGGATTCGTTTCCGCTCCAGCCGTCATCGATGATGATATATTCCAGGTTGTTGTCGGCGGCAAAGTCGATGAATGCCTTATAAGTCGGGGTGTTCATGCCGGCTTTGAAGTCTACGCCAGTCAGGTTGCAGGTGTTCCACCAGTCCCAAGCCACTTTGCCAGGTTTAATCCAGGAAATGTCTTTGATGCGGCAGGCGGGGGCAAGACGCTGTGCCATGTCGTTGTCGGCAAGCTGCGTGTCCTTTTCGGTGACGAGCACCACACGCCAGGGGAGTTCCTGCTTGGCACAACGGGCGATGTAGTCTGCACGCTTGGTCGGTATCAGGTTCAGCCGGTTGTGTCCGCCGATTATTTCTTCCAGCGGATAGGGAGCAAATGCTGCCTGCACTCCTTGACGTGTCTGGGGATTTACAGTGAGGAACATGCCGGGATAGTTTTCCAATCCGGCTTCCATGATAACGGCTTTCTTTCCTCCGTCCAGGCAAACCATCAGTGGGGTGATGGAGAGTGAGTCGGTGTGCATTTGGGACAACGGGGCTTCGTCGTAGTAAGACTCGAAGGAGAAGCAATAGCGCTCACCGTTGCGGTTGTCGTTTATGTAAGGTACAAATGCCTGGTAATCCTTGTCGAAATTGAAGTCCGCTGTTTCGTTGAGGACGATAAACGGCTTGTTCTGTTCGGAAATGAAGCGATAGGCAGCGCCGTCATCGTATGCGCGGAACTGTACGCTGTAGCCTCCGCGGCATTTCAGTGTCAACTGGTTGTAGACATCCTCCACACTTGCCTTTTTGTAGAGGGGAGTGGGGAAGGAGGACTCCACGGACTTGCGTTCTGCACGGATTACTTTTACATTTTTACCGAAAGTTATTGCTTTCTTGGCTGATTTTTCATCTCTGCCTTGCAGGGCGATGGCAGAGGGTTGCAGCACCGTGGTTCCGTCGTGTGCTATCTGCCAGGTGAGGGCTTCTCCGGCATCTACCGTAACGGATAGTTTTCCGTTGGGTGATGCAAGTTGGTATTGCTGTGCACGGACCGTGCCCAAGCAAAGGAATAATAAACAAAAGGTTTGAATAAGGAGGCTTTTCATGTTGATTTATTTTTGAATGATTTTCTTTATCTTCTCCAGTTCCTCGGCAGAGAAGTCTGTATTTTCAGTCGCTTTCAGGTTATCTGCCAGTTGGGTAACGGAGCTCGCTCCGATGATGACGCTTGTCACCAGGTCGTCCTTCAACAGCCAGGCAAGTGACATCTCGGCAAGGGTTTGCCCGCGTGAGGCAGCAACTTCGTTGAGTGCCTTGATTTTTTGCAGCGTCTCGTCGGTCAGTGCTTCTTTCTTCAGGAAAGCCCCCTTTGCCATGCGCGAATCTTCGGGAATACCATTTAGGTAGCGGTTGGTCAGCAGGCCCTGCGCCAGCGGGGAGAAGGCGATGAAGCCGGTTCCGTTCCCTTTGGCTTGCTGCAGGATACCTTCTTCTTCCGGTTCGCGGTTGAAGAGATTGTATCTGCCTTGATAGAGCAGGCAGTGTACATCCCGTTCTTCCAGGTATTTGTAGGCAAACTCGGCCGCCTCTTTGGGATATTTGGAGATTCCTACATAGAGTGCTTTACCTTGCCGTACGATATCAACCAGTGCTTGCAGGGTCTCTTCAAGCGGAGTATCCGGGTCGTAGCGGTGGGAGTAGAAGATGTCCACATACTCCAGGTTCATCCGTTTCAGACTTTGGTTGAGGCTGCTCATCAGGTACTTGCGTGAGCCCCACTCCCCGTAGGGGCCGGGCCACATGTCGTGTCCGGCCTTGGTGGAGATGAATAGTTCGTCCCGATAGGGCATGAAGGATTTCTTCATAATCATTCCGAAAGTCTCTTCGGCGGAACCGTAGGAAGGACCGTAATTGTTGGCGAGGTCGAAATGCGTGATTCCACGGTCGAAGGCATAGTGCGCCATGGCCTGGGAATTGGCAAATGTGTTCACGTCGCCGAAATTGTGCCACAATCCGAGTGATATTTCAGGCAGCAGGATGCCGCTTTGCCCGCAACGGCGGAATTTCATGCCGTTGTCATAGCGTTCGGGCGCTGGAGAATAAATAGGGTTTATCATGATATTGTATTTTGTGGGTTATCCCATTATTACTTCTACTGTATGCGTGCCCGGCAGATGCTTCACCACATTGCCTTCTATCGGCTGGCCGTCTACTGTGACGGACTTGATGCCTTTGCACACACCATCGGGATTCTTCACGGTAATATGATATTCTGCCCCGCGGAACCTACGCTTCACGTTGAAGCCTTTCCAGCCTGCCGGGATACAAGGATTGATTTCCAGACCTTCATACGAAGGCTTGATGCCGAGTATGAATTGCGTGATGGCATACCACATCCAGGCAGCCGTTCCAGTCAGCCAGCTGTTCTTGCCTTCGCCGGGGCGGGCGGCGTCCTTGCCGGCCACCATCTGGCAGCATACGTAAGGTTCTACTTTATGCAGGGCACTGTGTTCTTCGGTGTACGACGGGCATATCTTGCGGAAATACTCCCAGGAACGGTCACCCCGTCCCAGTACGGTTTCTCCGATGATGACCCACGGGTTGTTGTGGCAGAAGATACCCGCATTTTCCTTGTAGCCGGCGGGATAGGTGGAGATTTCTCCATACTCCACAACATAGCGGGTGAAGGGTGGATTGTTGAGTACAATACCGTGTTCGCAGTCCAGGCGTTCCTTTACGGAGTCCAGTGCTTTTTCTACCATGCCTTCTTCCAGTCCGATGCCTGCCATGGTGCACCAGCCTTGCGATTCGATGAAGATTTGTCCTTCTTCGTTCTCTTTGGAACCTACCTTGTGGCCGAAGTAATCGTAGGCGCGCAAGTACCAGTCACCGTCCCAGCCATGTTTTTTCACGGCTTCCACCATGTTCTCTATATAGGTTTGCGCTCTGTTTGCTTCGTCGTCTTTACCCAGGTGGCGGCATAGTTCCACATAGTCGCGTCCGCATACCACGAACAAGCCGGCAATCATCAGTGATTCTGCCTGGCTGCCTTCCGTCTGGTTTTCCGTGGTCTGGAAGGATTCATTCGGGTCCCAGGAGAAGCAGTTCAGGTTCAGGCAGTCGTTCCAGTCGGCACGGCCGATGAGGGGCAACATGTGGGGGCCGAGGTTCTCGATGACGTGGTTGAAGGAAACGCGCAGGTGCTCGAACAGAGAAACCTCCGAACCCTTCTTGTTGTCGAAGGGGACGGGCTCATCCAGGATACTGAAGTCTCCCGATTCCTTGATGTATGCCACCGTACCGAAGATAAGCCACATGGGGTCGTCGTTGAAGCCGCCGCCGATGTCGTTGTTGCCGCGTTTGGTCAGCGGTTGGTATTGGTGGTAGCATCCTCCGTCGGGGAATTGGGTAGAAGCTATGTCGATGATTCGTTCGCGGGCTCGTTCCGGTATCTGATGCACGAAGCCCACGAGGTCCTGGTTGGAGTCGCGGAAACCCATTCCACGACCGATGCCGCTTTCGAAGAAAGAGGCGGAGCGGGACATGTTGAAGGTAATCATGCACTGATACTGGTTCCAGATGTTCACCATGCGGTCCAGTTTTTCTTCGTCGGTCTTCACGACGTAGATGTCCAGCAGGCGGTCCCAGTAGGCTTTCAGTTCGGCAAAGGCAGCATCTACTTTGGCGGTAGTGTCGAAGGCCGAAATCATCGCCTTAGCCTTTACCTTATTTATAATAGGTGAAGAGGGTACACTCTGCTTGAACGCTTCATGCAGAGATTCTTCACGTTCCTCGAACTTTGCCTCCTGCTTGTTTTCCACATAGCCCAGCAGGAAGATGAAGTCGCGGCTTTCGCCGGGTTGCAGTTCTACTTCCAGATAGTGCGAGGCGATGGGACTCCAACCGTGGGCAATGCTGTTGCCCGGTCTGCCTTCTACTACCCGTTCCGGGTCGGCAAACTCGTTGTAGAGTCCCACGAATGTTTCGCGGTCGGTATCGAAACCGTCTACGGGTGTATTGACACTGTAGAAGGCGTAGTGATTGCGGCGTTCCTTGTATTCCGTCTTGTGGTAGATGACAGACCCGTCCACTTCCACCTCTCCCGTGGAGAAGTTACGCTGGAAGTTCTCCATGTCCGTAGCGGCATTCCACAAGCACCATTCGGCAAAGGAGAATAGTTTGAGTTTTCTCACTTTGGCAGAAGTATTCCGCAAGGTCAGCTTCTGCACCTCTCCCCAGGTCTTCAGTGGGACGAAGAAGAGCAGGCTGGCTTCGATGCCGTCTTTGGATCCGGTGATGCGGGTATAGCTCATGCCGTGGCGACACTCGTAACTGTCGAGTGCAGTCTTGCAGGGCTTCCAGGTGGGAGACCATACGTTGCCGCCTTCATTGATGTAGAAGTAGCGTCCCCCGTTGTCCATCGGCACGTTGTTGTAGCGGTAGCGGGTGATGCGGCGGAACTTGGCGTCCTTGTAGAAGGAATAGCCTCCGGCAGTATTGGAGATGAGTGAGAAGAAATCTTCATTGCCCAGGTAGTTAATCCATGGCCAAGGTGTCTTGGGGTCGGTAATGACGTATTCGCGGTTGTCGTCATCGAAATATCCGAATCTTTTGTCTTGCATATTATTTCTTGTATTTAGTTTGATACATTCTTCATTAGTTGTGCCATCCGGCCATTTTCCCGGAAGCACGCTTCAAATTTAAAAACTTTTCTCCTATCACCCTTGTTTGCCCGGCGTGTTTTTTCCCCTCGGAAACATGAAGTACCGGAAAATGATACAAAAGTATCACCGCACGAATCTTTTTCGCTCTATCTTTGTAAACACATTTTATGATTAACCGATATGAAACACTTATTCGCATTTTTGTTCCTTCTTGGAATTACCTTTTCTCTTTCCGCCCAATCTGTCCGCGAACGTATTTTGCTGGATGACGGCTGGCAGTTTGCTTTTGGCAATGCTTCCTCGCCGGAGAAAGACTTTGGCTGCGGAACGGAGTACTTCAACTATCTTACCAAAGCGGCCTCTATCCATAATGAGGGCCCTTACTCCCCCAAGTTCAATCCGGAGAAGTGGGGTGTGGAGTGGAAAACGGTCAATCTTCCCCATGACTGGGTTGTTGATTTGCCTTATGCCAAAGAAGCCAGTCACAGCCATGGCTATAAGACTGTCGGCTATAAATATCCCGAAACGTCGGTAGGATGGTATCGCAAGACATTCACCGTGCCGCAGGAGGATTTGGGCAAGCACCTTTATCTTCAGTTCGACGGTATTTTCCGCGATGCCCGCCTTTGGATAAACGGCTTCTATCTGGGACACGAGCCCAGCGGCTATGCCACGCAGGTGTACGACATTACGGAATACTTGAATTATGGAGAAGAGAATCTGATTTGTGTCCGTGCCGACGCCACGCTCGAGGAGGGCTGGTTTTACGAAGGTGCGGGCATCTACCGCCATGTATGGCTGAACAAGACGGCGCCGCTGCATGTGGAGCCATTCGGCGTGTTTGTTTCTTCACGTTTGGAAGAACCTTTTGACAAGGCATTGCTGGTGACGGAAGTCCGGTTGAAGAACTCGGGAAGCGAGCCTGTCCTCGCCAACGTGTTCTGCCGATTGCTTGATGCCGACGGGCAGGTGCAGATGGAAGACGAAGCAAGAGAACCGGTTAATTTACTCCCCCGCGAATCGCGTACCGTGAAAGTGTACACCAAGGTTTTGAATCCGCATCTCTGGAGCACGGATACTCCTTACCTTTATAATATGGAGACAAGTGTCCGGCAGAACGGCCGGCAAGTGGATGCCGTAGTCACTCCAATCGGTATTCGCCATATCCGTTTCGATGCCGACAAGGGCTTCTTCCTGAACGGACAGCCTCTGAAACTGAAAGGCGTGAACATGCACCAGGACCATCCCGGAGTAGGTGCCGGCATCCCCGATGCCCTGCAAGCGTACCGGCTGAAGGAACTGAATAAGTTCGGCTGCAATGCCTACCGTTCTTCCCATAACCCGATGACTCCCGAAATGCTCGATGCCTGCGACAGTCTCGGCATCCTTGTGATGGAAGAAAACCGCCTGACGGGTGTCAACGAAGAACACACCCGCCTGCTGAAACGTATGATAGACCGCGACCGTAACCATCCGTGCATCATCCTTTGGAGTGTAGGCAACGAGGAGTGGGGCATCGAGTGGAAAGAAAGCGGTACACGCATTGCTGCCACGATGCGCGAATATTGCCACCGTTTCGACCCTACACGCCTCATGACCGTTGCTTCGAGCAGTGGTCCCGCCATCTTGGTTCCCGCAGACGTGGCCGGTTATAACTACATCCTTCAGAATCCGGTGGAGCGGCACCGCAAGGATTATCCCGGTCGCCGTGCGCTCGGCTCGGAAGAGACTACGGGCTGCGGTACACGCGGCATCTACTTCGATGCCCACGACAAAGGCCACATGGTGGCACACAACCGTAGACCGAACGGACCAGACAGTCTGCTGAACTGCATCGAGCGTGGCTGGAAATTCTATGACGAACGTCCCTATCTGGCAGGTCTTTTCTATTGGACGGGTTTCGACTACCGCGGCGAACCCAACCCCATGAAGTTCCCGGCTACGGGCTCGCAATTCGGCATTCTGGACTACTGCGGCTTCCCCAAGGACGAAGCCTGGTATCTGAAGTCCTGGTGGACGGATGAACCGGTGCTGCATATCCTTCCCCACTGGAATCTGCAAGGGCACGAAGGTGACAGTATCGACATTTGGGTATACAGCAACTGCGATGAAGTGGAACTGACCGTGAACGGCAAGAAGCTGGAGCGCAAACCGATGCCCCGAAACGGTCATCTTTCTTGGAAAGCCGTTTACCAGCCCGGTGCAGTGAAGGCTGTAGGCTATAAGAACGGCAAAAAAATATTGGCCCGTACTGTGGAGACTGCCGGTGCTCCTGCCCGTATCTCCCTGACAGCGGACCGTCCCGTCATTCGGGCGGACAATCGGGACGTGGCGGTGTGCAACATTGAGTTGCAGGACAAGAAGAAACGTTTTGTTCCCACTGCCTGCAGCGACTTGACGATAACCGTCTCCGGTCCGGTACGCATCCTTGGGGTGGGGAATGGAGATCCCGCTTATCAGGCTACGGAACGTCCGGCCGACGCCGATGCCCGCACCTGTCAGGTAAAGACATTCAACGGACTTGCGCAGGTATTGCTGCAAAGCACCGGCGAAGTGGGAGAAGCCACACTGACGGTCGTTTCGGAAAACCTGCCGGAAACTTCCTGCGTTTTGAAGCTGCAGAAGTAAGCAGCTTATCATTCATATCATCCGGCGAAGCGGAGACCTTTCTTATGTCTATGGGGCAAGAGAAGGAACTCCGCTTCTTTCTTCCTCAAACTATAGTGTGCAAATGTACGAGATGCGCATCTCGTGCTGTATGAGATACACATTTCATGTAGCGTGAGATGTACATCTCACGCTTCCTTGCATTGGAGCCTGAGGGGGAGAAGGACGGAAGTTGTGCTTTCCCGGGCATCTGCTCATACATAACAATTCTTACCCCTAAATGTAACAAATGCTACTATTGTGGATTAAAAAGAATGAGTATATTTGTGGCATGATACTTTTTAGCCAATGCCTATGGAAAACCAGAACTATATCATGAGGGAGATAACCCCTCTGTCGGAACGTGACTGTTTCTATATTGCCGACCGTCACAAAACAGAATTCACCTACCCCATCCATTGCCATGCAGAATATGAACTGAACTTTACGGAACATGCTTCCGGTGTCCGCCGCGTGGTAGGCGATTCTGCCGAGATTATCGGTGATTATGACCTGGTGCTGATAACCGGTAAGGAGTTGGAGCACGTATGGGAGCAACATGAATGTACCTCCGGAGATATTCGGGAGATTACCATCCAGTTCTCTCCCGACTTGTTCTTCGGGAACGTCATCAACAAGAACCAGTTCGACAGTATTCGTCGGATGCTGGAGCGTGCACAGTGCGGACTTTGCTTCCCCATGCAGGCCATCATGAAGGTGTACAACTGGCTGGACAAGCTGGCTTCCGAGGAGCAGGGCTTTTATGCCGTGATGAACTTTCTCCGTATCCTTTACGAACTTTCCCTCTATGACAATGCCCGGGTGTTGTCCAGTTCTTCGTTTGCCAAGATAGAGACTTTCTCGGACAGCCGCCGGGTACAGAAGGTGCAGAAATACATTTCCACCCATTATCAGGAGGATATCCGTCTGGCTTCATTGGCCGATATGGTGGGCATGACCCCGGTCTCCTTCAGCCGTTTCTTCCGCCTGCGCACCGGCAAGACGCTTTCCGACTACATTATCGATATCCGTCTGGGCTTTGCCACGCGTATGCTGGTGGATTCCACGCGTACCATTGCCGAGGTGTGCTATGACTGCGGTTTCAACAATCTGTCCAATTTCAATCGCATGTTCAAGCGGAAGAAGGGATGCTCGCCGAAGGAATTCCGTGAGAATTACCGGAAAAAGAAGCTGGTGATATGATAAGAAAGTATCAGTATCCTTTATTGAAAGTGCCTATTTTTGCACCGATGATTAATACTAATATCTGATATTATGAAAAGAGTTTTTTCCTTATTCTTATGTTTGCTGTGTGTATGTGGTGTGATGGCGCAGATACGCGGCAATGAAGTCCGTGTAGTCGTTTCACCCGACCATGGCGATTGGGTGTATCGTCCGAATGAGAAGTGCACGTTTACTGTCCGGGTGCTGAAGGCGCAGAACCTCTTGCCCGATGTCAGGATTGATTATGAACTGGGTCCCGAAATGTATCCCGCTGAAGTGAAGAAAGACGTGGTGCTGAAAGACGGTACCTTGAAGTTGCAAGGCACGATGAAGACTGCAGGCTTCTTGCGTTGCAAGGTCAAGGCGCATGTGGACGGCCGTACTTATGAAGGGTTGGCTACATCGGCATACGCTCCCGGGCAGCTGCAACCCGTGACGAAACTTCCTGCCGATTTTCGGGATTATTGGGCCAAGACCTTGGAAGAGGCGCGCAAGACCCCGTTGAATCCCCTTATGACACTGCTTCCCGAACGCTGTACGGAAACGGATAATGTATATCAGGTCAGCTTCCAGACAAAAGCTTTGGGAGGACGTTTCTACGGCATTCTCAGTATTCCCAAGAAAGAAGGAAAGTATCCGGCCTTGCTGCGTGTGCCCGGTGCGGGCGTCCGCCCTTATGCGGGAGATACGTATACCGCTCCCGGAAAGGTGATTACATTGGAGGTAGGCATCCACGGCATTCCCGTCACGATGCAGCAGTCTGTATACGATGCGCTGGCAGGCGGGGCGCTGAGCAATTACTGGACGTTCGGCCGCGACAGCCGGGATGCTTCTTACTATAACCGTGTGGTGGTAGGCGCTTTGCGTGCTGTGGACTTTATCTGTTCGCTGCCGCAGTACGACGGGAAGGCGCTGGGCGTTACGGGCTCCAGCCAGGGCGGTGCCTTGTCTGTGATTACGGCGGCTCTTGATTCACGCGTTACTTTCCTGGCGGCTGTTCATCCTGCCTTGTGCGACCACGAAGCGTTCTTCAAGAAGCGTGCTTGCGGCTGGCCCCATTATTTCTATTATTACGGTACTCCCGATGAAAAGCAGCTTGAAACGGTGCGTTATTATGATACGGCAAACTTTGCCCGCCTGCTGAATGTGCCCGGTTGGTTCAGTTGGGGATATAACGACGAGGTTTGTCCTCCCACTTCCATGTATGCAGCCTACAATGTGATTTCTTCCCCGAAAGAGCTGCATCTTTATCTGGAAACCGGGCATTATTGGTATCAGGAACAGTGGGATGAATGGCTGGACTGGATACGGAGACAACTTAATGTGTCAATGTGATTAATCTGATAATATAGTATCATTTTTTATGATATGAGCCGCGTATCTTTGTGTATCGCTTAAAAACTGATAATATGAAGAAACAATTCCTTTTACTGACAGTACTTTTATTCCTTTTGGGAGCATGTGCCCCCGAGCCTGCGGAACATTCGTTTATCAGGGTCAATGCTGACGGACAGTTCGTTCGCGACGGAAAGCCCTATTATTTTGTAGGTGCCAATTTCTGGTACGGTGCCATTCTTGGTTCCGAAGGTGAAGGCGGCAATCGTGAACGGTTGCATAAGGAGCTGGACTTTCTGAAAAGCATCGGTATCGACAACCTTCGCGTATTGGTGGGTGCTGACGGTGAAAATGGCATAAAGACGCGGGTAGAGCCCTCTTTGCAAGTGGCACCAGGTGTCTATAATGATACTATTTTAGCCGGATTGGATTATTTTATGAATGAACTGCGTGAACGCGATATGACAGCTGTCCTCTATTTGAACAATTCCTGGGAATGGAGCGGTGGCTATTCCGTTTACCTGCAATGGTCCGGACACGGTGATGCCGTGGTACCTGCCGTAGACGGATGGCCCGCCTACATGGAGTATGTCAAGCAGTTCCCCCAATCGGACAGCGCGAAGGCCTTGTTTGCCAATCATGTCAATTATATTGTTTCACGCACCAATAGGTATAATCAGATAAAATATGTGGATGACCCTACTATTATGTCCTGGCAGATTGGTAACGAGCCTCGCGCTTTCTCTGACGAGAACAAGGAACCGTTTGCCCGCTGGATGGCCGATGTGGCTGCACAAATCAAGTCACTCGACCCGAACCACATGGTGTCTTCCGGCAGTGAGGGCTCGTGGGGATGCGAAATGGACATGAGTCTTTTCGAGAAGATTCATGCCGACCCCAACATCGATTATCTGAATATCCACATCTGGCCCTACAACTGGAGTTGGGTGAAGGCTGACAGCCTGACGGAACTTCTTCCGCGTGCCAAGGAGAATACCAGGAAGTATATAGATGACCACATGGTCATTGCCCGGAAGTACAGCAAGCCGATTGTTTTGGAGGAGTTCGGTTTTCCTCGCGACGGCTTCAGCTTCTCCAAAGAGGCACCGACCACTGCCCGCGATGAATATTACCGTTATGTATTCGACCTTATCCGCCAGGACCGTGAGAGCGGCGGACTCTTTGCCGGATGCAACTTCTGGGCATGGGGCGGTTTAGCCGGACAAAATTCCGACCATGTATTCTGGGAAAAGGGAGATGACTATACCGGCGACCCGGCTCAGGAACAACAAGGACTGAACTCTGTCTTTGCCACAGACAGCACTATTGAAATAATCAAAGCGGAAAACCGGAAGCTGCAAAATTAGACCTGTCCGTGCTTTTTCGTGTAATCCCTGCCCGAAAATCAGAATATAAGCATGTGCAAAGCGTTCCTACCGTTATCAGGAAAGATGTATAACTCTAATTACTAAGTATGATATGAAAAGCATATGGAAAGTTATGTTGGCGGTTTGTTGCCTAGGTATGACCATTGGTTGTGGAATAAACCCGTCGAAGAATGAAAATGTAAAGGAAACGCTACCGGCATTGGTGGTTAATGGTACGCAGTTGATGAATACCGAAGGCGACACGGTGGTATTGCACGGTGTCAGCTATGGCTGGCATCAGTTCTGGCCCCGTTTCTACAATGCCTCTTCGGTTGCTTGTCTGGTCAATGACTGGGGCGCGCAGGTGCTTCGGGCCTCTATGGGAGTGGATTTGGATAGCGCCTGCTATGTGAACAAGCCCGAATTCGGTATTGAGTGTGTTACGAAAGTGGTGGACGCCGCTATCGAGAACGGCGTTTACGTCATTATCGACTGGCATAGCCACAATCTGCGGCAGGAAGAAGCAAAGGAATTCTTCACGCAAATGGCTACCCGTTACAAGGGGGTTCCGAATGTCATCTATGAGGTTTTCAACGAACCGGTGGAAGACAGTTGGGAGCAGGTGAAGGCATACTCTGTGGAGGTCGTCAAGACGATTCGTGCCATAGAGCCGGATGCCGTTATCCTCGTTGGTTGTCCGCATTGGGACCAGGACATCCATTTGGCAGCAGATGATCCTATTACCGGATATAGCAATATAATGTATACACTTCACTTTTATGCCAATACCCACGGACAGTGGCTGCGCGACCGCGCCGACTATGCTCTGGGAAAGGGTTTGCCGATTTTCGTTTCCGAATGTGCCGGTATGGAGGCAAGCGGGGACGGCCCCATCAGTAAAGAAGAGTGGAGGAATTGGTTGGACTGGATGCAGCGGCATTCCATCAGCTGGGTGGCCTGGTCTTTGTCTGACAAGGATGAGACTTGCTCCATGTTCTATCCGTCGGCTTCTTCCGAGGGAAACTGGAAAGATGCAGATATGAAGGAATGGGGAAGAATGGTACGGGACGAACTGAAGAAATGACCCTTTCGGGAAAAAGCAATATGATTTAACCATTAATAATTTAAGAAAAAAAGAATTGTGCCTATGGGAAAAAAGGAAAAACGGAACTATGAAGACATGGACTGTTTGGAAGTAAACCTAAATGTCAAGGCTGTGATAGTATATCAGGGCTTTTTGACTCAGTCTCATTTTTGTTAACTAAAAAAATCTTCTTTTGGGAGGTTTTGTGTTTGTTTTAAATCTAAGAAATACAGTATGAATTTGAATTTTAGAAAGACAGCGCTGCTTGCGGGGATATGCTCGGTGTTCAGTCTGGGTTATGCTCCTCAGCTTTTCGCAGTATCATCGACGGATACCGTTGAGGCAGTGCAGCAAACAAAGAAAATTACGGGTGTCGTCAGTGATGCTATGGGCCCTATTATCGGTGCCAATGTATTGGAAAAAGGTACAACGAATGGTGTAATTACCGACATTGACGGTAACTTTGCCTTGAATGTGAAACCGGGAGCTACCATTGTAGTCTCCTTTATAGGCTATGTCAGCCAGGAAATAAAGATAACGAACCAGACAACAGTGAACATCACGCTGAAGGAAGACTCTGAGATGTTGGACGAAGTGGTGGTTGTGGGGTACGGTACGATGAAGAAAAGCGACCTTTCCGGTGCTTCCGTTTCCATGAGTGAAGACAAGATTAAGGGTTCTATTATCACCAATCTCGACCAGTCCCTTCAAGGGCGTGCTGCCGGTGTGACGGCAGTCAGCACTTCCGGTGCTCCGGGTTCTTCCTCCTCTATCCGCGTACGTGGTCAGGCCACTATCAATGCCAATGCCGAGCCGTTGTATGTAATTGACGGTGTGATTGTACAGAGTCAGGGACAAAGCGGTTCATCTTATGGTTTGGGCGATGCACTGGGTAATGGCTCGGTTTCCACCATTTCTCCGCTTTCCACCATCAACCCTGCTGATATCGTCAGTATGGAAATTCTGAAAGATGCTTCGGCAACCGCCATTTACGGTGCGCAAGGTTCCAATGGTGTGGTTTTGATTACGACCAAACGTGGTAAGGCGGGTGAGGCTAAGTTTACTTATGACGGTATGTTTGCCGTTCAACGCCAGACAAAGCGTCTGGATATGATGAATCTGCGTGAGTATGCCACTTATTATAATGATTTGGCAAACATGGGTGAAATCTCTGACCCTAGTAATTATTATGCCGATCCTTCTCTGCTGGGAGTAGGTACAAACTGGCAGGACGCCATCTTCCAGACTGCTTTGCAGCATCAGCACCAGATTTCGGCACAAGGTGGTACAGAGAAAATACAATACTACGTATCAGCTTCCTATATGGATCAGGACGGTACCATCATCGGTTCAAACTTTAACCGTTACAGCTTCCGTGCCAACTTGGATGCCCAACTGAAGAAGTGGTTGAAACTCGGTTTGACCGCCACCTATACAGCAACGGGTGATGACCTGAAACTGGCAGACAGTGATGAAGGTTTGATTAACTACTCGTTGACCACTCTTCCTGATATACCTATCTATAATCTGGATGGCAGCTATGCCACCGTTGTTCGCGAAGGCTACACGAATCCTAACCCGATTGCCCTTGCCATGATGGATGACATTCTGCTGGACCGTCAGAAACTGACGGGTAATATTTTCTTTGAGGTTACTCCGATTAAAAATCTGGTATGGCATGCCGAATTGGGTTATGACATCAGTTCCAGCAAAGGTGAGCGCTACAAGCCGATGGTTGATTTGGGTGGATGGGTACGTTCCAGTAATGAAAGCAATATCCAGAAAAACAGCAGTACATTCTGGCAATTGAAGAACTATGTGACCTATTCCGGAAACATAGGCGACAAGCATCATTATACAGCCATGGTGGGCCAGGAGTGCTGGGAGTCCAGCTATGACTTCACGAGTGTGTTCAATAGCGGTCTGCCTTCGGATGAAGTGCACAATCCTGCCTTGGGTACGGGAACCCCGACTATCAATGCAGGTTTTGGAAGCTCGTCTATGGCATCTTTCTTTACACGTCTGACTTATAACTATGCCGACCGTTATTTGGGTACTTATACCTATCGTTATGACGGCTCTTCAAACTTCGGTCCCGAGAACCGTTGGGCAGGCTTCCATTCATTGGCTACTTCCTGGCGCTTTTCCAACGAAACGTTCTTTGAACCGTTGAAGAAGGTCATCAGTAACGGTAAGTTGCGTCTGGGATGGGGACAAACTGGTAATGCCAACATCGGTGGTTATGCTTGGGGTACATCCATGAGTCGTATGCCTTCCGGTCTGGGTATGGGGTATCGCCCCTCCAATATACCGAATACTTCCATCAAATGGGAGTCCCAGGAGCAATGGAACGTCGGTGTGGATTTGGGATTCCTGCACGACCGTATCAACCTGACGGTAGAGTGGTACAAGAAAACTTCCAGTGATATGTTGATGCCGTTGCAGTTGCCTTCTTATATGGGTACTTCCGGTAATGCCTCTTCTGCATTGGCTGCTCCGAAAGGTAACTATGGTGACATAGAGAATACCGGTTTTGAAATCTCTCTGAACACACATCCTATTACGGGTAAGTTTGAATGGGATTCTGACTTCCAGATTTCTTTCAACAAGAACAAACTGAAAGGATTGGCTGGTACAGCCAATGCGCAGATTGTGGGTTACGGACAGTGGACCGATGTAGTCAGTGTATCCAGTGTAGGCGAATCACTTTATAACTTCTATGGATTTGTTTGTGATGGTGTTTACAAGGACCTGGAGGACCTTCAGACTTCTCCGAAACCTGCCAAGTACCCGGCAAACGGTGTATTCGACCGTACCAATACCGTATGGGTGGGTGATGTGAAATATAAGGATATCAGTGGTCCTGACGGTGTGCCCGATGGCGTTATTGACGACTATGACAAGACCAATATCGGTTCTCCGATGCCTAAGTTTACTTTTGGCTGGACCAATACTTTCCGTTACAAGAACTTCGACTTGTCCGTTTTCATCAACGGTTCCTATGGCAACAAGGTGTACAACTACCTTTCCATGAAGCTGACACATATGAACTCTCCCTGGACTAACCAGCTGAATGCTGTAAACGGACGTGCACAGCTTGTTCCTATCAATCCGAACAAGGTCTACGAAGATGGAACGATGTGGTATAATGATGTGTCTAACGTCATGGTGGCAAACCCGGGAGCTTCCATTCCACGCGCCACTATCAATGACCCGAATGACAACGACCGTATCAGTGACCGTTATATTGAAGATGGTTCTTATATCCGTCTGAAGAACATCTCTTTGGGATATACTTTCCCGAAAAAGACGATTGATAAACTGGGACTGAGCAACTTGCGTATCTATGCCAATATCCAGAACCTGCTGACCATTACCGGTTATGATGGCTATGACCCTGAAATTGGTGCCAGCACTTCAAGCGTCAATGTCTATGGTTTGGACAACGGACGTTATCCGTCTCCTACAGTTTATTCATTCGGCTTGAACGTTTCATTCTAACACTTTAAATTGAAGAAAACATGAAAATCAGATATATTAAATATTGGGCGTTTGCAGCTGTACTCGGTATGGGAACAGTTTCATGCGAGGATTTCTTGAACCGTCCTACCGAAGACAATTATAACGAATCGAACTTCTATCAGAATGACGAACAATGTGTGCAGGGGGTTAATTATCTTTATAACTCACCTTGGTATGACTTTCAGCGCGGTTTTATTAAAGTCGGTGAAATCTTGTCCGGAAACGTATACGAGGGAAACAGCCCTTACTTGAATTTTACGGTGAATGGTACGGATGAAAACCTTGTGAACATGTCCTATTCTCTATGGGCAGTGATTGGCCATGCCAATACTGTATATACTCGTTTGAAGACGGCAAATGCGTCAGAAGCAGTGAAAAATCAGTGTATGGGCGAGTGTCTGGCATGGAAAGCCATGGCTTACTTCTATTTGGTACGTAGTTTTGGCGCAGTACCCATTATCCATGATAATACGGACGAATTGAATTCCGGTAATTATAACTCCAAATTCAAAGTGGAGGCAGCAGATGTGTACGAATATATCATTATGACTCTGGAGAAAGCTATGGAGTTGCTTCCGGCCAGAGGTGAAACGGGACGTATTGACCGCTATTGTGCCGAAGGTCTTTTGGCTAAGGTGTATCTAACTAAGAGTGGCCTTTCCGGTACCCGCAATGCGGATGATTTGGCGAAAGCGGCAGAATATTCCAAGGATGTAATTAATAATTCCGGCCGTAACTTGCTGGCTAACTATTCCGATGTTTTCCGTTTGGCAAACAACAAGAATGAAGAGTGTCTCTTCTCCTGGCACTGGTCGGCAGGACGTGACCCCTGGACACAGCAGAATACGTTGCAGTCGGACTTGGCAATGGTGGGATTCGATGAATTTGGTGATTGCTGGGGCGGCTATGCAGGTCCGTCGGTTGATTTGCAGGATGCATTTGGAATTTCCGCTTTGGAAAGTCCTGAGACGCGTTCGGATACGGATACCCGTCGTAAGGCTACTATGATGATGGCAGGTGATGTATACGATTATTTCTGGCAGGACAAGGGCGGATTTGATTATCTGCGGTTTATTTATGATGCCGAATATGGGAAGGGAGGACCTAATGGCGATTACCAGTCTCCTACCGGTGCCAATCACGTGAAGCATCTCTATGGTAACAATAATGACCATGTATTGGGCTTGGGCGTATCGGCTGGTAATATGTACAGCGGCCTGGCAACCCATATCCTGCGCCTGTCCGATATCTATCTGGTATATGCCGAGGCGAAAATGGGACTGGCTACCTCTACTACAGACCAGAGTGCACTGGATGCTTTCAATGCAGTACGTGGCCGTGCCATTCCGGGAGTTACTCCGAAAACCTCCATTACTTGGGAGGACGTCTGGAAGGAACGCCGGCTGGAACTGGCTTGCGAAGGCGACCGTTGGTATGATTATGTACGTTTGGCATATTATGATTCCCAGCGTGCTATCAATGAGCTGAAGGCACAGCGCCGTGATGTTTATTATAGTCTGGGTACTACTTATAAGGCTTATTATGAAAACGGCAGTTGGACGGTGAATCCGGACGAGACCCGTTACAATCCGGATGCAAAGGCGCCGAATGTGACAGTCTCCAGCTTTACATTGCCGTTCCCGACAGAAGACGTGGTGTTCAATCCTAATTTGATGAAAGACCCGGTACACGTAGATGTACGTTCTGAATTCAGTTATTAATTTAATGCTTGAAAAGATGAAAAATAATAGATATACGAATTGGTTCTTCGCGGCAGCTGTTGTTGTAGCAGGCTTTTCCATGGCGGCTTGTGAGGATGAACCGGATAAATATGAAGTGGCAGGGGGAAAGCCTACCTTGAAATATGTTCGTGTCCCTGATCCGGCAGCGGCAGACTCTTTGCTGACGGGGGCTTATATGGCGAATACGATTTGTCTGGTCGGTGAAAATCTGCGGAGTGTTTACGAGCTCTATTTCAATGACCAGAAGGCGATACTTAATACCAGTTACATCACTGACCATACACTTATGGTAGATGTTCCGAAAGAGATTCCTTCGGTAGTGACTGATAAGATTTATATGGTGACCAAAGCAAAGGATACCATAGATTATGATTTCAAGGTGTTGGTTCCGGCTCCTACCGTGAACTCCATTTCTTGTGAGTTTGCAAAGCCGGGTAGTGAGGTGACCCTGATTGGTGACTATTTCATTGATGACCCGAATGTGCCGCTGACCATTACGATGGCCGGTAATGTGGAAGTGACTAATATTACGAACATAACCAAGACTGCGGTCAGCTTTATTCTTCCGGACAATGCTCCTGCAGGCTATATCAACGTGAAGTCCATTTATGGTACCGGACGTTCCAAGTTCCGCTATTATGATACACGTAACATTCTCTTTGACTGGGACGGTTCTCATGGCGGTATGGCTATTGCCCACGGTTGGCGCGATGGTAGCAAGGTGTTGAGAGAAGCCGATGAAAACAGTATTGACGGTGCTTATATCTGTCTCACCGGAGCACTTGACGGTGCTATCGGAGCTACTTGGGCAGAAGATGAGTTCTCGTTCAACTATTGGCCGGAACCGTCTGCCGGTTATCCCGAACTTTCTGCACGTCCTGAGTTTGCAGAACTGCTCGAGGAGTATGGCGTCAATGGCTTGCAACTGAAATTCGAGGTGAATATTCCTTCTTCCAATCCGTGGCAGTCTTGCGCTCTACAAGTGATGTTTACGGGTAATGATGTGGTGACTTATGCGACGGGAACTAATGCTTATTTTAGTGATACGAATGTGCCGCGTGGTTTGTGGTTGCCTTGGAAGAATACGGGTTCGTATGATACGGGTGGTAAATGGACAACCGTTTCCATGAATCTGTCCGAGTTCAACAAGACGCATGAAGGTAATAAGTGTGATAGAACTTTTGACAAGACTATGCTGACCGGATTGACATTCTTTGTCTGGGCAGGTGGTGTGGAAGGTAAGGATTGCAATCCGGTGATTATGATTGACAACATCCGTGTGGTACCTATTGAATAACCTTTTAAATAGAATACTGATATGAATAAAACATATAAATTTCCGGCACTGTGGATGATGTGCCTGATGCTCTTCAGTTGCTTGACGTTTACGGCCTGCGACAATGGGGATGATGAAGATACCAACCAATATAAAGGGGGAATCAGTCTGAATGTATTCGGACCGAGTCCCGTATCCCGCGGCGGTGTACTCCGTTTCCTAGGCAGTGGCATGGATAAAGTGACTGCGGTCGCTATTCCCGGTTGCGACGATATAACAGACATCGAAGTAGTCAGTGATACGGAAATCCGTGTCACTGTACCTCAGACAGCCCAGCCGGGGTTGGTTGTCTTGAAGACTCCGAAAGGGGATATTACAACAAAAACCGAGTTGACATTTACGGAGCCGATTGCTTTGGAGGCTTTTGCACCGGCAGAAGTAAAGCCTGGTAGTGAATTGACCATTACTGGTGAATATTTGAATTTGATTAAAGAAGTGATATTTGCTGACGAGGTAACAGTGCCTGCTGATGAGTTTGTCAGTCAAAGCCGTCAGGAGATTAAAGTTATTGTTCCTGATTCTGCTCAGACCGGTAAGTTCATCTTGTCTGATGGAGCTGAAATCCCCAATTGGATTTATTCTGAAGGGGAACTGGAGGTTACTTTGCCATCGGTAGAGGCTCCACTCGACCTGGTAGATAAGAAGCCGGGGGATGTCATTCGAGTTTCTGGTGAAAACTTTGATTTGGTGAAGAAAGTGCAGATGCCGAATGGGGATGAAGTTGAATTTACGATGACTGCCTCTTCCGAAGGAGATGAACTTACTTTTACATTGCCGGATAATGTCTCGGACGGAGAAGTTACGGTACTTCCTGCTTCGGATGTAAAAGTTGTGGTTGCTACTGTTGTAGTAGCTACGCCTTCGAACGTAGTGGCTGTTCCTGCTGTAAACTTGCGTGGTGGAGATATGATTACCTTGAAAGGTACCAATATGGATTTGGTGACTGATGTAACGTTCCCTGGTGTAGAAGAAGCAGTAGGATTGGAATCACAAAACTCGACTGAAATAAAGGTCTTGATGCCGGCTGCGGCTATTAGTGGTGATTTGCAATTGAATACAAATAGTGGAAAAGCAACTGCCGTATCTATTGCAACGGCAAAGCCGGAAAACATTTCTTATAGTGCGGCGACGGTCCCGGCAGGAGAGGCTTTGACTGTCAAAGGAGTAAATATGGATGTAGTTTCGGCTGTTGTATTCAGTGGTAATGTGGAGGTTACCGTATCCGATGCCACCGCTACTGCCATTTCCTTGACTGTACCCACAACTGCTGAAACCGGGGCCTTACTCTTGAAGATGGCCAATGGTGAATCTGTGGAAGCACCGTCTTTGACAATAGAGAAACCGGTATGTGCCTATTTGCCGGCATTGCCTGACAAATTGGTTCGGGGACGAATTGTGGAACTTGAGATTGTTAATGCTGATAAGCTGACAAATGTATTGCTGAATGAGGCTGCTGTTCAGTATATCAATGATGCAGCTAAAGGGGTATTGATGTTGAATGTACCGGCTGAGCTGGATGGAACTTATAGCCTAAAACTGATTTCTTCAAATGGTGAAATTGCTTATGATGTTCTTGTAGTTGCCAATGAAGAAACAGTTTGGGCTGGTCCGCTCGATATTAGTTGGGGTGATGGAGGACGTGTGTTGGTACCGGCTGTATCTTTTGCCAAGGTAACGGCAGGCACTGTCATGAAAGTCTATTTTGATCAGAAAGACCAGACTTGGGCACAGGCTCAGTTTAACTATGGCGATTGGAGTGGCATAGCTTTCTCTTTGTTTGATACGACTATGGTACCGACAGACATTTACGGCTGGAGTTTCGAGAGCCGTGTGATGGAGTTGACGTTGACTCAGGAGATACTTGATAATATTCAAGCTAAACAAGGAGATTGTGAAGACCAGACAAATGTAGGTATCATTATTCAGGGCAGTGATTTGACGTTTACAAAAATAACGATTGTAAATTGATGAATTGTGGCTTGAAGAATGTGACTATGGATGCCCTGATTAAGAATGAAATAAAATCATAATTAAGATGAAGAAACTGAATATAAAATGGATGCTTTCGTTGATAGCAGCTTTTACTTTTGCCTCCTGCGATACTGATGTCGATCATGATATCCCAGCAGTGGATGCACCGGTATTGGTGTCTACTACTCCTGAAAGTGGAGCAGCCAAAGTGAAAACGGGAGAAATCACTATTGAGGTGAAATATGACAAGAATATATTCTTTGCAACAGACAATCTGAGCGAAATCAAGTTTACCGGTGGTGAACTGATAAGTGCCGATGTACTTGGCGCAAGCAATATACTGACTGTAAAAGTGAATGTTCCCGGGAGAGAGACGGCTTGTTCTCTCTCTATCCCCGAGGGAATAGTAACCGGACCGAACCAGATGCCTGCTCCGGCTGTATCGGTTCAGTTCTCTACTGTCGCTTTGGACAAGGCACTGGTTGCCGCTAGTTCGGCCAAAGCTGTGAAACTGTACAATTATCTATTGGATAACTTCGAGACGAAGACACTTTCAGCTATGATGGCCAATGTTGCCTGGAATACGGAAATGTCCGAAAAGGTGTATGGATGGACTGGAAAATATCCGGCTATCAACTGTTTCGACTATGTTCATCTGCCGGCATCTGTAGCTGGAGCAGACTGGATTAATTACGGTGACATTACTCCTGTTAAGGATTGGTCTGACAAAGGTGGCATCGTAGCTGCCATGTGGCATTGGAATGTACCCAAGAAAGTTGTAGGCGAAGCTTCTTCTACCCAAATATGGGAAGGAGAGACAGTAATGCCGGGTGATTGGAGTGGAAATGTACAGATGACGGATGATGCTGCAAAAGCTGTCTTTGCTGATGCACAAGTGGGTCAGGTGATACGCGTGGCTGTGAAAGATGTGGCAGAGGGGGCGCAAGGTTCGTTCAAAAACAGTGGTTGGAGCGAGATTGCTTCAGGAACTGATTATTTTGACATATCCGGAGACTATACATTGGTGATTACCGAGGATATTTTGAAATCCCTGCAAGAAGGTGGCCTCATCATTGGTGGACATGATTATACAGCAGTTGCTGTTTATCTTGAAAATAACGGTACAGCTCTCGACCCGAATAAGGATTATGCCTTCTATAAGGCAGATACGGAGTTTGACGCTGCCAATGCCACGGTGGAAGGCACTTGGGAAAACAAGGTGTTTACCGAAGATTTGAAAAATGCTGCCGCTTACTTGAAGCTGTTGAGAGATGCGGATATTCCGGTATTGTGGCGCCCATTCCATGAGGCAGCCGGTGGCTGGTTCTGGTGGGGTAAGGATGCTGCCAGCTTTAAATCTCTGTGGATTGCTATGTTCAACTACTTCAAGACTGAAGGATTGGATAATCTTATCTGGGTTTGGACTACCGAGGGCAATGATTCCGATTGGTATCCGGGAGACCAATATGTAGACATCGTGGGACGTGATATTTATAATAAGGAAACTGCAGATTGTGTTTCAGAATATACTTCCATTGCCGGAAATTATGGAAACAAGATTGTTTCGCTGAGTGAATGTGGCACAGTCGGACTTATTTCCGAACAATGGGCATCTGGTGCACGTTGGAGTTGGTTCATGCCGTGGTATGATGGCACAAATGAGGATGGTAGTCCGGCAGTCCATGCTGATGAGGCGTGGTGGAAGGATGCTATGAGCCAGGAATTTGTTGTTTCCCGTGAAGAGCTTCCTTCTATGGAATAGCATTTTTAATAATAAAATGGGAAGGGTTGTCTCTGGTTAGTATCGGGGCAACCCTTTCTGTCTTTTATAGCTTTTAGTTGTTGGTTATAGAATTCATGCTTTATACTTTTTGGGAAAAATAGTAATGGATGTTAAATGAGTGTCGTTATTTGATAAAATAGTATTATAAGGTTTGCTGCTAAAAGTCTACTTTTGTCAAGCCTAATTAAAATTTGATAATAATCATATAATGTTTAACCGCTAATGAAATGAAAAATGCCTATGAGAAAGGAGTGATATGTATACCAACCACTTTATAGAATAAGGTATATTTAATTTTTCCTCAAAAAGAGAAGTTTAACCTTATATTAAACGGTAGATGCCGCCAGGCAATACCAATTCATTAATCTAAGAAAAATACAAGTATGAATTTAAATTTCAGAAGAACCGCGCTGCTCGTGGGTATCTGTTCGGCTGTCAGCCTGACTTATACTCCGCAACTTTTCGCCGCATCGGTCGATGCAATAGATGCTGTGCAGCAAGCAAAAAAAATCACAGGTACTGTAACAGATGCAATGGGACCGGTCATCGGTGCCAATGTATTGGAGAAAGGAACCACAAATGGTGTCATTACCGACATTGACGGTAATTTCACATTGAATGTTCAGCCGGGAGCCACGATTGTAGTGTCTTTTATCGGTTATCAGCCGCAAGAAATCGTGGTAGGCAACCAGACTAATTTCAAGATTCAGCTGAAGGAAGATGCTGAATTGCTGGATGAAGTAGTCGTAGTGGGTTATGGTGTACAGAAGAAGAAACTGGTGACAGGTGCTACTGTGGAGGTAAAAGGCGAAGACATCGCAAAATTAAATACTACGCAGGCATTGGGTGCTTTGCAGAGCCAGTCTCCGGGTGTAAATATTCAGGCCGTTTCCGGTCAGCCGGGTGATGGGTTTAAAATTAATATTCGTGGTGCTGGTACTAACGGAAATACAGCTCCAGTTTACGTTATTGATGGTGTAGCCGGTGGCGATATTAACGCCTTGAATCCTGCCGATATTGAACGTATTGACGTGTTGAAAGATGCTGCATCTTGTGCAATTTACGGTTCGAGCGGTGCCAACGGTGTTATCCTTATTACTACGAAGCAGGGTAAGGTAGGAAAGGTTTCTGTATCTTATGATGGAAACATAGGTTGGGCAAATATATATAAGATGCCTGATATGTTGAATGCCAAAGAATATATGGCGGTAATGGATCAAGTGGCCTATAATAATGGAGGCCAACCGTATGATTGGTCAAAATTCGTAGATGCTGATTTGCTGACTGCTTATCAGAATGGTACCAATCCTGGTACAGATTGGGTAAAAGAATTCCGGAATAAAAATGCTGTGGTTACTAATCATGCGTTGAATGTAACAGGTGGTTCTGAATTCTCCAAATTTTCGACAGGTATAGGCTATCAGTATCAGGATGGTGCATTCGGTGGTCCGGTGAAGACTGACTATCGTCGTTTTACTTTCCGCATTAATTCTGAGCATGTGATATATCGTAAGGGAGATGTGGATGTGATAAAGTTTGGTGAGAATATATATTATCAGCACAAACAGAATCAAGGTGTGCAGTTAGGTAATCAATATTCGAATGACCTTTCTAATGCTTTGCGTGCTATTCCTCTGATTCCTGTATATAATGAAAATGGTGATTTCTTCATGTATGATGATTTGAAGAATTTTGGAACGAGTGCTAATGGTATACTTGATTATACTGCATATGCTTCTAATCCGATGGCTCACATGGTATATAATCAGGCTGGGAATAATAAGAATAAGAATTTTAATCTGAACACAGCGGCATATCTGGAAGTACAACCACTTAAGAATCTTATTTATAAAGGTCAGGTTAGTTACAAACAATGGTCAAGTTCATGGCGTTCATATCTTCCCGTTTACCAAATTAATAATCAGGGAGATAGCCGTGATAAAGACCAAACGATAAATAACGTGTCTTTGGGTTGGAACTGGAGTTTGACTAATACGTTGAGTTATCGGTTTGATATTACAGACTTACATCATTTTGATGTTTTGGCTGGTACAGAGTATTCTAAATCAAGACCAACTTATGGCGAATCAGTAGAGGCAACCGGTTATAATAGTGCTTTTGGTGACTTTACACATGCTTATTTGCATAATACAGAACGTAAAGCTACTGCTACAGTAAATGGTTATCCCTCGGATTATGGTTCTAAGATGTCTTATTTTGGACGTTTGAATTATGACTTTAAGGAAACTTATATGTTTTCTGCTATCATTCGTGCCGATGGCTCGTCTAAGTTTGCGAAAGGCAATCAATGGGGATATTTCCCATCATTCTCTGCTGGTTGGGTTATTTCAAACGAGGCTTTTATGAAGAATACTGCTTCTTGGCTTGGTTTCTTGAAAGTCCGTGCTGGTTGGGGACAGAATGGTAATGACAATATCCCTAATTCAAATTGGCGTGCCGGTTACGAGTTTGGCGATTATGGTCTTTATACATTTGGCTCGGATAAGAATGGAGGTACAACCGGAGCTTACCCGAATCGTTTGGCTAACCCCGATTTGACATGGGAAACTTCAGAACAGACCAATATCGGTATTGATGCCCGTTTCTTGGATAACCGTCTGAGTTTTACCATGGACTGGTATAGCAAGCAGACGAAAGACTTGTTAGTGGAAGTGGGTACCAATGCGGCTTCCGGTTTCGCTACTCAATATCAAAATGCTGGTACGGTAAAGAATACTGGCCTTGAACTTTCAATGGGCTGGAGAGATCAGATTGGTAAGGAGTTCAAGTATGGGGTGAATGTCAATATGGCCTATAATAAGAATGAAGTAACGGAGGTTAATAACGCCAATCATTTTATTGAAGGCGGTAATGATTTGTTGGCTCAAAGTACGGGTCGGTTTGTCCGTATGGAAGAAGGACATCCTATTGGCTATTTTTATGGTTATAAGACGGATGGTGTCATTCAGAACCAGAATGACTTGCAGGCATATCTTGACCAGAATTGTAAAGGAAATGCGGCAAACTCTAAGCAAGGTGCAAGTATTAAACCGGGTGATTTGAAGTTTGTGGATGTTGATGGAAATGGGGTGATTAATGATGACGATAAGACTGATTTGGGTAATCCTCATCCTGACGTGACAATGGGTCTTACGTTAAGTGCGGAATATAAAGGATTTGATTTCTCTGTAACAACCTATGGCGCTTTTGGTGCACAGGTAGCTCGCTCTTGGCGAAAGTTCTCAGATGGACAGTATGAAAACTATACGACAGAAGTTTACGATTACTGGCATGGCGAAGGAACCTCAAACAGATATCCGCTGCTTGCGCCGGGAAATAGTGGACAGAATTTCCAGGCCATTTCAGATATTTATATTGATGATGCCGACTATGTTCGCATTCAAAATCTGACTATAGGATACGATTTCAAGAGAATTTGGAAGAACTGTCCGTTCCAGCAACTTCGTGTGTATGCTGCTGCACAGAATCTATTTACTTTTACCGGTTATAAAGGGATGGATCCGGAGAATGGTAGAGCCCTCAATGACAAAGAACCGTGGGTAACCGGTGTTGATGTAGGTAACTATCCTCAACCTCGTACTTATATGGTAGGTGTTAATGTTAAATTCTAAAATTGATACACGATGAAAAAAATAGCATATTTAATAGGTGCAGCTTTGATGATAGCAGGAATGTTTGCTTCTTGTAGCTTGGACTCGATGAGTCTGACGGAAAAAGATACGACCAATTTTCCTAAAACGGCTGAAGATGCCAATCAGGCTTTAGCTGCCATATATCAGAACCTGAATAATGTCAATGCTTTTCCACAGCAGTCTTTCTTGTATAATTCTCTGCTGGCTTGCGATGATATGTTGGGTGGTGGTGGTCCCAATGATAAGTTGATGCAATCTTTGGACCTTATTTGTAATACGGGTACAAATGCTACGCAGGACTACTGGGTGGCTCGCTATCAAGGAATCAACCGTGCCAATACGTTGTTGGAGGCTCTTGCTGGTATTGAAATGGATCCGGAAGTAAGAGCGCAGGCTGAGGGCGAAGCCAAGTTCCTTCGTGCTTTTTATTACTACGAGTTGGCTTCCATGTATGGGCGCGTACCTTTGGTGATTACTGCTTTGTTGCCCGAAGATACTACTCCTCCGACTGCCGCTGTTATCTGGGGGCAGATTCTGCAGGATCTTCGCGATGCGGCTGCAAATATGCCGGCTGTTCGCAAGTCGGATGGGCATGTTGATAAATATACGGCTGAAGCTATGTTAGGACGTGCTTGGTTGTATTATACTGGTATGTATGGCAATGGTGAAACTCTGAACGATTTGGTTAGTACGAACTATAGTCCGTTGACTTCAGTTGATTTGCCTGATGGGACAACTTTGACCAAGCAGGATGTGGTTGGGTATATTGATGATTGTGTGAATAATTCTGGTTATAGTCTTGTTCCTGAGTTTCGTAATTTGTGGGCATATACCAATAAATGTACGGTAGAAGATTTTCCGTTTACTGCCGGTCAGGGATTGAAGTGGGTAGAAGATGATGCAGCGGTAAATCCCGAATCCATGTTTGCCATTAAATATAATAAACTTGCATCTTGGAGCACTACTATCGGTTATGGTAACGGTTATGCTCTGCATTTTGGTGTACGTGGCAATGATCAGGCCAATTCTTTCCCCTTCGGACAAGGATGGGGTGCCGGTCCTGTAGCTCCCAATTTTTATAATGATTGGAGTGTGGCAGAACAAGATGATGCCCGTCGTCCGGCCTCCGTATTCAAGACGGAGGATATGCCGAGTTATAATAAAGGTGGTGGTGACGGCTTTATCCAAGAAACGGATTATTATCAGATGAAAATAGGTTCTATCATGGCTTATAGTACGGATGCGGCTGGAAATAAAACGATTGAGCCGGTATTTGAGAAGATAATGTATGGTGCCGACGGCTGGATTAATGATAATCTGATGCAAACCGGTTCTATTCATGATTTGGTTTTGATTCGTTTTGCGGATGTATTGTTGATGCAGTCTGAATTGAAGGAAGATGTTTCCGGTATAAACAGAGTGCGTAGTCGTGCCGGACTTGAACCTATTGGTACATATTCGTTGGCTGCATTGCAGAATGAACGCCGTTGGGAATTATGTTTTGAAGGTACTCGCTGGAACGATATTCGCCGTTGGCATATTGCTGCCGATGCCCTTGAAAGACAGACGGGAGCAAAGGTTTATACAAATGGGGCTGAAAGCCGTAATGTGGCGCAGAACGGTGGTTATGCCGCACGTTATAAGGCTACGGCAGGTTTCCAGAAGATTCCCGAAAACCAAGTCCTCCTGAATGAAGGAAAGGTAGAACAAAATGAGGGTTATACGGATGCAAGTGCTGAGTATAATGGTTGGCAAGAATAGAATATGAATTTAAAATGAAAAAAGATATGAAAAAGATATTATTCGCAATACCTTTGTTTGCAATGCTGCTGGTGGCTTGCGATCCGATAGTGGATGAAATCAGTCCGGATCCCAATGTCACACCGGAAAATCTTACTTTTGAACTTGTGGCCAAGAACCAGGGAAACAACAACATTCAGATTGTTCCTACTCCGTCACGTTATGTGAAGGTTTATGATGCTACGTCTGATATCAAGTTGGCAGAAGGTACGGCTCCGTCGGTTCAAGTAGCTCCTCCTAATAAAGAATTGCAAGTATATGTAACAACCATTAATTCGGACGGCTCCATAACAAAATCGGCTTCCAAATCAATAGCAGTAACGGAGTATACAGATCTTCCCGCTATTTATGCTGATGTATTCGGCACAACTCCGGACGGTGGTTATGGAACAACCACTTGGGTCTGGAATACAGAAGCTGCAGACGGTTGTTGGGGTAATGGAGGTTATCTCGGCAATACCGGCCCCGGTTGGTGGATTTGTGATGCTGTGGGAGATGTCGGAAACGGTAGAGGGCAAATTGATGAACAAGCTGTAGGAAAAGGATTGCCTGATGATGGATTAAATGGTTGGTTCTCACTTAGTTTGACTGGTGTTCAGACAAGTCGTGGTGAAAGTGGTTCTGTCAAGGTGTCAGAAGATGTGGTGCAATCCGGTTGGGATGTAGGTACTATGGAGTTCTCTGGTACTATTCCATTGTTAGGTATACAGCCGAATCAAGGAAATGCACGTCAGTATGAGTATCATATTTTGAAGATTACAGAAGATGAACTTCGTCTTTGTGCTCCTGAACCCGGTGCTGGCGCTTGGGGTACGGCATGGTTCTGGAACTTCAAGAAAAAATAGTTAATATTGAAAGGTACGGGTGGGTAACGACCACTCGTATACTTTTATTACTAATTAAAAAAATGCAACAATGAAACGAACTTTCTTTTTGATATTACTGTTCTTCTGTGCTCTTTTTGTTAAAGCGGATGTTTTGGGACCGTATACAATGGATAGTAATGTACCTCCCACACCAACCGGATATGCTCGGGTTGTACTTCCGATAGGAGGTGCTGACGCTTCGGTAGCCGTAAGCATAACTGTTTGTGACGAAAGTGGTCAACAGTATGTTTTGAGAACTACTACCCCAAATGCTGCTCCATATTGTTATTTCTTGGCTTATGGCGTTTACCGCGTGGTCGCTTTAGAGGATTGTACAGCACAATCTAATTGGGGCGCACTTACGGTTGGTACAATTTTCGAAGTGACAGGAGGTGGCTATATTTCTTTAAATTATATAGGAACAATCTCTACTCCAAGTATTGTTCAAGCATCGGGTACTGATGATAATGTTCCTCCTTCCAAAGTAGGTTACAATATAATGAAAGTGTATGGAATAGAGACAAACGGTGGTGGGGTGTTGGTTGATTCTGACAAAAAAGAATATGGTATCTTTAATTATACCGGACATATAGGCGGTGCTCATTACTTTTACATTAAGCCAGGCACATACACTATAAAATCTTTGAGTGCTACCAATGGAAATTATATTTATTTGGAGTATGGAAATGTTAGACAACCGCTTTCTGCTGGTAGGACTTTCACAGTTCCTGCGTCATTCTTCTCCATTGTGTTTTCTAAAAAGGCACTTTAAGAATAATCTATAAATGAATTATTCAACTCAAAGCAGTTGTCGTTACCCCCCGACTTTATTAGTCGCCCGTAACATCGGATAATTGTAAATGCATTAACCGAATAGTACAATTGTTTAATGGTTAAATCAGGAAAAGGCGAGTCGTGAGATTCGCCTTTTCGCATTCATTCTCTATTGCCTTTTCGGATGCAATCCACATTCCCCTTTGCATTCCCCTTGATGTCAGGGTGCAGAATGTTTCTTTTTATCCCTGCATCTCCTTCACCTTCTTCTCTCATCCTCCTGTTCATCGGCTTTTCCGGTGAAACTGCTTTCTATCCTCATCGCCCCGCCTTTGCATCGCGCGACACACCGTAGTACCCCGGCATGGCCCGGTAGATGGGTTGCGTGGGTTTCCCCACATTCTTCAGCTTTCCTTCTTGCTGCAACCGTTTCAGGTGGACGTTCGCGGTGGTGCGTGCCATGCCGCACAGCGCTTGGAAGTCGCTGCGAATCAGCACGTCGTGGTCGGAAAAGTATTCTTTCAGCTTCATGTCTATCTCCACTTCCGAAAGCTTCAGGGAGTGGCGGGTGTATTTGCTGCGGATAGCACTGACTCCCGTCATCGCTTGTTTCAGCCTGACGTCGGGACGGAAGCTGATGCTCTTCAGCCGGAGTTTCAGGTGCTTGTTCGGGGTACTGCGGGTCACTTTCTGTGTGGCTTCCAGGGTGGGGGCGAAGTAGCCCAGCCCTTCGATGTGCACCTCGTGCCCGTCGCGCAGTTCTTCGCCGCAGATTTGCGTCAGACAGTCTATCGCGTTCATCACGTCGCCCACCGTGAGCGAGCTGCGGGCATGCACGCGGTTGTAGAGCTGCCGCATGGTTACTTTCCCGTTGAGCAACGGGCGGGGATGGAGGCCTCTCTCTTCAGGGGCTTCCTCATTGGTGCCTGGATTCTCATACCAGTCATATAGTATTGCCATATCAATAGGTTTTAGTGCGTTCAACGTATTTGTTTCTTCCCTCGGAAGTGTCTTCCTGTAAGTGAACGACTCCGGTCGGCCGAACGAACGCCCCGGGCCGTTCGATTGAACGACCTCGGTCAGCCGATTGAACGACCCGGGGCGTTCACTTATAAAGAACCTTGCAAAGGTACTGAAAATAAAGGGTTCCGCAGCATAAATAGGTATGTTTGTCAGCAGGAATGATTTTTGAAGAATAATCGGAGAATGGTTTGCAAAACGCCCTCGGCAGGCAGTAATTTTGGCGAAGAGGCGAGAGGAAAGAAAGGATGATTCCCTTCCTCGAAACCTCCCAATAATCATTTTAATAAAAAATATTTATGAAGAAAAAACTGATGACTTTGCAGCAACACCGGCTCTTGAAGGAAGCGGGACAACTGATAGCCTTTTCCGAAAGGCTGAAACACGCACAAAAAGAAACGACCGGCCGAAACCGGGAGGAGCGGGAAGAGAAGTGCCGCCGGAGCGCGAAAGCCGCAAACGCCGTGACTGCACTGAGCGGCAACATCGAGGAGTTCCTCACCTCGCGCTATGACTTTCGCTACAACCTGCTGACGGACGAAACCGAGTTCCGCCCCGCCGGACAGCGCTCTGCCGCCTTCACCCCCGTGGGCAAGCGCGAACTGAACACTTTCTGCATCGAAGCCCATGCCGAAGGCATACCTTGCTGGGACAAGGACCTGAGCCGGTACGTCTATTCCACCTACATCCCTGCCTACCACCCCTTCCAGCTCTATATGGACGAACTGCCCGACTGGGACGGCAAGGACCGGCTGACTGCGCTTGCCTGCCGCGTCTCTTCTCGGCCTCACTGGGTGCGGGGATTCCATACCTGGATGCTGGGACTTGCCTCGCAATGGATGGGCGTGTCTGGACTGCATGCCAACAGCGTGGCTCCCGTTCTCGTCAGCCGCGAGCAGGGACGACGGAAATCCAGCTTTTGTCGTGCCTTGATGCCCGACGTGCTGGCACGCTACTACACCGACAACCTGAAACTGACCTCGCAGGGACAAGCCGAGAGGATGCTGGCGGAAATGGGGCTGCTCAATATGGACGAGTTCGACAAGTATGCTGACAACAAAATGCCCTTACTGAAAAATCTGATGCAGATGTCGGTGCTCAACATCCGCAAGGCCTATCAGCAGAACTTCAGGCAACTGCCCCGTATCGCCTCGTTCATCGGCACCAGCAACCGGTTCGACCTGCTGACCGACCCCACCGGGAGCCGGCGCTTCCTCTGCATCGAGGTGAAGCACAATATCGACTGCATAGGCATAGAGCACGACCGGATTTTTGCCCAACTGAAAGCGGAACTCATTGCCGGACGGCGCAGCTGGTTCACCAAGTCGGAGGAGGAGGAACTGCAACGGCACAACGAGGCTTTCTATCGTGTCAGCCTTGCCGAGGAGGCGGTTCGCAGCTTGTTCCGTGCCCCGCTTTCGGCAGAGAAGAGCTTTGACCTGACTGCCGCCGACATCTTTGACGAGTTGCAAAAAACGCATCCCGCCCTGATGCGTGGCAGCAATCCCATGCAGTTCGGCTCGGTGCTGCTGCGGGCGGGACTGAAACGCCGGCATACGAAGTACGGCAATGTGTACGAGGTGGTGAGAAGGAAAAAAGAAGTTTCACCGGAAAGGGTTGAACGATAGGGAAATAATGCGAAAGGTGAAGGGGTGAAGGAAGAGAAAGCCGGTTTATAGTCTCATTACGGATTGACATAGATTCCTATTAATTCAGGTTGTAGATGCCGATGGGATAAATATTTTCGCTCATAATAACTGTATATTTTATAGATTTCTACAAAAGTAACTTCTTTATAAGAACAAAACAAGCGAAAGTTGCGATTTTCACTACTCCTTGTCAGATAAAAAACTTATCTTTGCGATTGAAACAATCTCTTGTTAATGATATGAAATACACATCATATTCTTATCCTTCAGGCAGGGCGGAAGTGGCTGCATTTGTTGTGACCGGCGGAGTGACGGAATACCATGTGATGATACATGCCACTGACCCGAAACAGACCTATCGTGAACAGATGAATGTCGTGTTGGATGCGTATGCCGCTTTACTGAAAAAAGAACTGTCCGGAGCCGTGGCGGTTTTTAAAAGATACTTCCTGAGTGATGCCGCCAACCAAGCGGAACTGTTGCTTGCCGCTACGGCGGAAAGCTCCGATTGCGCGCTGTCTGTGGTGGAACAGCCTCCGCTGGATGGTACCAAGATTGCTTTGTGGGCCTATCTGCAGACCGATGTGCAGACACGAGTGCTGCCCAACGGACTGTATGAAGTGAAACACGGTGCTTACCGCCAGCTCTGGATGGGAGGCAGTTTCAACCGTGCCGCCAATTCGGAATACCAGATGCGTCTTTTGCTCAACGACTATGCCATGCAACTGATGGAAGAGGGGTGTACCTTGGCCGACAATTGCCTGCGTACCTGGATATTTGTGCAGAATGTGGATTGCAATTATGCCGGTGTAGTCAAGGCACGTAATGAGATGTTCGTCACCCAGAACCTGACGGAGCATACGCACTACATTGCCAGTACCGGCATCGGCGGGCGTCATGCCGACCCCAAGGCACTGGTGATGCTTGACGCTTTTGCCGTAGCGGGATTAAAGCCCGGACAAATCAAATATCTCTATGCCCGCACACACTTGAATCCCACTTACGAGTATGGGGTCAGCTTTGAGCGGGGAACGGCGGTGGATTACGACGACCGCCGGCAAGTACTCATTTCCGGTACGGCGAGTATCAATAACCGGGGGGAAGTGCTGTATGCCGGAGATGTACGCCGTCAGACAGAACGGATGTGGGAGAATGTGGAAGCTCTGCTGAAAGAGGCTGACTGCGGCTTTGGAGATGTGGGGCATATCATTGTCTATCTGCGTGATATGGCGGACTATACCGTAGTAAAGGAGATGTTTGACGAACGCTTTCCCGATACGCCGAGAGTGATTACGCTGGCTCCTGTCTGTCGTCCGGGGTGGCTGGTGGAAATGGAGTGTATGGCGGTAAGGAAACTCTAATCTGTATAAGGATGAAAACACGTATCTTGTTTTTCTGTATCAGTTGCCTTCTTTGGGCAAGTTGTGGAGATTCCGGACAGAATTATGTGATTGAAGGAACGTTGCCGTCGTTGAAATACGACGGGGAATGGATATACCTCGTGCCGATGGAGAATGCGCCGGGGCGGGTGGATTCTGTAAAGATAACCAATGCCTCTTTTTCTTTTTCCGGACAAGGGGAGGAGATGAGGGTGTTGCGTCTGCGCCATCTGCTGCGTATCTACATCCAGGAACTGCTGGTGGTGACGGAGCCGGGAACCATACATGTGAAGGCCGACTCTGTCGGCTCGGTAACGGGCACTCCGCAAAATGATGCCCTTCAGAAATGGAAAGAGGGGAGGGAAAAGAAGCAAGAGGCTTACCATTTCATCCGGACGGGACTACGGAATGCCACCGGAAAAGATTCACTGCATCTGATACAGATACGTGACAGTCTGAGGATGCAGGAGCAGGAAACGAACTTTCTGTTTTTGAAAGAGCAGGGAAACAATACGTTGGGAATATTCATGCGGAAGATGGTGCGTGGCTCCTTGACGGAAGAACAACAAAAACTGTTGGATGAAAGCTTGCAGAAGGAAATACATTGAATGGGGAGCGGCAGGAATCGGCGCTTTGGCGTTGTTCCTTTTTTTCTTCCGGATATTGCCCTATCATCTGTTCCATCGGGAGCAGACACAACTCTTTTTGCTTGCCACCGAACCATTGGCCGGGTATCTGCGGCATCCGGCGGCTCTGGCACGTCTGTCAGGAGATTTCCTCACTCAATTCTTTTATTACGAAGGGGGTGGTCCGGCCATAATGGCTGTCGTGCTGTTGCTTTGGGGAGTGGTGGTGTTCCGTTTGTTGGTCCCGTACATGGGACGTTGGGCCTGGATTCCTACGGTGTTGGCGGTGGCTTGGGAGGCAGGAAGGCAATGCGGATTGAGTTATCCGCTTTCCGGCACAATCGCTTTAACCGGTATCGGAGGTGTTTTGTTGTTGTGTCGTAGCTGCATGCGACGTTCGTGGAAGTCGGGCTTAGCGGTAAGCATATTGGCGGTATTGTCCGGCTATTGGCTGTTTGGCTGTGGCGATTGGTCGTCACGATGGTACAATATGCCCGATTTAGGGCGGGAATATCTTTTGGCGTTGGATTCGGAAATGTATTTCGGCCGTTCGGAAAAAGTACGGCAACTGTTGGCGGAGGGTGAATACCGCTCTCCGTTCACTGCCTATTATTATAATTTGCTGAATGCGCAGCAGAACCGGCTTCCCGACCGGCTGATGGATGGTTATCAACCGGCTTCGCAAGGGCTGTTTCTGCCCGTGGCTCCCCATTCTACCTACCTCACTATTTATGCAGCCAATGAAGTCTGGTTTGCGTTGGGAGATATGACGATGGCTGAACATGCCGCCATGCTGGGAATGATTTTTTCTCCGCATCACACCGGGGCAAGGGCTGTCAAGCGTTTGGCGGAAATCAACCTGGTGAACGGTGATGAGGCGGCGGCTATGAAATATCTTCGTCTCCTGCAAAAGACAATGTGTTACCGTGATTGGGCAGAACGGCGTATTCCCGGAAAACAGACGGCCGAAGTCTGCCAATGGCTGGAACGGAAGCGGTTGTTGTTGCCTGCAACGGATACTTTGCGTTCTTCTGCCGACATTCCGCTTTCACTTCGTCATCTGTTGCGTAATAATCCTGATAATACGTTGGCATGCGATTACCTTCTCTGTTTTGATTTGCTGAATAAGGATATTGGGGCTTTCGCCGGAGATTATCGGGAGTTTGCTGCAAAGAAGTTTCCTTCCAGATTGTATGCCGAAGGTTTACTTATCTATCTTGCCGGGAAAAAGGCTTCGTTGGATGAAGTGGAAAAATGGAATATACCGCCTCAAGTATTGGATGAATTTGGCGATTATACCCGACTGTACGAGGCGAATGGTGGTAATGGTGCCCCTTTGCAAGCCAAATACGGAAAAACATATTGGTTTTATTTCCACTATGCTACGATGAAAAAGGGGAAGTGATTTATGATGAACATAGATATGAAATATATACAAGTTGTTGTGGGGCTGTTACTGTGCTACTGCCTATATGCTTGCAGTCCCCGTCCGGAGTCTGTACAGCCTGCAGACCGGTTATTGGTGCTCTATCCGGAATATCAGGATGTAACCATTCCCTACAATGTGGCTCCTCTGAATTTCCTTGTGCGGAATGAAGGGGTGGATGCGGTGTGCGTGAGTGTAAAGGGAGCATCGGACAGCTTGGAGATAAATGCGCGCGGGAACAAGGCGATATTCCCCTTGAAAGCTTGGCGTGCATTGCTTGAAGCGGAGAAGGAACATACTTTGGAAGTAGTTGTTACTGCCCGTACCGACGGCCGCTGGCTGCGCTATCCTTCCTTTGCATGGCAGGTGGTGGCGGACAAGCTTGACGCTTATGTCAGTTACCGCCTGATAGAGCCCGGTTATGAAGTATGGAATGCCTTGCAGATACGTGAACGTTGCGTTGAGAATTTCGAAGAGCGTATTTTGGCGGATAACAGCCGGACAGAGGGCAAGTGCATGAACTGTCATGTGCACGGAGGAAATAGTGGCAACCTTTCGATGTTCCATCTTCGGGGCGAGGGAGGAGGAACTGTCCTGAACCGTGACGGCAAGCTCCGTAAACTTACATTGAAGAATGAACAGATGGTATCTGCTGCTGTCTACGGTGATTTTCATCCCGGTGGGCGGTATGGCGTGTTCTCGTCCAATGTGATTATCCCTATGTTCCATACGGAAAGTAACCGCCGTCTGGAAGTCTATGACACTGTTTCCGATTTGGCTGTCGCCGATTTTGACGGAAACCGGATGATTCTATCTCCGCTTACGGCGGATTCCACCGTATTGGAAACTTTTCCCACTTTCTCGGCAGACGGGAAATGGATATATTACTGCTCGGCTCCGGCCGTCCCATTGCCGGACAGCATACGGCAATTACGCTATTCGCTTTGCCGCATTGCGTTCGATGCCGATCACGGCACCTGGGGCGACCGCGTGGATACCCTTTGGAATGCCCGGCTGGAGAGAGGCTCCGTGTGCCATCCGAAAGCTTCGCCGGACGGACGCTACCTGCTCTATACCGTTGCCGATTATGGAACATTCCCCATCTGGCACCGGGAGACGGAGTTGCAGCTGATGGATTTGCGGACGGGTACTGTAGACTCCCTGCCAATGGTCAACTCCAACCGTTCGGACACTTATCACAGTTGGTCGTCAGGCAGCCGTTGGTTTGCCTTTGCCAGCAAGCGGGGCGACGGGCAGTACGGGCGGGTTTATTTTGCCTATCTGGATGCCGAGGGGAAGGCGCACAAGCCTTTTGTGCTACCCCAGTCGGACCCGGAAAAAGACGATCTGACATTGAAATCCTACAATATCCCCGATTTGTCGGCCACTCCTGTTCCTTTTGATGCTTCTTCCATCAAGCGGATAAACCGGCAACTGAAGGCAGAGAAATTCAAATGACAAAATATTCAATGTGACAAATGGTAAATTGTAAAATAGTAAATGATTCTATGTATATATTTCTGAAAAAGACTTGGAAGATAGGGGTGTCGATACTTTTCGGCATAGCGGTGCTTCTCTTTTGGGGAAGCGTATATCCGGCCCATCTCTCCTATCAGGAACAGTTTCAGCTTTTCTTGTTCGATGCTGATTACTTTTGGGAACGGATGGCTGTTCCGGGCGGACTGGCTGATTATGTAGCCGAATATCTGACACAGTTTTATTATCACGTGTGGGCAGGTGCCTGTATCCTGGCTTTTTTGTACGTGTTGTTGCAACGGTTGGTTTGGAAACTGGCGAAGGAGCAGGGTGCGGCTGATGTGTATTATCCGCTGAGTTTTCTGCCCATCATTGTCTTGTGGCATTTCATGGGTGATGAAAATGCGATGCTGTCATTGGCGGTGGCTCTACTGCTGGTATTGTCAGCATCCTGCTGGTATGCGGATTTGAAGGGGAAGTGGCAGCGTGTCGCGTACATTCTGATTGTCTTTCCGCTGCTTTACTGGACGGCGGGTGCGGCACACTTCATCTTTATGGGCTGGGTGATTGTACGTGAGTTCCGGTTGAATCTTAAAGGTAAGAATTTCTGGGGTGGTGTCGGAGTGTTCTGGGGTGTAGGATTGTGGGGTATCGGCTGTCCGCTATTGGCAAGCATGTGGGTGCAATTCCCCATTTACCGTCTGATGGGCGGTATAGGATATTACCGTTTCCCGGCAGTGATTCCTTGGATAGAGATAGGGCTTGCCGTATTGCTGGTTGTCCTTCCCTTCCTGCTGGCAGCTTTGCCCGTTTTGAAGAAGAAGCCGGTATTTTATGGGGTTCTGCAAGTGGTGGCGGTAACATTGTTCGGCTATTACTACGTGGCGGCCGGTTGCGATATGGATAAAGAGGAGGTGATGGAGTATGACCGGTTGGTACGTAATAAGCAATGGCAGGAGATTATAGGAAAAGCGGAAAAGAAGTCACCCACGTCACCCTTCAGCGTGACTTGCCTGAATCTTGCTTTGGGAAAGACCGGACAGATGGGCGACCGCATGTTCGAGTTTTATCAGAACGGGACGGAAGGGCTGCTACCGGAATTCCGGCGTGACTTTACTTCGCCGTTGCCCACCAGCGAGGCATATTATCATCTGGGAATGATAAATACGGCACAGCGCTTCACTTTCGAAGCGATGGAGTCGATTCCCAACTTCAATAAAAGCAGTCGCTGCTTCAAACGGCTGGCCGAAACCAATTTGATTAACGGGCAATATGAGGTGGCCGCCAAATACCTGCGGGCACTGAGAAAGACCCTTTTCTATAAGGATTGGGCGGAGGAGGCTATGACTTATCTGTATGATGAAGAAAAAATAAATGCCCATAAAGAGTGGGGCTGGCTGAGGCAGATACGCTATACGGAGGATTTTTTGTTCAGCGACCGGGAGATGGACATCATGCTGGGGTTACTGTATCAACATGACCACCGGAACCGGATGGCATTCGAGTATATGCTGGCATACGTCTTGCAGCAGCGTGATTTGGAACGTTTCATGAAGTATTATCCGCTGGGCAAGCATGCCGGTTACGACCATATTCCCCGCAGCTATCAGGAGGCGTTGGTATATGTATGGACACAGACGCACAAGAACTTTCAGGGTATGCCGTGGAGTATTTCGCCCCAAGTGGTGCGGGAGGTAACGGAATTTGCGCGGATATATACCTCGCAGCAGAATGCCCGGCAGGTGTTGCCGGAGCGTTTCGGCAGTACATACTGGAACTATTTGTTACTAAGAAAGTAAGATGAAAAAGATGAAGAATATAGCTGTTTGCATAATGGCTGCATGGTGGTTTGCCGCTTGTAGCAATCCGGTGACTTCTCCGGAGAAGGTGGATGAATGGCCGGATATCTATCCCGACTATATCGGTGTGACCATTCCTGCAACCATTGCTCCCATGAATTTCAACTGTATCGGTGGAGCGTATGAACGCGTGGATGTGACTGTGACCGGAGGAAAGTCCGGAGAAATGCATGTTAATGATAAAATAGTATCATTCCCGCAAAAGGAATGGCGGAAACTTTTGGAAGAAAACAAGGGAGACAGCCTTTTGTTTACGGTGTGTGTCCGGAAAGACGGCGAGTGGAAACAGTACCGCTCTTTTCCCATGTATGTCAGTCCGTATCCGATAGACTATGGGGTGGTATACCGCAAGCTGGCCCCCGGATATGAAGTTTATAGCAAGATGGGCATTTATGAGCGCGACCTTTCTTCGTTCGAGGAGCGTCCCTTGCTGGAGAACACCATGGTGCCGGGCATGTGCCTGAATTGTCATGCTTTCAACAAAACCGACCCGGACTATCTGAGCCTGCATATCCGTGGAAAGAACGGAGGGACCTTGATGCAGATAGACGGGAAACGCGAAATGCTGGATACGAAAACGGATTCCACTCTCTCTGCGGGGGTGTACCCTTATTGGCATCCAAACGGCAAATATATTGCCTATTCTGTCAACAATACGCGCCAGTCTTTCCATGCGGTGAAGGATGAGCGTGTGGAGGTGCTCGACCTGGAATCGGATGTGTTGGTTTACCATCCCGAAACACATGAATTGTTGCTCTCTCCCTTGCTTCAGAAGAAGGAGGTCTTCGAGACTTTTCCCGTATTCTCACCGGACGGGCGCAAACTGTACTTCTGTGCTGCGGAAGCCAAGCCGATACCGGCGGAGTATAAGGAAATACGTTACAGTTTGTGCAGTATGGATTTCAATCCGGAAGAGGGAACATTCGGCGAAAAGATAGATACGCTGGTCAATGCGGCAGCTATGAAGAAAAGCATCTCCTTCCCGAGACCCTCGTACGACGGCAGGTATATCATGTTTACATTGTCCGATTATGGTAACTTCTCAATCTGGCACAAGGAAGCCGATTTGTGGTTGCTCGATTTGCATGATGGCGGTATGCGCCCTATAAATGAGGTGAACAGCGATGATACGGAAAGTTTCCATAACTGGAGCAGTAACTCCCGATGGTTTGTGTTCAGTAGCCGCAGGGGAGATGGGCTTTATACCCGTTTGTATCTGGCTGGTTTGGATGAGAATGGGGTGGTGGGCAAGCCTTTCCTGCTTCCTCAGGAAAATCCGTGGGAGTATTACGACCGCCTGGTTTACTCGTACAATGTTCCCGATTTTACAAACGAACCGGTGAAACTGGAACGTCGGAAAGTGGAACGGGGAATTGCCTCGAAGAAGCGTGTCCCGGTTAAAGTCAGATGATGTGTTTTTTCATATTCTGCTTTTTAATACAGTAAAGGGATAAAATTGTATCATTTTCCCTTGGTGCAATCGGCTATCTTTGTACCGCAAATCAATGTATACTGATAATACTGGATTGAAAAACATGGATATGAAAAAACAGAAATTTGTTATGATGATTCTGGCGGCAAGTCTGTTGACCGCCTGCGGTTCTTCCAGAAAAGAACAGAGTGTGAATGAAGTGACTGTTGCTGCACGTACGCAGGAAACGGAGAACTTGCTGGCTAACCTGAAGAAAATTCCTTCCGGAGGTATCATGTTCGGCCATCATGATGATACGGTATATGGTATCGGCTGGGAAGGTGAGGAAGGGCGTTCGGATGTGAAGAGCGTGTGTGGCGACTATCCGGCTGTCATCAGCTTTGATTTGGGGGAGCTGGAACTTGGAAATGCAGCCAATCTGGATAAGGTTCCTTTCGATAAAATCAGAAAAGAGATAATCAATCAGTATCAGCGGGGCGGGATGGTTTCGCTCAGCTGGCATGCGCGTAATCCCAAGACGGGTGGTGATGCCTGGGACGTATCGGATACGACGGTGGTGAAGTCCATCCTGCCCGGTGGCGAGAATCATCAGAAGTTTGCCGGCTGGTTGGGAGGAGTGGCCGATTTCCTTCATTCGCTGAAGACGGCAGACGGCGTGAAGATACCCGTACTTTTCCGTCCCTGGCACGAACACAGCGGCAGCTGGTTCTGGTGGGGTGAGAAGCTGTGTACCCCTGAGGAGTATAAGGCATTGTGGCACATGACAGTGGATACTCTGCAGGCCAAAGGAGTGGACAATGCACTTTATGCTTACTCTCCGGGCACGGAACCCAAGGACACGACGGAATATTTGAAGAAGTATCCGGGCGATGAGTTGATAGACGTTATCGGTTTCGATACCTATCAGTTCGATCGGGATGCCTATCTTGCCGGGATGGATAGGGCACTTTCCATTATCGACAGTATAGGGAAAGCACACAATAAGGTGATTGCTGTGACCGAAACCGGTTACGAAGGAATTCCCGATGCCAAATGGTGGACTGGTACTCTGCTGCCTGCGTTGGAGAAATATCCGCTTGCCTATGTGCTGGTGTGGCGCAATGCCCGTGAAAAGGTGACCCATTACTATGCCCCCTATCCGGGACAGGCATCTGCGGGAGATTTTGTGGAGTTTTATAACAATCCCAAGGCCCTGTTTGCTGCCGATGTAAATCTGTATCAATAAACAAACAACCTAATATAACAGACATGGAAGCTTTTAAAGAAAAGGTAGAGGGACTCTTTCGGAAACACGAAGAGTTGATAACGAGAAAGAATGTGGCTGTAGAAGACGGCAATGGCATATTCACACGCTATAAATATCCGGTAGTGACGGCGGCTCATACACCCGTATTCTGGCGGTATGATTTGGATGAGAAGTCCAATCCGTACCTAATGGAACGTATCGGTATGAATGCGGCCATGAACTCGGGTGCCATCAAATGGAACGGCAAGTACCTGTTGGTGGTGCGTGTGGAGGGCGCTGACCGCAAATCGTTCTTTGCCATAGCCGAGAGCCCCAACGGCATTGATAATTTCCGTTTCTGGGATTATCCTGTCACCATGCCCGAAGACATGATTCCGGCAACGAATATATACGACATGCGCCTCACGGCTCATGAGGACGGCTGGATTTACGGTATCTTCTGTGCCGAACGCCACGACGACAATGCGCCTGCCGGCGATTTGTCTTCGGCTACGGCTACGGCTGCCATTGCCCGTACCAAGGATTTGAAGAACTGGGAACGCCTGCCCGACCTGAAAACCAAGAGTCAGCAACGCAACGTGGTGCTGCACCCTGAGTTTGTAGACGGTAAGTATGCCCTTTATACCCGCCCGCAAGACGGCTTTATTGATGCCGGGAGCGGGGGCGGTATCGGCTGGGCATTGGTAGACGACATAACCCGTGCCGAAGTGAAGGAAGAGAAAATCATAGACCGGCGTTACTATCACACCATCAAGGAGGTGAAGAACGGTGAAGGTCCGCATCCCATCAAGACTCCGAAAGGCTGGTTGCATCTGGCTCACGGTGTCCGCGGTTGTGCCGCCGGGTTGCGTTATGTGCTCTATATGTACATGACTTCCTTGGAAGATCCGACGAAGCTGATAGCCAGCCCCGGTGGTGCCTTTATGGTGCCCGAAGGTGAGGAGCGTATAGGTGACGTAAGCAATGTGCTTTTCACCAACGGCTGGATTGCCGACGAAGACGGAACGGTGTTCATCTATTACGCTTCTTCCGACACGCGGATGCATGTAGCCACTTCTACCATTGACAAGCTGGTGGACTATTGCATGAATACGCCTGCTGACGGCTTGTCTTCATCAGCTTCGGTAGAAACGCTGAAGAAGCTGATAGACAAGAACCTGAAGATAATGAAAAAATAAAAATACAACATACTATGGCAACACTGAAAGAGAAAATCGGTTATGGTTTCGGGGATATGTCTTCCTCTATGTTCTGGAAAATATTCTCCTATTATCTGCCGTTCTTCTATTCGAATATTTTTGGTCTGAGCTTGGCTGATGCGGGATTGCTGATGCTGGTGACACGTATTTGGGATGCTGTGTCCGACCCGATGATGGGAGTCATTGCAGACCGTACTCATACGCGTTGGGGTAAGTATCGTCCTTATCTGCTGTGGATTGCAGCTCCTTTTGCCATCGCCGGGATGTTACTTTTTACAACGCCCGACATGGGGACGACGGGTAAGCTGATATGGGCTTATGTCACTTATATCCTGATGATGACGGTATATACGGCAATCAATGTTCCGTATGGTGCTATGTTGGGGGTGATGACTGATGATTCGAACACAAAAACGGTTTTCTCTTCCTACCGTATGTTCTTTGCATACGGGGGTAGTTTTATTGCTTTGGGAGCATGGGAGCCATTGTGCAATTGGTTTAAATCAATGGACTATGGCAATGCTTCCAGTTGGCAATATGCCATGGTATGCATTGCCACGCTCTGCTTTCTGGGCTTTCTGGTTTGCTTTGGCATGACGCGCGAGCATGTCAAGAGTGTGGCGTCCGAATCCATCGGCAAGGATGTGAAGTCGCTGGTGCGCAACTCGCCCTGGTGGATATTAAACGGTGCGGCATTGTTGTCGAATTTCTTCAATACGGTGCGTGGAGCTACTGCCGCCTATTTCTTCAAGGACTATATCAGTGCCAATGCATTCCTCGATTTTGGCCTCTTCAATCTCGTGTTGTATGCCGGCCTGTTCCTGATGGTAGGTGAAGTGTGCAACATGGCCGGTGTGGCATTGGCTGTGCCTCTGTCCGTGAAGTTCGGAAAGAAGTCCACCTATATCATTTCGCTCGTGTGCCTGGTAGTGTTCAGTGTGCTCTTCTTTTTTGTGCCGAATAACGGACTGGGATGGTGGCTGATGATGATTTTCCAGGTGCTTATCTCCATCTGCACCGGTATCGTATCTCCGTTGATTTGGAGCATGTATGCGGATGTGGCGGACTATGCCGAGCAAAAGGATGGCACATCCTCTACAGGGCTGATATTCTCTTCCGGTTCTATGGCGCAGAAGTTTGGCGGTGCATTTGCAGGCTGGGCAGTAATGGCGCTGCTGGCATGCTTCGGTTACAACACCGCTGAGAATGCTGTGCAGACGCCCGAAGCGCTGGATGGCTTGAAGTATCTGATGAGCTTTATTCCTGCTGCGATAGCCGCACTTTCCATCGTTGTCGTATTCATCTATCCATTGAATAAGACGCGTATGGCAGCCATCAATGCAGACCTGAAAGAGCGCCGTGAGAACCTTCAGCAGAATAACTCATAACTTATAACTCATAACTCAAAAACTTGTGGATATCAAGAAGATGAAACAGGAGATGGAGGAGGAGCTGGTCTCCAATATCCTCCCCTTCTGGATAAACAAAATGACGGATGAAGTGAACGGCGGTTTCTACGGCCGTATCACGGGCCGGGAGGAGGTGAAGCCCGAAGCCGAAAAGGGAGCCATCCTGAACGCCCGCATCTTGTGGACTTTCTCGGCTGCATACTGCTTGCTGAAGAGGCCGGAGTATCTGGAAACGGCTACGCGTGCCAAACGTACTCTTGTCGACCGTTTCTATGACAATGAATTTGGCGGAGTTTACTGGTCTCTCGACTATAAAGGCAATCCGCTCGATACCAAGAAGCAGATTTATGCTTTGGGGTTCGCCATCTACGGGCTGAGTGAATATGCCCGCGCCACGGGCGATGATGAAGCGCTGGCATATGCCATCCGCTTGTTCGAGACTATTGAAGAACATAGTTTCGACCCCGTGAAGAACGGTTATTGCGAAGCCTTGACCCGCGAATGGGGAGAAATAGCCGACATGCGCCTTAGCGCCAAAGATGAGAACGAGCGCAAGACGATGAATACCCATCTGCATATTCTGGAACCTTATACCAATCTTTTCCGGATATGGAAGGATGCCCGTCTGGAGAAGCAGCTCCGCAATTTGACAGCTCTTTTCACTGAACGGATTCTGAATATCAAAACCGGTCATCTGGAGCTGTTCTTCAATGATGATTGGGTAAGCAAGTACCGTATTGTCTCCTACGGTCACGACATTGAAGCTTCCTGGTTGATACACGAGGCGGCTCTGGTCTTGGGAGATAAGGACCTCCTCGAGAAAGTGGAACCGCTCGTAGAGTACATTGCCGCTGCTGCCGATGAAGGTTTGACGCCCGACGGAAGCATGATATACGAGGCTTTTCCGGATAAGGGAGAGACTGATACCGACCGCCACTGGTGGGTGCAGGCTGAGAACGTTGTGGGGCATGTCAACCTCTACCAGCACTTTGATGACGAAGTAGCCATGCAGAAGGCTCTCCGATGCTGGGACTTCATCAAGCAGCATCTGGTAGACTACGAGCACGGAGAATGGCATTGGAGTGTGCGTGCCGACGGCACGGTGAACACTGATGATGACAAGGCGGGGTTCTGGAAATGTCCGTATCACAACGGACGCATGTGCATGGAGATTATTGAACGTTTTTCATAGTTTTTTATTAAAAAGGAAATGAATAGATTAATGGTTTGGGGGATTCTTGTCTGGATGGGGATTGCGTTGAATGCGCAATCCCTTTATCCGGACTTCAGCAAGCTGAACTTCGGGTGCGACGGAAACAGCATCACCGCAGGTGAGCAATGGTCTAAGACTGTAGTGGATAAGCTCGGATTCGCCACACATCACAACGTGGCGGTCGGTTCTGCCACATGGGCATGCCATCCCGATACTCAGGATTATGGCAGCGAAGCTTTTGCCGGCATCTCCGGCGGTTGGCAGGTTACGGAGGATAAGCATGAGTTACAGATGCGGCACAACAACGTGTCAAAGGTGCATATCCAGAAGTTCATAGCCGAAGTGGAAAGTGGCGCTTACCCTGCGCCCGATGTCTTTGTGTTCTCTATGGGAACGAATGACCGTAACTTGGGTAGTGTCGAAGAGGCCCTTAAGGGGAAGACGCTCGATGAAGTAGATGTCAACACCATGGCGGGCGGTGCCCGTTGGTCCATTCAGACCATTCTGGAGCATTATCCCCAATGCCGCGTATTCGTGTGCACGCCGATTCAGACCGGCAACCCCGAACACAATGCACTGAATCTGCAGAAGATTGCCATCTTGCGTGAGTTGTGCCGGGCGCTTTCCGTGCAGCTGATAGACTGTTACTCCAATTGTGGTATCACCGAAAAGTTTGAGCAGCCTTCCGGTAGCGGGCGCTATCTGCGCGACGGGTTGCATCCCGACAAACCGGGGCAGGAGCTGATGGGCCGTTACATCGCGAAGGAGATACGGAACCATTTCTTTTAGTTCCGTTCTGCATATTCCGGTTGGAATAACTTATCATTTAGGGCTTGTAAAGCCCTTTTTTTGTCTGTATTCTTAATGACGAATGCCACGTCATTATTGCTGCTGCCATATGAAATCATCCGTAGGGGGATGTCCTTTAGCGCCTCCATAATCTTTACCTCAAACCCGGCATATTCCCATTGCATGTTGCCCACCACGGAGACGATGGTCATGCGGTCTTCTACCAATACATGGGCATATTGGCGTAGTTCGGAGATGATATTCGATAAACGAGTGCAGTCGTCTATAGCCACAGATACGTCCAGATTGGAGGATACCAGCAGGCAGAGGGGGGTACGGTACTTGGCAAAAATGTCGAAAATCTTGCTGATGAACAGATAGGGACACAGATTATGGTTCGATTCGAACTTTATGTATATGATGTGGTCCTTGGCGGCTATGGCCTTGATGATATTGTCGTCCTGCAGGTTGGAAATCAACGTGCCTTCTGCCGACGGTTCCATAGAGTTAAGCAGCCGGACGGGAATATTCCTTAGGCGTGCCGGGGCGATACAGAAGGGATGCAGTATCTTGGCACCATAGAAGGCCAGTTGTTCGGCTTCGTTGAAGCTGAGGCGTTTCACGGGGCGGGTACCTGACACCTCGCGCGGATCATTGTTGTGCATGCCATCTATGTCCGTCCATATTTGTATCTCGTCTGCTTGGAGGGCGGTGCCAATGAGGGAAGCGGTGTAATCACTGCCGCCGCGTTTCAGGTTGTCTGTTTCGTTATAGGCATTCTTGCAGATGAAACCCTGAGTGGTGAAGAGATTGATGCCGGGATGGCAGGCAAGTTGCTCTCGGAGTTTCTGTTCTATATATTCCAAGTCGGGTTCGTTGTCGGGGCCGATACGCATGAAGTCGAATGCACAAAGCAGTACATTGGGAACTTTCAGCTCGCGCAGGTAGAAGTGCATTAGGGCGGTACTGATAAGTTCGCCTTGTGCCAGCACTTCCTTCTCTTCGACAGAGGTGAAGGAATCTTTGGTAAATTTCCATAGTTGCTGGAAGCGGTCGAGGATATAATCTATTGCTTCCCGTTTCAGTTTCTCGTCGGTCAGCAACCCATTGGCAAATTCGATGAATTGGAATTCCAACCGGGTGATACGGTCGTGGGCTTGTTCTATTTCACGGTTGAACAAGTTGGCGGCAATCTCCTCCAGATGGTTGGTGGTGCCTGCGGTGGCAGACAGTACCACAATCTTGGGTGTTGCATCTTTAATGAGTGTTGCTACATGTTTCATTCTCTCTACGGTGCCGACGGAAGTTCCGCCGAATTTACAAACTTTCATTTCTTGTTTCTTTTTTAACAGTTTCATAATTGCATTCATCCGGATGTTCTTCCTTCCGGCTTTTCATTTCAGGTGGCCTCTTTCCAAAATGGAAGGGGGAGGCATGAGGGGCTTTCACTGGGACTAGGCCTGCATAATGCCGCTGTGGCATTGCTGTGGTGGGATATTCATATCCCGGTTGGTGGCAGGCTCTTGCCCCTTCACCTATAAAAGTTCAAAAGATATGCCGTTGGTATTTGGGAAAAGCTTATATTTGCACACCCTGTTTTTTACCGTTATCAGTTTAAAAACTTATCGAATAGATATGAGTAAGATTCTAATCATTGATGATGAGGTACAAATCCGTACCCTTCTGACACGGATGATGGAGTTGGAGGGATATGACGTCTGTCAGGCTGGTGATTGCAGGGCTGCCCTGAAGCAACTGGAACTCCAAAATCCCGATGTAGTTTTGTGTGATGTGTTTCTGCCCGATGGAAATGGGGTAGACCTGGTGTTGGCTATCAAGAAGGCGGCACCCAATGTGGAAGTTATTCTGCTGACAGCGCACGGCAATATTCCCGATGGGGTGCAGGCCATCAAGAACGGTGCTTTCGACTACATCACCAAGGGAGACGATAATAACAAGATTATTCCTCTGATAAGCCGTGCTGTAGAGAAAGCGCGTATGAATGTGCGGTTGGAAAAACTGGAGAAGAAGGTGGGACAGACGTACTCTTTTGATTCTATCCTGGGAGAATCCAAAGTCCTGAAGGATGCTGTTTCATTAGCTCAGAAGGTGTCAGGGACTGATGTTCCTGTACTGTTGACTGGAGAAACGGGCACGGGTAAGGAGGTATTTGCCCAGGCCATCCATTACAGTAGTAAGCGTGCACGGCAGAATTTTGTAGCGGTTAACTGTTCTTCGTTCAGCAAGGAGTTGCTGGAAAGTGAAATGTTCGGTCATAAAGCCGGTTCGTTTACCGGCGCATTGAAGGATAAGAAGGGACTGTTCGAGGAAGCGAATAATGGGACTATTTTTTTGGATGAAATCGGTGAGATGGCGTTTGAACTGCAAGCCAAGTTGCTGCGTATTCTTGAAACCGGTGAGTATATTAAGATAGGTGATACGAAACCTACCCGTGTCAATGTCCGCATCATTGCCGCTACGAACCGCAACTTGTCCCAGGAGATTGTTGCCGGACGTTTCCGCGAGGATTTGTTTTATAGATTAAGCGTATTTCAGATACATCTGCCGCCATTGCGCGAACGTGCAGGTGATATCCGGCTGTTGGCGAAGGCTTTTATAAAGAGTTTTGCGGAACAGCTGGCGCGTCCGGTGGTTGAAATAGCTCCCGCATTTCTTGAAGCATTGGACTCCCAACCGTGGAAGGGAAATATTCGTGAATTACGTAACGTGATAGAACGCAGTATGATTGTTTGCGAGAGCGGATATCTGGACATTGCTGATTTGCCGTTTGATATTCAGAATGCCCATTATGAACACTCCAATGATTCAAGTCCCGGCAGTTTTGAACTTTCAGCTATGGAACGCCGGCACATTGCCCGTGTACTGGAGTATACAAAGGGGAATAAGACAGAAGCAGCCCGGTTATTGAAAATAGGTTTGACGACGTTGTATCGGAAGATTGAGGAATACAAGATCTCAGATCTATAATAGGGGGCTCAGTATACGACTGAGGTACCTTCGATATAGGACCGTGGCAAGATTATTCTTGAAACAGGCTTAGAAGCAGAAAGTGCCTATGGGCTAAAACATATCAAAACAGGTTGCACCTTTTCATTTTGAAAGGGTGCAACCTGTTTCTTTTTATACTTGTTTAGTATGTATTCTGTTGATAATTAATGGTGTATGGTATATGCGCTCTTTTTGGCACATATTTGGCACATTCCTGGCAGACAAAAATATGTAGTAACATTTTAAAAGGTAAAAACATGGGAATAACAGTATCATTTATTTTTTGCCTATTGAGCGGTTTGTTCGCCTTTTGGCTTTTCTGGAAATGCGTAGATTGGTTTGAGAAGATTTAAAAGAGAGAATTATGTACACAGCTTTATTTGTATTAGGTATTGTAATGTTCGGGTATCTGACTTATGTGCTGATAAGACCCGAAAAGTTTTAATGAATGGAGAGTGGAGAAATGAACACTGAGATTTTAGGTGTAGCCTTGCAGATTGTTCTGCTGATTGTGATATCCTATCCCCTAGGAAAGTATATTGCCAAGGTTTACAAAGGCGAAAAGACATGGTCGGATTTCATGAAGCCGGTCGAGAGATTGATTTATAAAGTGGCCGGAGTCAATCCGGAGGAAGAGATGAACTGGAAACAGTTCTTGAAAGCCCTGCTGATTCTGAATGCCTTTTGGTTTGTATGGGGCATGGTGCTGCTCTGTACACAGCAGTGGTTGCCGTTAAATCCGGATGGAAACGCTAACCAGACACCGGACCTGGCATTCAATACATGTATCAGTTTTATGGTGAACTGTAACTTGCAGCATTATTCCGGTGAAAGCGGACTGACATATTTTACACAGTTGTTCGTCATTATGTTGTTCCAGTTCATTACCGCCGCTACCGGTATGGCAGCTATGGCAGGTATCATGAAGGGTATGGCTGCCAAATCGACGAAGACTATCGGTAACTTCTGGATGTTCTTGGTTTTGAGCTGTACACGTGTATTATTACCGCTTTCGTTGATTGTGGGCTTCATCCTCATTCTACAAGGTACTCCGATGGGATTTGATGGTAAGATGGAAGTTCAGACGATGGAAGGACAGACCCAGTTGGTTTCACAAGGTCCTACGGCAGCGATTGTTCCTATCAAGCAATTGGGTACGAACGGTGGCGGTTATTTTGGATGTAACTCTTCACATCCGTTGGAAAATCCTACTTACTTGACAGATATTGCAGAATGTTGGTCTATCCTGATTATACCTATGTCTATGGTGATTGCACTCGGCTTTTACATCAAACGTAAGAAGATGGCCTACTCTATCTACGGCGTAATGCTTTTTGCTTTTCTTGTGGGTGTTTGCATCAACGTTTCGCAGGAGATGGGAGGTAATCCGCGCATTGATGAGATGGGAATTGCCCAAGACAATGGAGCAATGGAAGGTAAAGAAGTCCGTTTAGGGTCTGCTGCTACTGCTCTTTGGAGTATTGTGACTACAGTTACTTCCAATGGCTCTGTAAATGGTATGCATGATTCAACAATGCCTCTTTCCGGTATGATGGAAATGCTGAACATGCAGATTAACACGTGGTTTGGCGGTGTGGGTGTAGGTTTCATGAACTATTATACGTTTATCATCATCGCCGTATTCATCAGTGGACTGATGGTGGGACGTACTCCGGAATTCCTCGGTAAGAAGGTGGAGGCGCGTGAAATGAAGATTGCTACCATTGTGGCACTGCTTCATCCGCTTATCATCTTGGGCGGTGTGGCACTTTCTTGCTTTTTGTTCGCTCATTATCCTGAATTTGTGGCAGGTGAAGGCGGCTGGTTGAATAATCCCAGTTTCCACGGACTGAGTGAGCAGCTTTATGAATATACTTCGGCTGCGGCCAATAATGGTTCCGGCTTCGAAGGATTGGGCGACAATACTTACTTCTGGAACTACACTACCGGCTGGACGTTGATTTTGGGACGTTTCCTGCCTATCGTAGGTCAGGTAGCCATTGCTGGTCTGTTGGTCGGAAAGAAATATGTTCCGGAGAGTGCCGGTACGCTGAAGACGGATACAGTAACTTTCGGTGTGATGACTTTTGCCGTTATCTTTATTGTGGCTGCCTTGTCATTCTTCCCGGCACATGCATTGAGTACGATTGCTGAACATTTCAGTTTGTAATAGTAGTTTGTAAAAAGTAATTTCATAGGTATGAAAGATAATAAATCAGCTTCTTTGTTTCAGAAGGAGCAAGTAATGGAAAGTTTGAAGCAATCATTCGTGAAGCTGAATCCACGGGTGATGATAAAGAATCCGATTATGTTTACGGTGGAAGTCGTAACAGTCGTCATGCTGATTGTCTGTTTCCTTTCATTGGGTACTTCGGAATATGGAGCATTCGGATATAATTTCTTGGTATTCGTCATCTTGTTTGTGACGTTACTGTTTGCTAATTTTGCTGAAGCCATCGCTGAAGCTCGTGGTAAGGCCCAAGCTGACAGTTTGCGTAAAACCCGTGAAGAGACTCCTGCTAAAGTGTTGGTTGACGGTAAAATCCATACCGTTAGCAGTTCACGTTTGAAGAAAGGTGACTATTTTATTTGTGAAGCAGGAGATACGATTCCTGCCGACGGTGAGATTGTGGAAGGTTTGGCCTCCATTGACGAAAGTGCCATTACCGGTGAATCTGCTCCGGTTATCCGTGAGGCCGGTGGTGACAAGAGTTCCGTAACTGGTGGTACAAAAGTTCTTTCTGATAAAATCAAGGTATTGGTGACGCAGCAACCGGGTGAGAGCTTTCTTGACAAGATGATTGCTTTGGTAGAAGGCGCTACTCGCCAGAAGACTCCGAACGAAATAGCATTGACTATTCTTCTGGCTGGTTTCACTTTGGTATTCGTTATTGTATGTGTAACGTTGATTCCTATGGCTGATTATACGAATATTGACCATCCGGGAACTTATATCTCCATTGCAGCCATCATATCTTTGTTTGTCTGCTTGATACCGACTACTATCGGCGGACTGCTTTCTGCCATCGGCATTGCTGGGATGGACCGTGCTTTGCGCGCTAATGTAATTACAAAATCCGGTAAGGCGGTAGAAACAGCCGGTGACATTGATACCTTGTTGCTAGACAAGACTGGCACCATTACAATCGGTAACCGTAAAGCTACTAAGTTTCATTCGGCTTCGGGTGTTGACGAGAATTTGTTCGTAGAGGCTTGCTTGTTGTCCTCACTTTCTGACGAGACTCCGGAGGGTAAGTCTATCATTGAACTGGGACGTGAAAACGGTCATCGTATGCGTGATTTGAATACTACCGGTGCTCATATGATTAAGTTTACAGCCGAAACAAAATGTTCGGGTGTGGATTTGCAGGATGGTACTCAGATACGTAAAGGCGCATTCGACGCTATTCGCAAGATTGTGGAAAATGCCGGAAACAAGTTCCCGAAAGAGATTGAAGAGGTGATTGCTGTAATTACCAGCAACGGTGGAACTCCGCTGGTGGTATGTGTCAATCAGAAAGTTACTGGGGTAATTGAGTTGCAGGATATTATCAAACCGGGCATTCAGGAACGTTTTGAGCGTCTTCGCAGGATGGGTGTGAAAACTGTGATGGTGACCGGTGACAACCCTTTGACAGCCAAATATATTGCAGAGAAAGCTGGAGTAGATGATTTCATTGCTGAAGCCAAGCCGGAAGACAAGATGGAATATATCAAAAAAGAACAGCAGGCCGGTAAGCTGGTGGCTATGATGGGTGACGGTACAAACGACGCTCCCGCCCTTGCACAAGCTAATGTGGGTGTGGCAATGAACAGCGGTACGCAGGCAGCCAAAGAAGCTGGTAACATGGTGGACCTTGACAACGATCCGACGAAGCTGATTGAAATTGTGGAGATTGGCAAACAGTTGTTAATGACGCGCGGTACGTTGACTACCTTCTCCATTGCGAACGACGTTGCCAAGTACTTTGCTATTATCCCTGCTTTGTTTATGGTAGCCATCCCTCAGTTGGCTCCTCTGAACATTATGGGACTGCATAGCCCTGAAACGGCCATTCTCTCGGCTGTCATATTCAACGCTATCATTATTCCTATCTTGATTCCGTTGGCTTTGAAAGGTGTTCAGTATAAGCCGATCGGTGCCAGTGCGCTACTTCGTCGCAATCTGTTGATTTATGGTGTGGGTGGCGTCATTGCTCCGTTTGTCGGCATCAAACTGATAGATATGATAGTTAGTCTGTTTTTTTAAAACTTGGATAAAATGAAAACTCTTTGGAAATCATTTAAAATAACAATTGCATTTTGCATATTTTTCTCTCTGTTCTATATCCTTGTCTTGTGGATATTTGCACAGTTCGCCGGTCCCAACAAGGGAAATGCAGAGGTGGCAACACTCAATGGTAAAGTGGTAGGTGCAGCCAATGTAGGCCAGATGTTTACGCAAGATATTTATTTCTGGGGACGCCCATCTGCGGGTAATTATACAGCCGATGCTTCGGGTGGTAGTAACAAGGGACCTACGAACGATGAATACCTGGCAGAAGTGGAAGCCCGTATCGATACTTTTCTGGTACATCATCCTTATCTGAGCCGCAAGGATGTGCCTGCTGAAATGGTAACCGCCAGTGGTTCCGGTCTAGACCCACATATCACACCTGCTTGTGCTTATGTACAAGTGAAGCGTGTGGCTCAGGCACGTGGCATGAACGAGGCTGAAGTGAAAGCCATTGTAGACAAGAACATCAGCAAACCCTTTTTGGGGGTGTTTGGTACGGAAACTGTCAATGTGCTGGAACTGAACATTGCATTAGAAGAAGCCGATCAGAATAAATAATTTTTTAGTTGTGTTTGTCATGTGTTATGGGCAGGAGCGGAAGTATTTCTGTTCAGGCAGCGAAAGACTGTCATTTTACAGGGGGAGCCGAAACTTCCTTCCTGCCTTTCAACGATTGATTAGTAATGGTAAATAAATAGTTGGATATGAAAAGTTTAAAAATATCAATTCTAGTTTTTGCGAGTATGGTAGCTGCTTGTTTTATGGGAACCGGCAAAGTGCAAGCTCAGGAATTTACAATACAAGGTGATTTAGTCAGTTCTTATGTTTGGCGCGGCTTTTACCAGACGGGAGTCAGTTTTCAGCCTACTTTGGGTTTTGGAATCGGTGATTTTTCTCTGACAGCATGGGGTTCTACCGATTTTGACGGAGCTTCTTCAGGAGAAGGGGCTGCGGCTAAGGAGATTGATTTGACCGCTGCCTATACTTTTGGAGAATCAGGTCTAACTTTTTCTGTTGCCAGCTTGTGGTGGGGCGGACAAGGAGCAAGAAAGTATTTTAATTTTAAGAGCCACGAAACAGCTCATCACTTTGAAGCGGGATTAGCTTATACATTGCCGGTTGAAAAGTTTCCTTTGTCAATCGCTTGGTATACTATGTTTGCCGGAGCTGACAAAGATGGCAAAGGCAGGCAGAACTATTCTTCGTATGTTGAACTCAACTATCCGTTCAGTGTTAAGTCTGTAGATTTGAACCTGACTTGCGGATTTCTGCCTTATGAAGCTGGGGTAGGAGTATATGGCGTTCCTAACAGCGGGTTTGCTGTAACCAATGTGGCACTGAAAGGCATTACGGAAATCAAGATTACTGACAGTTTCTCAATACCTGTATTTGCACAAGCCATTTGGAACCCTCGTATGGAAGATGCACATCTGGTATTCGGCGTTACTTTAAGGCCATGATTTATTTAGATATAACTTTAGAACTCATGAATTAGTGTTGGATGCCCGTGGCGGTCGTGATGATCGCTACGGGTTATATGGTATATATAGACAAGTAAAAAAATAGAAGAAATGAGTAGGGAAGAAAGCGTACAGCATTTTCTTGATTTGATTAAAAAGTCGCGGCGTGGCAAGTTCAAGGTCTACATCGGCATGATTGCCGGTGTAGGTAAATCTTATCGTATGCTTCAGGAAGCACACGAGTTACTTGACAACGGAGTAGACGTGAAGATAGGCTATATAGAGACACACGGGCGTGCCGGTACGGATGCTATGTTGGAAGGATTGCCCGTTGTTCCTCGTCGTAAGATATTCTATAAAGGAAAAGAGCTGGAAGAAATGGATTTGGATGCCATTATCCAGATACACCCTGAGATAGTAGTGGTGGATGAACTGGCACATACCAATGTGGAAGGTAGTCGGAATGAGAAACGCTGGCAGGATGTGATGGATTTGCTTGATGAGGGCATCAATGTGATTTCTGCCGTTAACATCCAGCACATTGAAAGTGTCAATGAAGAAGTGCAGGGCATTTCGGGTATTGAGGTGAAGGAACGTATTCCCGATAGCGTTTTGCAAGAGGCAGATGAGGTGGTGAATATTGACTTGACCGCGGAAGAATTGATAGCCCGTCTGAAAGCTGGAAAAATTTACACACCGGAAAAGGTCCCTACTGCCTTGAACAATTTCTTCAAAACGGAAAATATTCTCCAATTACGTGAACTGGCTTTGAAAGAGGTGGCTTTACGGGTGGAAAAGAAAGTGGAGAATGAAGTGGTTACCAGTGTGGGAGTCCGTCATGAGAGGTTTCTGGCATGTATCAGCAGCAACGAGAAAACACCACGACGTATCATTCGTAAAGCTGCACGTCTGGCAACCCGCTACAATACTTCATTTGTTGCCCTTTATGTGCAGACTCCCAAAGAAAGTACTGACCGTATCGGTCTGGCAAATCAAAGGTATCTGTTGAACCACTTCAAATTGGTGACCGAACTGGGAGGGGAGGTCGTTCAGGTGCAATCGCCGGATGTGCTGGGAAGCATTGTTGATACTTGTAGGGAGAAACAGATAACAACTGTCTGCATGGGAAGTCCGTCACTTTCTTTTCCGAAATCATTGTTCATGATATTGAAATACCGAAAATTTGTGCGTGATTTGGCACAAGTAAACATAGATTTGATTATACTTGCATAATATTAATTCTTAGGAACATTATGAATATTCGTACAAAATTGATACTCAGCGTAGGGGTATTGGCTGGAATGATTATTTTGTTGGTTGCTCTTTCTGTGGTGAATCTACAGATACTGACGGCTACAGAGCCGGATAGTCCTGCTGCTGTACCGGGATTGCAACGTGCATTGCTCTGGATTTCTGTGATAGGTGGGGTATGTATTTTTGCCAGTATCATATTGTTGGTATGGCTTCCCCGTTCCATCAGCAAACCTATTCAAGAACTGACGCGTGGGATTCTTGAAATAGCGAACCATAATTATGAGAAACGTCTGGATATGAGTGGATGCGAGGAATTTCGTGAAGTGGCTGATAGTTTTAATCGGATGGCGGAACGACTGACGGAGTATCGCGCCAGTACGCTGAACGACATACTTTCTGCTAAGAAATTTCTTGAGGCTATTGTGAATAGTATTGATGAACCTATTATTGGTTTGAACCGTAATAGGGAAATTCTCTTTATCAATAATGAGGCTTTAACTGTGCTGAATTTAAAACGGGAAGAGGTAATTCGCCGTTCGGCTGAGGAGCTTTCTTTGAAGAATGATTTGCTCCGCCGTTTAGTTCGTGAATTGGTAAATCCGGGTGAAAAGAAAGAACCGTTGAAGATTTATGCAGACAATAAGGAGAGTTACTTTAAAGCTTCTTACATTACCATTATAAATGCAGAGGCTGATGATGACGAACCTCATAATCTTGGCGATGTGATTTTACTGAAAAATATTACAGAATTCAAAGAATTGGATAGTGCCAAGACTACTTTTATCTCGACTATTTCTCATGAACTGAAAACGCCTATATCCGCTATTCTGATGAGTCTGCAGTTGTTGGAGGACAAACGGGTAGGGGTGTTGAACGACGAGCAGGAGCAATTATCGAACAGCATTAAGGAAAATGCTGATCGCCTTCTTGGGATTACCGGAGAACTACTGAACATGACGCAGGTAGAAGCCGGTAAACTGCAGATGATGCCTAAAATAACAAAGCCCATTGAACTGATAGAGTATGCCATCAAGGCTAATCAGGTACAGGCTGATAAATTCGGCATTCAGATAGAAGTGGAGTATCCGGAAGAAAAAATGCCTAAATTGTTTGTCGATAGCGAAAAGATTGCTTGGGTACTCACCAATTTGTTGAGTAATGCTATCCGCTATTCCAAAGAGAACGGGAGGGTGGTTATCGGCGCCAAGCATGACGAGGATTTTGTGGAAATGTATGTGCAGGATTTTGGAAAAGGTATCGACCCGCGTTATCACCAGAGCATTTTTGACCGTTATTTCCGAGTGCCGGGCACTAAAGTGCAAGGTAGTGGCTTAGGACTTTCCATTTCGAAAGACTTTGTGGAAGCGCATGGCGGTACACTGACTGTTCAGAGTGAGCTGGGTAAGGGGAGCCGCTTCGTTATCCGGTTGAAAGCGTAACGTTTTCTATTTTTTGCGGTACTGTTGCGGAGACATGCCTGTTTGTTTCTTGAAAAATGTACCAAAATAAGAAGCATTGGGAAAATTGAAGAAATCGGCGATTTCCTGGATATTTTTCTGGGTGTTCTTGAGTAGTGAGATGCTTTTGCGGATGATGGATTTGAATATCAGTTCCTGCACGGTGAATCCGCAGACGGACTTGGATAGTGCAGAGAGGTATTTGGGTGATAAGCAGAGTTTGTCTGCATAAAACTCTACACCGCGTTCTTCCGTGTAGTGCGCATCTATCAACTGAATCAGCCGGATAAAAATTTCATGTTTGTGGCCAACCGTTGTTTTAAGGTTCATCAGTTTACGGTTGTAAATGGAACAGATGCGGTATGTGAGTCCCAGCAGAAGCAGCCTTTGTTCGTTGTCGTTGAAGGTGTTGTTGTCTAAGTGCAGGGTATTGTCCAGTAAGGACATGTATTTCAGGACTTCTTCTTCGTCTCCGGTGTTCCATACGTAGCATGGTTCGGTCCGGAGCTGCATGTATAGGTACATGGTTGCCACTGAATTGCCTATGATGTCCCTTATCGGTTCTATCTGGTAAATGAATATGAATAGTTGCAGGTCTTCCGATTCGCTCAGCACTTGGAAGAGGGAATCTTCCGGAATGAAAACTGTTTCGCCAGCCTGGGCCGAGAATACTTTCATATTGAGCGAAAAGGTGAAGTTACCCTGGCGGCAAACTATCAGTCCTGCTCCATTAATCATAAAAGGTTTTTTCAGGGAGGCAGGAAAGGAGCAGAGCATACCTTCTGAACTACAAATGTTTTCTCCGTTTGACAATGCGCGGTCTAAGTGGGATAAACGTTCTTGTTGGGTATCCATAACAGACAAAATTACAGGTTATACTGAAAATTGTCTGCTAAGTTAGTAATTTTCGTTTAGGATACCGCACGACAAGCACAAATATCATGCAAAACAAGCAGGCGTAGAGTGTCCATCCTGCCATTTCCTTTACAGCAGAGAGGGTGGCCTGCACTTGGATGCGTCCTTTGGTGAATATGGCAGCCATGCTGATTGCTTCTTGTTTGCTCTTTCCCTGATATTGCATACCTTGTACGGTCTGGGTAAACGAGGTGGATGCTTCGGGGTGCAGCATGTCTACATTCTGTGCATAGCGGGTGACGTAGTGCTGTTGGCGTTCTTGCAGTACATTCGTATAGAGTGCGGCTCCGATGCTGGGAGCCAATACCATGCGTACGGTAAGCATGGTACATATCCAAGAAGAAAGATATTTGTAAGGCATGCGTTGGGTGGCGTAGGTTGGAATCAGCGAATAGAGGAACATCATACCGGTAGAACGGATGATGACCGGATACTTCATCCGTTCGTACAGTCCTGCACCTTGTACCTCGAAATACATGAACATGGCGGAAAGCCCCAATAGAAGGAAACCGGCGGCAAAGAGATATTTGAAGTGTACGCCTTTTACGCTGAGCCAGATAGTGGCTATACCGCCGATGAGGTAGCCCAGCATGGACCAGTTGCCCAGGGTGGCATTCTGAAAGTTGTCCAGTTTCATGCCTATGCCCGTGAATACATTGACAAACATGGCGCTGGAATTCAGTACCATTAACAGAAAATAGAATAGGAAACCCATACGGATGGTACGCAGTTTGAATACATCGAGCTGATAGTAAGGATTGCGCTGGGTAGACTCGATATAGAGAAATATGCCGCCAGCAATGATGGCGCAGACTGTGGCCCATTGTATGGTTGGGTCATCGTACCAGTCGAGCACTTTGCCATAAGTAAGCACGTAGGTAATGCAGGTCAGTGTGATGCAGAAGATGGAGGCATTGCCGAACTGCTTGAAGTTGATGGGGAAACGGCGGGTGGTATATTTATGATAAGGCATAGTAATGAAGGTGATGAGGATGCAAAGTAATAGTAGCCCCATCATAAAGTAGTGTATGTACTGCCATTCATATTCAAAAGCGAGCCAGGCGGTGAGCGAGGTTCCCAATTGCCCCAGTACCATGAAGAATAGATAGATGGCGGGTTGTGCCGCACTCCGTTCGATGTCCAGCTTGTCCCAGCCTTCGTCAGTTGTGGGCTCGTTGCCGGGTGTAATTTTGTCGTACGCCTCGATATGCCCTGCATACTTTATGAGGGTGAAGAGGTTGACCATCATCAGTACCATTCGTAGGAATCCCATAAAGATGCTGCATAGTGCCAGCAGGAAAACACTGTCTGTCTTGGCACAGATATAACTGAAGATGTACATCAGGGAGAATCCTGCCAGACACATCATTTTCTGCCGGCGTATGACTACCAGCCTATATAGAAAGGGGCAGAATGCCGCCATACCGATGGAAGTGGCGAAGTTGGCAAACTGGATATGCTCGGAAATGATGCCGAGCTCGCTCATCATTTCGGTGCTTGCCACCGAGTAGGTACCGCCTACAGTCAGTATCGGCAAAAAGAATACGAATAGGATGATGATACCTACCGGCTTAGGTACCCAGTTGTAGAAGGGATAGTTCTTGGGGGATGAGGGCATGGATAATTAAAAATTAATCATTAAACACTAATCATTATTCCATCTTCGCTTTGACTATTACCATCATACCGGCGGCAAGGCTACTGTTGTCTTCTTTAGACAAATCGGTAAAGTCGATGCGGACTGGGATGCGTTGCTGTATCTTCACGAAGTTGCCGGCAGAATTATCCGTGGGCACTAGGGAATATTTGGAGCCGGTGGCTCCGGAGATGGCAGTGATTTTTCCTTTGAATTCTTTGTCGCTGATGGCATCGACGGTAATGACTACTTCTTGTCCCAAGTGCAGATTCTCAATCTGGGTTTCCTTGTAGTTGGCTATAATCCACTTTTGTGTGTCAGGCAGAATGTAGGTGATGGTTTGTCCGGCAGTGATGAATTGTCCTTCTTCAAGAGTACGCCGCCCCAATTTCCCATCACAAGGAGCTACTACTACGGTGTAGGAGAGATTCAGTCGTGCCATTTCGAGTGCGGCTGTTGCCCGTTGTATGGCAGCTTCGGTATTTTCACGGCGATGTGACACTTCGTTCACACCCGACAAGGCAGCTTTCTGTTGTCGTTTCACGGCTTCCAACTTCTTGTGGGTAGCTGCATATTCGGTTTCTATCTGTTCCAATTGAATGGGGGTGGCAGCGTTTCTCTTCACCAGGTTCTGGTATCGTTGGCGGTCTTTCTCCAGCTTGGTAAGGCGGATTTCTATCTCTGCTATGGAGGCGTCGTAGACAGAGGCTGTAGTTTGCGTGGTTTGTAGTGTGGCACCAATGACTGTGGCACCGGCTTGTGCATCCTTGAGTGCAGCTTCAGCTTCCATGACTCTGATTTTATATTCCCGGTCGTCCAATATAAGTAAGGTATCTCCTTTGTGTACTTCTTGGTGTTCTGTGAAACAAATTTTCTTGATATATCCTGATGCGCGCAGATTGACGGGAGATATGTATTGTTCAATCTGTGCATCATTACTGGTTTCCGTCCGTTTGTAGTTCAAAAAGAGGCAGACCACTTGAATAATTCCCCAGATAAGGATAGCTATTCCTAATAGGCTGACAACGATTTGCCAACGGCGAAGCTTCTTCAATTTCCGTGCTTTTTCTTGGTGGGTACTTGCGGTGTTATTGTTCTCTTTTGTTTCCATATTTTCTATATTATATTGTTTACTTATTATATATACATCCGTCCTTGAATACGGGCTCTATTCATCTTCCTCTTTAATGAATTGAGGGGCTCAACGTCTCCAGCTGTCCCGTCAGCTTCAGCAAAGTCAGATTGGTTATCCGGTAATTGTAGTGGGCACTGATATAGTTGTTTTGGGCTTCGCTCATCCGCATTTCGTCCTGCAACACTTCGGTCATTGAGGCGATTCCTTCCCGATAACGGTCCATGGTAACGGTATATACATCTTCAGCAAGCAGATAATTGTCCTTCTGCTTCTTAAAGTTACGCTGGTTGTTCATCAGGTCATTGGTGGCATTCAGATATTGTGTCTGAAGATTCTTTCGGGTATTCTCTTGGGCGAGCTTGATGTTCTCTATGTCAATGGTTGCCTTGCGCATCTTGTAGCGTTTGTCCAGTCCGTCGAAAATGGGAATACGCAAGGAGAGTCCCACTCCATAGGAGCGATACCAATGGTTGGAAGGGCCGGAATGGAACCAATGGTAAGCTTTGTCCGTATAGGCGGAGAACATCCAGCTTCCCGTCAAGCTCAAGGAGGGGATGTAACCGTTGCTGACTATTGTTTTTTGTTGCTCTGCGAGTTGTTTCTGTGATTGCAGCAGCTGTAGTTCATATAGTGTTTCAGATAGCCCGGTGAGTGCTGCGGGCGTAATCATTTCTGTATTCACCGGTACCAGTGCTATATTTTCTTCTGCCGGATAGTCGATGATGTATTTCAGTAGGTTCAGTTGCTGTTCCATCATGGCTTGTGCGTTGTCGTGTTGCACCTTGAGGTTCTCCAGGTTGATGTTGACGCGTTTCACATCTACTTCCATAGCCATACCGTTGTCATAGAAGGCCTGAGTGATATCTCTCAACTCTTCTAGGCGAGTGATGTTGGCTTTTATCAAAATAATCTGTTCAGCTGTAACCTGTCCTAGGTAGTACATTTGACTAATTTGAAGGATGAGGTCTTCTCTTGCCTTTTCATAAGAAAGGCGATTCATCTCATCCATGGTTTTAGCTATGGACAGAGTGGTGTAGAGTGTTTGGTTATAAAGTGGTATCTGCAGCTGTAATCCGAAGTTGGCGTTGTATTGCAAAGTTTGGGTTACATTATAGGGATTGCCATACGCTGAACCATCGGTAACGGATACGGGTGGATCGATATTGTCGTTATAGTTGGCAAAACCATTGATTTGGGGCAGTAGTTTGGCTCGATTCTCAGAGATGCCGTATTTCCCTTTTTGTATTTCCTTCCGTTTGCTTTGTAAGGACAAATTGTTTTCGATACCTATTTTGAGGCAGTCCTCCAAGGTTAGGGTATCTTGTGCTCTTGTACCTAGTGCAAGCAGACACAGAAAGGAAAATGTGAACAGTTGTCTTTTCATAATAGTCACTTGATATTTGCACACAAAGTTAGTGGCTTAAAATGCAAGAGGACTATCCATATATCAACTGTTTGTATTCATATTTTCCTTTTTACTATAATTTGAAAACAAACCATAGTAAAAAACGAGTATTAAAAACAAAAAAGACCGCCAAGAGTGGAAGCCTCCTAACAGTCTAAATCTTCTTTGTAGCGGGACCCGGGATTGAACCGGGGACCTCATGATTATGAATCATGCGCTCTAACCAGCTGAGCTATCCCGCCATCATTTCTCAATTGCGGGTGCAAAGATAGAAAGTTATTTTGAACTTTGCAACATTTCAGAGAACTTTTTCTTGTAAAATTCGTTTTTAAAGAGAAAAACAGCTTAGTATATGGCAAATAAATATTTCAAAAAACATAGCATTTATTATGGCAAATAAGAAAATTTGGCTTAATTTGCCACCGAAACTTTAAAAAGCTAACCTATGAGAAAAGAAAAAATTCGCTTGGAGTACATGTTGAAAGCCGGATCCGGTAACATCGTATGGTCTATTATCAGTACTCCATCCGGCCTGGAAACATGGTTTGCAGACAAGGTGACATTCAAAGACAAAGTATTCACCTTTTATTGGGGAAAAACAGAAACACGGCAAGCTGAAGTTACAAACTTCCGGGTTAACAGTTTTATACGCTTTCGATGGCTGGATGATGAAGATCCTAAAGCCTATTTTGAATTGAAAATGGTCTATAACGAACTAACCTCTGACTATATGCTGGAAGTGATTGACTGGGCAGACCCCGATGAAGTAGAAGATACGAAAGAACTTTGGGATTCCGAAATAGAGAAGCTAAAAAGGGTAAGTGGACTGTAATTCTATAAAAATATGCAAAACTTGTCTTTGCTCTCCGTTTTTTATGCTATTTTTGTGCCTTGATAGTTGCACAAAATGAAATAATGCTACGCATAAAAAAATTAGATATATTTATCCTAAAGAGCTTTTTGATGCTCTTTATAGGTACTTTTTTCATCTGTCTCTTCATCTTCATGATGCAATTTTTATGGAGATATGTAGACGAGTTGGTTGGAAAAGGATTGGAAATGAGTGTTTTAGCACAATTCTTCTTTTATTCTGCTCTGACCTTAATACCTTTGTCCCTACCTTTGGCAATTTTATTAGCTGCCTTAATGACATTCGGTAACTTTGGTGAAAGATATGAATTGCTGTCAATGAAAGCAGCGGGTATTCCCTTATTGAGGATCATACGTCCACTGATTATTTTTTGTACTTTCCTGTGTTGTACCTCGTTTTATTTTCAAAATGTCATAGCTCCCAAAGCGCAGATCAAACTGCTTACTTTACTTGTATCCATGAAGCAAACTTCACCAGAACTGGATATTCCGGAAGGTGTATTTTACGACGAAATTGAGGGGTATAATATATATGTAAAACAGAAAGACCGTGAAACAGGAATGCTAAAAGATGTACTGATCTACAACTTTTCAGATGGGTTTGAAAACGCTCACATTATATGGGCTTCCGAAGGAAAAATGGAGATGACAGCAGACAAACAACATCTTTATCTACATCTGTACAACGGAGAGCAGTTCGAAAATCTGAAATCGCAGACCATTTCATCCAATAATGTCCCCTATCGACGTGAAACCTTCAGAGAGAAACATACCATTATCGAATTTGACGGTGGATTCAACATGGTAGATGGAAGCTTTTTAAGTGACCGTTCGGACAGCAAAAACATGATTGAAATCAGCCAGTCCATCGACTCACTGAACCACCGTGCCGACAGCTTGGGAAGAAGTATGTATAATGAAATAAAAGCCTCGACTTATCGCAATATCGTATTATCGAAAACAGACTCCGCAAAAATAGTTGAAACAAACAACAAAATCAATGTGGACAGCCTGTTCAATTCCTATACTTTAGCTGAAAAAGATAAGACACTGGGTAGTGCGGCGGATCGTACCGAGGCACTGGCCAGCGAATGGAGCATGAAAAGCTATCAAACTACAGATGCGGACAACAATATCCGGAAACACGAAGCCGACTGGCACAAAAAAATCACCCTCTCTCTCAGTTGTTTGATTTTCTTTTTCATCGGTGCGCCTTTGGGAGCCATCATCCGCAAAGGAGGTTTAGGAATGCCCGTAGTGGTATCCGTCTTAATTTTCGTAATTTATTATATCATTGATTCCGGAGCTACCCGAGTAGCAAAAAGCGGTGAAATGAATATGGTATTGGGCGTGTGGATGAGTACCATTGTATTGGCACCTATCGGAGCCTTCTTTACTTATAAGTCAAATAATGACTCTGTGGTATTCAATGCCGAAGTGTATATCAATTTCTTCCGTATGCTGCTAGGTCTGCGCCCCTCGCGCCATGTATTCAAAAAAGAAGTTATTATAGAAGATCCGGACTATCCACGTATACAAACGGAATTGGAGAAACTATGCAACATCTGTAACGAATATGCCATCAAGCATAGACTGGCCGATGCACCTAATTATATCCGCATCTTCACCAATAAAGGACATGACGACGTCATAGCCGATATCAGTGCCAAAATGGAACTACTCATAGAAGAATTATCCAACAGCAAAGATGGAGTATTACTGGAATACTTAAATAAATATCCCATTTTGTCCACCAAAGCTCACAAAAGTCCGTTTGACAACCAATGGCTTAATTTACTTGCAGGAATCATTGTACCAATAGGCCTGTTCTTCTATTTCCGCATTTGGCGGTTCAGTATCCGGCTGGATAAAGATTTAAAAAACATAATCAAGACCAACCGTGAAATTCAAGAAAGAATAAACAATAAATCATTTATAATTTGACTATGGAAGAATTAAAACTAAATACCATCGAAGAAGCGATAGCTGACTTCCGTGAAGGTAAGTTTGTCATTGTAGTGGACGACGAAGATCGTGAAAATGAAGGCGATTTAATTGTTGCTGCGGAAAAAATTACTCCCGAACAAGTCAATTTCATGTTGAAACATGCACGTGGCGTGCTTTGTGCACCTATTACCATTTCTCGTTGCAAAGAATTGGAATTACCTCATCAAGTAGATACAAACACGTCAGTTCTAGGTACTCCTTTCACTGTAACTGTAGATAAGCTGGAAGGTTGCAGTACCGGAGTTTCTATCCACGACCGGGCCGCTACCATCCGTGCTCTTGCCGATCCTACCTCCACTCCCGAAACATTCGGACGTCCGGGGCATGTCAATCCATTATATGCACAAGACAAAGGGGTGCTGAGACGTGCAGGCCATACAGAAGCCTGTATCGACATGGCGCGTCTGGCAGGGCTATACCCTGCCGCCGCACTGATGGAAATCATGAGTGAGGACGGAACCATGGCACGTCTGCCCGAACTAAGAAAAATGGCCGATGAATGGGGGCTGAAACTAATTTCAATCCGTGACTTGATCGCCTATCGTCTGAAGCAAGAGTCATTAGTAGAAAAAGGGGTGGAAGTGGACATGCCGACTGAATACGGCCATTTCCGTCTGATACCTTTCCGCCAGAAAAGCAATGGTTTAGAACATATCGCTATTATAAAAGGTGACATAAAAGAAGGAGAACCCGTTTTGGTACGTGTACATTCTTCTTGCGCCACCGGTGATATTTTCGGATCCATGCGTTGTGACTGTGGAGAACAACTGCACAAAGCATTGCAAATGATCGAAAAAGAAGGAAAAGGTGCTGTTGTTTACTTAAACCAAGAAGGAAGAGGCATAGGACTAATGGAAAAGATGAAAGCCTACAAATTGCAAGAAAATGGTGTGGATACTGTAGAAGCAAATATCCTTTTAGGGCATCAGGCAGATGAACGTGATTACGGAGTCGGAGCACAGATACTACGCAGTATAGGCGTCACCCAAATGCGTTTGCTGACAAATAATCCTGTCAAACGTGTAGGATTGGAATCATACGGTTTGTCCATAGTTGAAAACGTTCCCATTGAAATCACGCCTAACAAATATAACGAGCGTTATTTAAAAACCAAAAAAGACAGAATGGGACACACATTGCACTTTAACAAATAAAAAAGCTATAACTCAGACGAAATCACATCATTTTTATGCGATTTCGTCTATTTTACTTTCATAATTAAGATATTATCCTTTATTTTGCAGCAAGTAAACTTAAACACATTAAAAAATAATAGCAATGAATCAATTATCAGATCGTCTGAATCGTTTGTCTCCTTCAGCAACATTGGCCATGTCCCAAAAAAGTAATGAGTTAAAAGCCCAAGGAGTTGATGTCATTAATTTAAGCGTAGGTGAACCGGACTTCAATACCCCGGACCACATCAAAGAAGCAGCAAAAAAGGCAGTAGATGATAACTTTTCCAGATATTCTCCAGTTCCGGGATATCCTGCACTTCGCAATGCAATCGTAGCCAAACTGAAGAATGAAAACGGATTAGACTATACAGCTGCACAAATCTCCTGTGCAAACGGTGCCAAGCAATCTGTTTGTAATACGATTATGGCTCTAGTTAACGACGGTGACGAAGTAATAGTCCCTGCTCCCTATTGGGTAAGCTATCCTGAAATGGTAAAACTAGCAGACGGAACTCCTGTTATTATCACTGCGGGTATTGATCAGGATTTCAAAATCACCCCTGCACAACTAGAAGCAGCGATTACTCCTAAAACCAAAGCATTGATTCTTTGCTCACCGTCAAATCCCACCGGTTCCGTTTATACCAAAGAAGAGTTGGCCGGCTTGGCCGCTGTTTTGGCAAAGCACCCGCAAGTATATGTTATAGCCGATGAGATTTACGAACATATCACATACAGTGGCAAACATGAAAGCATTGCCCAATTCCCTGAGATTCATGACAATGTAATTATTGTAAACGGAGTTTCAAAAGCATATGCTATGACAGGATGGAGAATCGGGTTCATTGCCGGTCCGGAATGGATTGTAAAAGCTGTAAATAAGCTGCAAGGACAATATACCTCAGGTCCGTGCTCTGTTTCTCAGAAAGCTGCCGAAGCTGCCTATACAGGTACTCAGGCTCCCGTAGAGGAAATGCGCCAAGCATTCCAGCGCCGCCGTGACCTTATTGTAAAATTAGCAAAAGAAATTCCAGGATTTGAAGTAAACAATCCTCAAGGAGCATTCTATTTATTCCCGAAATGTGATTCCTTTTTTGGCAAATCAGCAGGTGACCGCAACATCAATAACGCTGACGATTTAGCAATGTATCTGCTTGAAGTAGGTCATGTGGCATGTGTAGGTGGTACTTCATTCGGTTCCCCCGAATGCATCCGTATGAGTTATGCAACTTCCGATGAGAATATTATAGAAGCTATGTGCCGCATCAAAGAAGCATTAGCCCTATTAAAATAAAATATTCTTTCTCTATAAAAAGAACAGGCATCCGTTTTTTTCTGTGATGCCTGTTTTTTTTATTCATAAAGCAGACATACGAGCTTCCAATCAAAACAAAATTTAGGGATATTCAGTAAATGTCTCTAAAAAATAAGATGGCATATGAAGATGATAGGGC
>OFFU01000018.1_pt1 | contig 157804 bp, 118 predicted proteins | sample 1521451 | NCBI WGS metagenome assembly OFFU01 (sample SAMEA3504106, study PRJEB24116) | mouse gut metagenome | biome: mouse gut; feature: mouse-associated habitat; material: faeces | place: Denmark | collected 2011 | reverse complement strand
CTTCCTATCTTATAACAATCCTGATTCTGTTTTGACTTCTGTGGGTAAAGAATAGCGGCATGCCGCAGTCCCTACAGGGGATGAGGGGGTGGGAGGGGTGGATGAGGTTGATGAGGTTGAGGGGGTTAGAGGGGGAGGCGGTGGATGGTGGGGGGAAGGGCGGTGGGGCGGTGTGTGATGAGGATGATGGTGTGGGAGGGGGTGAGGGTCTGGAGGTTGGCGAGGAGTCGCTGCTCGGTGGCAGGGTCGAGGGCGGATGTGGGCTCGTCGAGCAGGAGGATGGGTGCGGAGGGGCGCAGGAGGGCACGGGCGATGGCGATGCGCTGGGCTTGTCCTTCGGAGAGGCGTGTGGCGGACTCCCCTACCCTCGTGTCGAGGCCTTGCGGCAGGTCGAGGACGAATTCGGCACAAGCAAGGGTGAGGGCGTGGCGCATGTCGGCGTCGGTGGCGGTGGGATGGGCGAGGCGGAGGTTGGTGCGGATGGTGCCGGAGAAGAGGGTATTGCCTTGGGGGACGTAGGAGAAGAGGGTTGAGGGGGAGTTAATAGAGTGGGAGAGTGGGAGAGTTAGAGGGTTTTGAGGGTTTAGAAGAGAGTTTTCGGTACGCGCCTCGGAGATGCGCGACCCCGACGGAGGGATAGTGTGGGAGAGAATAGAGTTAGAGAGTGGGAGAGTGGGGTGATGAGGTTGAGGGGTTGAGGGGTTGAGGGGGGCGGAGTAGAGGGTGATGGTGCCGGAGGTGGGGGCGAGGAAGCCGAGGAGGAGGCGGAAGAGGGTTGTTTTGCCGGCGCCGGTGAGGCCGGTGATGGCGGTGATGGTGCCGGGGTGGATGTCGGCGGTGAGGGAGCGGATGACGGGAGCGGAGGCATCGGGGTATTGGTAGGTCAGGGCGGAGAGACGGAGGCCGAGGGGATGAGGGGGAGTGTTTAGAGTTAGAGAGTGGGAGAGTTGAGGGGTTGAGGGAGCGGAGTTTTCGGACGAGTCGGGGCGCAAGCCTAAGGCTTGCATTCCAACAATGTCGGACAGGTCGGACGAGTCAGACGAGGCGGACTGGTAGTCGGACGGGGCGGAGGGAGCTGGACGCGCCATGGCGCAGTCCCTACAGGTTTCGTCAAGGGAGGGGGTGAGGATGTCGGAGAGGCGGTCGGCGGAGGCGAGGCCGTAGATGAAGCCGGGGATCTGTCGGGAGAGCTCGACGGCCGGACGCTGGATCTGGCTGACGAGCTGGAGGAAGGCTGTCATGACGCCGAAGGTGATGATGCCTTGGCTCAGGCCGTGGACTCCCCAAAGGAAGGCGGTCAGATAGCCGGCGGAGAAGCCTATCTGGATCATGGTGCGCGAGAAGAGCGAACAGTTGTTGCGCCGCAGGATGAGGCGGAGAAGCCGGTATTGGAGGCGGTCGAAGTGGCTGACGGTGGCCGGAGTAGCGGAGAAGGCCCGGTCGACGAGGCGGAGGCGGAGGTGTTCCTGGGCGAAGGTGTGGGTGGTGGATTCGAGGCGGCGGATGTGGAGGGAGAGGCGGTGGAGTCGACGCATGAGGGATTTTCCCAACAGGAGGGCGAGGGGCATGATGGCGACCATGACGACGGCCAACCGCCAATCGAGCATGGCCATGAAGAGGAAGGCTGCAAGGAGCTGCACGGCGGTGACAAGGGCCGTGGGGGCTGCGGAGGCGGCAAGGTCGGAGAGGGTGTCGACATCTTTTTTCATGCGCTCCATGATGTCGGAGGTGTGGCGGCTCCGGGCGTAGGGGGCGTTCATGGAACATGAGAAGAGGCGCAAACGGAGGGTGTTGGCGCAGCGCGAGGTCACGGCGACGGTGATACGCGACACCCCTACCCCAAGAGCGATCTGGAGCGCAACGCATGCGATCATGGCCACGGCCAAGGGGGCTATGGGCATGGAGGATCCAGGGGTGACGGCGATGTCGACCATCTGCTTGCTCAGGTAGACGAAGAGCAGGAGGACACCGACGCGCAGGAGTCCGCAGAGGATGCGCAGGGCAAGCTGGAGACGGTGGCCACGGGTGAGGCTGATGAGCAGGCGGATGTAGGATCGGAGGGGCATGGGTGGGGTGGGATAGATTTTAGAGTTGGAGAGTGGGGAGAGTCAAGAGGGGTTGAGGGGTTGATGGGGTTGAGATGGATTTAGGGGGAGAGGAGACGGATGAGGATGGGGCGGAGGGGAAGGAGGTGGCGCCAAAGGGTGGCGCGTGAGGGGGCGCGGCGGCTCTGGTCGGCGGTGTCGATGATGGCTGAGACTCGCGCTATGATGTCAGAGGGAGAACAGGTTTCGCGTTGGTGGAGGTTGCCGTCGCCCATGAGGATGAGCTGTCCGTCGGGGGTGCGGCCTATGAGGCGGTGGAGGATGAGCCGGGGGGCGGTATTTTCGGTACGCGCCTCGGAGATGCGCGACCCCAACGGAGAGATAGAGTGGGAGAGTTGGAGAGTGGGAGAGTTTTGATGGTAGTTGTCGGTGGGGGCGGTACGCGCCTCGGAGATGCGCGACCCCGATTGGGCGTTGGGTGCGGAGAGGTGATTGACGACGGTGGGGCTGACGGCGGCAAGGAGGATGTCGCCGGGACGGAGGGCGGCGATGTCGGCGATGGGCGACAGGAGGACTTCGTCGTGGCCGGGACGGAGGTAGGGTATCATGCTGCGCCCTCGCACGGCCATGATGACTTCCTCGCCACGCGAGATGGCTGATCGGACGGAGCGGAGGATGTCGGCATCGGAGGGCATTGGGGAGGTTGAGGGGTTGATGAGGTTGATCAGGTTGATGAGGTTGATGAGGTTGATCAGGTTGAGGGGTTGGGAGGTTGGGAGGTTGGGAGGGTTGATGAGGTTGATCGGGGGGATCAGATGACCTGGGTGAGGTTGGAGCGGCGGAGGCGGCGGCCACGGAGGCGATGGCGGAGGGTGCGGAAGGGGCGGAGCCATGCAAGCCAGGGCACGGTGAGGAAGAGGGGGCGGAGGGAGAGGGCACGGGCGGTGCGACGCCACTGCGAGGCATGGATCAGGCAGAATGTGAGCGTGAGCACAAAGACCGCAGCTGCGACGACGAGCGACGGGAGGGCGAACCAGATGGCGGCAGCGGCGCAGAGGGGCCAGAGCCACCAGAGGATCGACGTGAACGCGAGGACGCGGAAGGGGGCACGGCGGAGATATCGGGCCGTGAAGTCGCGGCGTATGCGGTAGGCGTCGTGGAGGTCGGCCGGAGAGTGTTCGAGGGCGCGGACACGCGAGGCGTGGGACAGCTCGACGGCGGTGTTGGTGCGCGTGGCGATCTCGGATATGAAGATGTCGTCGTCGCCATAGTTGAGATTGAGCGTCCGCGAGAATCCTTTATGCTCGAAAAACAGGCGGCGTGTGTAAGCCATATTGTAGCCAGTGGCCATGAAAGGCCGATGGCGCAAAGCCGACGAGAGCATGCGGACGGACTGCCAGAGATCGTCGAAGGCACGGCGACGGCCACGACGGTCGGTGTCGGGGGCATCGTCGCCCCACGGCTCGGCATAGCCTATGACCACTTCTTTGGCACCGCCGATCATGGAGCGCATCATGGAGCGCATCCAGAGGGGGGAATCGACGCGGCAGTTGCCACAGGTGAGCAGCAGGGCATCGTAGCGCGCGGCCTTGATGCCGAGGGTTATGGAGAGTTTGCGACGCGAGAGGCTGCGCGACCGCTCGGGGGCAAAGGTCATGTAAAGATTGGGGTATTGCAGCTCGAGCTCGCCTACGATAGTCTCCGTATTGTCGGCACTTTCGTCGTTGACCACGATCACTTCCATCGGCGCCGGATAGTCCTGATTGAGGATCTGCGGCAAGAGCGTGCGGAGGTTGTGTCCGTCGGCCTGAGAGTAGACTATGACGGAGACGGGGGGATAGCCGTCGGCCGGGAGCTGCGCCTCATCGTCGAAAGCCACCTGACGGCGCACACGCCGAAGCCTCGGCCACCAGAGAATGGCTATCAGCATCAGGCACAGGAGCATTGCCGCAAGCATCACCCACGCCAGCGGCGCAATATCGAGCGAGTATAGTTCAGGTCGGATCATAATTCAAGTACAAAGGTACAAAATTCCCCTGAGTATTTCTACAGCGTCAGCACAATAAAACAACGTAAACAGACGTTAAAAAAAGGATCATGAAAAGAATCGCCCTGATAACATACGACATCTCCCCATACCGTGGATCAGAGTCCTCGGTAAGCTGGAATTTTGTCACAAGGATGAGTGAGAAAGTACATATCACCGTGTATTATGGCAATCATAAAGACGAGGTAGAAAAGTATTTATCACAACAGCCACTGAAAAATGTGGATTGGGTGAATATCGCTCCGAAATCCACGACCCGTACCGGAGCTGCCGGGCTGCTGCAATATATTTCAAACTACAAGAAATGGCACAAACAGGTGTATCAAGCGATTCGCGAACAGGCCACACAAGGTAAAATCGACCTGATACATTACCTCAACCCCATAGGCTTCAAAGAGCCAGGCTATTGCTGGAAAATAAAAGAAATCCCATACGTATGGGGGCCGATAGCCTGTGTCGAAAACCGACCGCTCCCATTATACAAAGCATATTCCCTGAAAGGCAAATACAATGCATTCGCACGACGGATAGCCCATAATGCACTGTTTGTATTAATGCCCCGACTAAAGAAAGCCTTAAGAAATACCGACACCGTTTTTGCAGCCACACCCACAGGAGTCAGGATGCTAAAAAAGCATTACCACCGCGACGCAATCTACCTGCCAGAGAACGGCATTCCGACCATGGAACGCATGCAACCTATATCCTACGACGGAAACCAACCCCTGAATATAATATGGATAGGCCGGGTAAACGATCAAGACAAGGCATTGATTATCCTACTCGACTCATTAGCAAAAGTCAAATCGGCAAATTACCATCTTCACATCGTAGGTCCCGGGATCTTGTCCGACAAGATGAATGACAGGATCAACTCCATGAGCGGACAGACCACATTTCATGGGAAAATTGACCGAGACCACGTCCAACAACTTTTGCTCAACAGTCACCTGCACGTGATCACATCCTTGGGCGAAGCAACAACAACCGTCCTCTTTGAAGCGATGGCCAAGGCCGTCCCGACGATGACACTTGACCATTGTGGTATGGCCGGCGTTGTCTGCGACAAGTGCGGCATCAAAATTCCGATCTCAGGTTATAACAAAGTGACCACCCGGATATCTACGGAAATAGAATCGCTCATCGAACACCCGGCGCGAATCAACGAACTTTCAACGGGTGTGCTGGCATGCAGCAAACGGTTTATGTGGGACAACCGAATATCATTGTTCACAGAAACATACGATCGTCTAATAAACGAATACAGATCCAAGAGATGACAGAAAAAACCACAAAAGGTAAAAAATTTGTCAAGGATCTTGGCATTTACACAATCGGTAATATCGGATCAAAGTTAGTCACATTCCTGCTTATTCCGCTATACACTTTTTTTATCCCAGATCCATCCGCTTTCGGATATTACGATGTCTGTCTAAACACCATATTCTGTCTCATACCGATCATCGGAATGCAGCTCACCGACGGGAGCTTCAGATTTCTCATCGACAACAAAGACGAGACGCGACGAAAGGATGTTATAACATTCGTATACAAAGTTCTGATCCGCAATTCTCTTATCGCCATAGCGATTGGTGTGATCGTTGCATGTATCTTCGATATAAGATACATCTGGTTGAGCATCGGACTTGGCCTTGCTCAAACCTTTTATGATGTGATGCTTCAAGTTGTACGCGGACTTGGCCACACAAAACGCTTCATGAGCGCCGGAATAATCAATGCGATTTTAATCGCATTGATCAGTTTCTTTTTAATAGCCGTGCTTGATCTTGGAATTCCCGGAATTTTCATCTCCAATATCATTTCCCGGTTTCTGACCGTAGCAATCATGGATTGCAGCCTGGGGATAACACGCAAATATTTCTCGTTCAAAGCCGTCAACAAGACATTGAACCACGAGATCTATCGATATTGTCTACCTCTTATCCCCTCTGCATTGTGCTGGTGGTTTGTCACGGGCAACAACCTATATTTCCTTCAATACTTTTCGGGTCTTGACGCTACCGGTCTATACGGCTTTGTAGGCCGTTTCACAGGCATCCTATATATACTCTGCTTTATTTTTTACCAGACATGGCAACAGAACGCCATCGAACAATATAACTCGCCTGATAGAGATGAGTTTTTCTCAAACATATTCAACAATTACCTATACCTTTTAACCGGTCTGACGATATGCTTCCCCTTCGCCCTCAGACTGATTTACCCCTGGATTATCGGGCCGGAATTTCAGACCAGCGACCAATACCTATTTGCAGGCAGCATCTACGTAATGATCAGCGCACTCGCGTCTTTCTTTGAAATAGGATATCAATGTTCGAAGCAGACAAAGCGCATTCTTCCCAGCCTTTGCATAGCCATACTCATAAACCTGACATGCAATTTTTTCTTTGTCCAATGGTGGAGCATATATGGTATCATATTCTCCAATATACTCACATGGATCGCAATGCTGATCTACCGGGCCATCGACACCCGAAAATTCATGAAAATTTCATTTCATCGCATTGGCTTACTAACGGTGCCGCTATTGATTATTTTCTGCATCATCTATCAGACCACAGACTCTGCCATATCCGATATAGTAAGTATCTCCGCGTTTCTTATTGTGTATGTCATTTTTATGCCGTCACAATTCAAACAAGCCATCCTACGATTGGCAAAAAGCAACATACATCCATAAAGCATCTTATCACTACGAGATCAGATAAAACGTCTGTTGCGAAGAAACTAATAAACCCTATTAAACCACTGACAGCAAGAACACATCTATACAAATCCCCAATCCATCGACCAAATCGAGTCAATATAAATTACCATATATAACCTCTCCACACAATATATTACGATCCGGATCGTTTTTATTAAGTAAACCTACGTAAAGGTTGTTTAACAAACCTATAATAAACCGACAATGAAACACCTCTTCTACAGTGCAACACTGTGCCTCATCATATCATTCTCTTCCTGCAAGGCAAAGCATGACCTGACCTACTTCAACGACCTAAAAAACATAAGTTCCGGCACATTATCCACAACAGAGCCAACATATCAAATCGAGCCTGAGAACGATCTGACAATAACCGTGACATCGTCTGTTCCACAAGCATCAGCGATGTTCAACCTGCCATACACCAATGTTGCCCCGGCCGGAACCAAAGAATTATCCACTACCCCACAGCTCAAGACTTACGAGGTAGATAACAAGGGCGACATTGACTTTCCTGTTCTCGGGACAATCCATGTTGCAGGAATGACCACATACGAGCTGAAAGCCTATCTGGAGAAAAGGATTTCCGAGTACGTGAAGGATCCCATTGTCTCCGTCAGTTGCAATGGGTATAAAATAACCGTTCTCGGAGAAGTTGGCAGCCCACGGACCATATATTCATCAGCCGACCGCTACAGCATCCTCAATGCATTGGGCGAATGCGGCGATCTGACAGAATATGGAAAGCGTGATAATGTATTGGTAATGCGCCGTACGGCTGATGGACAAATCGAATACGGGCATCTTGACCTCACAAACTCAAACATCACTCAATCGCCCTATTTCTGGCTAAAAAACAACGATGTCATAGTCGTAGAGCCAAACTCTATCAAACAAGACAATTCGAAATACAATCAGAACAACGCATACAAGCTATCGGTAATCTCAACCATTGTTGGTGTAGCTGCGAGCGTAATATCGTTAGTAATCGCCCTGACAGTTAAATAACCTGATCCTGACCGCAAGAATCAACCAACATGCTCAGGCTCGATCGAATATGTATCTATTTACTAATGTTTGGTATCATTTTGTTGATTCCAAGCTATACTATGATTACATTTATCGATGAACTTATATCTTTTTCAATGCTTGCCATTGCGTTTGTAGACTGCATCGCAAACGGAGCTTGGAAGAAATACAAGTTGTTATGGATTTTCATGGGCATATTCACATTTTACGCAATTTACTCAATCTATTTCCTTAACTACAATACACCACGATACATTTGGACCGATTGGATAATCGGACTTAAACCATACATTCCATTCGCTGTATTTCTCGCGATTGGCCCAGAATTCACTGAGGCAGACAAACGACATCTCCGCTATATCAGCATCATCAACTGCTCCATAACATTCCTCATATTATTAGGTGGCTACCGTACGATTACGCCAGTATTTGTAAATCCAACATTTGCAGCTCAGGTGGCATTTATCAGCGCAACCTTTTATATCTATTGCAGTAGCGACAAACATTCCGGAACAATACCAATCAGGAATAAAGTCATAGCGATCATTATGCTATGTGTTGGTTTATATAGTCTTAAAGCAAAATACTTTGGGGAATTCATAGTATCAATATTTCTCCTTACTCTATATAAGCCAGGCACGTTCCGTTATTTTTCGATCAAGCATGCCTTAATACTTTTAGTCATAGGCCTTGCTATATTAGGTGCATCGTGGTCGAAGATTCAATACTATTTTCTTACCGGTAACAATGGTGGTTCCTTTGATCCGACTGTAGTTGAATCATTTGCACGCCCTGTTATGTATGTAACTGCCGGGCAAATCCTTTTTGACCACTTCCCGTTCGGTACAGGTTCTGCCTCTTTTGGCACAGCAGCCTCAAGCATGAACTATTCTCAAGTTTATTTTGAATATAACATCGACAATGTGCACGGGATTTCCTGGCGCAGCGAAGAAAGTTTCATTTGCGATGCTTTCTATCCATCGCTGGCACAATATGGTGTTATCGGTCTGATCCTGTTTATTTGGTTCTGGTTTTATGCATATAATTTTTTACGTATAATGATAAGAACCAATCCAACACTATATAGGACTCAATTCATAACCGGCGCAATGATAATTACTTTTCTGCTTATAGAAAGTATCGCCGCAACAACACTTACCCATTGCAGCGGAACCATCATTATGTGCATACTCGGTATGTCATGCGCCTACGGTAAACAGCTTTTTAAGAAGAACGCAACAGTTCAAAACATCCAGAATTTAGCAATTAGAAAAATATAAAAACACAAAATATGCAACAAGACGAAAATAAAGTTGATCTACGTCGGTTTTGGCGTGCAGTACGACAATGGAAATGGGCTATTATTTGCGTGATCGTGCTGTTCACTGCGGCCGGAGCTTGGATGGGATTTAGAAAGCTTTCAAAAGATGACATACAAGGCCAGATGCTTATTGGCGAAATCGATTACGATCAGAGCAGTCGCGGCGGTGGCATAGCACAGATGATGAAAACCTTCTCTGTAGGTGGATTCTCAGCTTCAACCGTCGACAACGAGGTGCTGATAATGCAAAGCCACGATGTGATGATCAGCACCGTTCGCACACTCGGTCTGAACCGCACCTATGTTGGGAAAGACAAAGAAGGGGAAAAAGCACAACTATACCGCAATACTCCGGTGAGAGTTGAGGCTCCGGCAGAGTTATTCGACACACTATCCACGGGCTTCAACATAAAGATCGAGATTCGGGATAATGGCAAGGTGGATATCAAAGCCACGAAAGGATTCTTCAAAAAGATTATCGGCGAGCTCAACGGAGTAACACTTCCGTCCATGCTCAAAACACCCTATGGCTCATTCCAGATCATGGCAACCGACATGTTCAAGAGCTCTCCCTACCGCACCATCAATGTAGCTGTAACCGGAAACGAAGCCGCAGCCACCGCACTTTATGAAGAATCAACCATTGAGGTAGCAAATAAGCTGTCGGACATCATCAATATTGACTACCCATGCGCCAATGCGGAGTTGGGCAAAGCAACGGTCAACGGCATTATGACAGAATACAATGCCAAGCGCCTCGACCGTCTGCATGAAGCGGCTATGACGTCAATAAAATATTATGACGAAAGAATTGCCGAAACATTCAAAGTGCTTCAGAATGCAGAAAAAGAGGTTTCGGAATATCAGCGTAAAAATGAGTTGATTGGTGTCGACTCAGAACTCGAATTATTGGTGGGAGAAGCTGTCAACAGCAAATCGGCAATCCAGACAGCCAACTACAATATCGCCTACTATGAAACCGTGCTCAACATATTGCGCAACCGACTTGACGATGATGTGCTGATACCGCAGATGGAATCACTCGGAGATCCGAATATCGGAGCATTCAACGGAGCTATACAAGCTCGTCGCGAGCTTCGCCGATCAGCGACAGAAGACAATGAAGCACTCATACTGCTCAACGAAAAAATCGAAGAGCTACGCAATCTTATTATCGAGAACTCCACCAAGATGATCGCCAAGGCAAAATCCGATCTTGGCCACACACAAGGTCTTGCAGCCACTGCACAAAACCGTCTTGACAAATACCCGAACTATCAGCTCGAATTCATGAATCTGCTGAGAGACAAGGAATATCAGAATCAATTATATCAATTCCTTATAAGTCAGCGCGAAAGCTCGGTACTCCAGCTCTACTCATCGAATAACATCGGCTTCATATTCCAAGAAGCATACGTAGCGAAGAAAGGCAGCATATTTAAGAAATTGCTCTGGCCTATTGCTTTCTTCATATTCTCCATTTTTTGCTGTATATGCTGGGCTCTATTCATAATGTTGATCACCCACAAAGTGAAAGATCCTATGGATCTCGCATCAATCGGCATAGATGCTCATTCTGTGAAATATATGGGTAATCCTGAGGTCTTAAGCAACATAAGGAACCTGATCATAGCAGACAACAACACCCGTGTAATATATTTTAATGCACTTTCCGGCACAGAACCAATGTTGAGAAAATTTGCCGATTCCCTGACTGCTATAGGCCGGAATGTTGAAGTGCTTGAAGGATTCTCAACAAATGATGAAATTCTGACACCCATAGCCAAACAGCAGATAAAAGAAGCTTTGAATGTTAACGATTATGTGATCGTTAACGTAGCAGGGCCCAACAATGTATCCGATCTTATCAACGCCATCGATTCAAAGGACGCAGTGTTGCTGCTCACACTTCCATGTGGGAAAATCAACCGCAGCAAGCTCAAAGCCATCCTTAAAGGGCAAACGGCCAATAAGATCTACAGCATCATCTGCCAATAAGTTATTACAATCATAACATGAAGGTTCTTTTGCTCAATTTCATATTATCAACTTCGGTAAACGGCAAAATAATACGCCGTAAATCGAACGATGACACCATGATCTACGCCATGGCGAGAGGGTTTGTTAAAAATGGGCACTCCGTCACTTTGGCTGCTGCAGAAGAATTCAAGCCACTCCAGCCGGAGGATGATTTGAATTTTGAGATAATATACTTCAAATCACGGGCACGAAGTATATTCAAGCCTCATCTTCTACCATGGCCCAAAGGGCTTGGACGATACCTGAAGAATAATGGGCAAAACTTCGATATGATTCTATCGGTTGATGTTTTTTCGATTCCAACAATCATTGCAGCCCGACAATTCAGGTCGAAAATGCTGATATGGCAGGAAATGGCTTTTATGCAACACATGCTTGGTGGGCTGCCGGCAAAATTGTGGTACAATGTCATAGCACCATATTTCATCAAGAACGCACCCATCATAACCCAATCAGAAAAAGCGAAAGAATTCATCAGACACTATCTGCCAAATGTGTCCGACACCATAGTCGGACATGGGTCTAACAGTGACCTTTTTTATCCGTCTGAAAACTCTGAAGAATATTTTGTTGTTATCTCCATGCTTGTAAAAAGGAAGAGGATAGACAGGATCTTACAGAAATTCTCAACATTTCTTAAAGAGACAAAACTCTCATCATATACACTTAAGATCGTCGGTGAGGGACCTGAGGAACTTTCCTTGAAAACACAAGCAGAAGAGCTGGGGATATCCCAAAACGTAAAGTTTGAAGGTTTTCTTGAACATAGCACAATCGCCGCTATCGGGAGAAAAGCCAAAGCACTTCTGATTGATACGCAACAGGACAACAACATGGTGACAATTCCGGAGTCAATCGTCAACGGCACTCCCGTTCTAACAAATAATGTCCCCAACAATTCCGTGTTCATATCTAAATATGGACTTGGAATTGCCAAAGACAATTGGGATTGGCAGGATCTGGAACAAATGATAATCCGCTACGATGAATTCCACAATGCATGTATTTCGCATAGGCATAAATTCTCAAACGACGGAAGTGCAGCAATATTAACCACAACATTCATAAATTTTAAATAACATTAAAGACAAAAACGCGTAGTCGGCAATAATCTGCATAAATTCATAACAAATAATTGCGATGAGCATAATTATGTAGGTAAAATAAAAAAAATCATCGAAAACTTCGACAAATACGCCTATAAAACCGATAATCAATAATTCAAAAAATAATAAACTGTTTGCCAAATCCGTTTATTATAGCGGTAAAGCATGCACTTAATATGACAAAACTCATTCCTACCGACGCTTCTATCATCCTGACGTATCGCTGCCCGATGCGTTGCAAGATGTGCAATATATGGAAAAACCCTACCGATAAACGGGAGGAAATACAGGCGTCTGATTTAAAATCTCTCCCAAAACTGAAATTCATAAACCTCACAGGCGGAGAACCATTCATCCGCGAGGATCTGGCAGAGATTGTTGAGGAATGTTACAAACATTCGCCGCGTATCGTAATATCTACCTCCGGATGGTTCGACGATCGGGTGATCGAGCTGGCGAAGCGTTTCCCCAACATCGGCATACGTATATCAATCGAGGGTTTGCAGGCCAAAAACGACGAACTGCGCGGTCGGGATGGCGGCTTTGAGAAGGGCTACCGCACGCTGATGAAATTGCGCGAGATGGGATTGAAGGATATAGGCTTCGGATGCACCGTCTCGAACAATAATTCCCACGATATGCTGGAGCTGTATCAGCTCAGCCGCAAACTCGGGATGGAGTTCGCCACTGCAGCCTTCCACAATTCATATTATTTCCATAAGGACGACAACGTAATCACTAATCGCGACACTGTCTGCAAGGATTTCGAGCAACTTATTGAATGGCAGCTCAAGGAAAACCATCCAAAATCGTGGTTCCGCGCCTACTTCAATATGGGACTGATCAATTATATCGAAGGAAAGCGGCGCATGCTTCCATGCGAAGCCGGCACAACCAATTTTTTCATTGATCCGTGGGGTGAGGTATTTCCGTGCAATGGCATGGAGGAAAAATATTGGAAAGAGTCCATGGGCAATATCCATGATGCCGACTTCGAGACAATCTGGAACAGTGAACAAGCAGAAAAAGTCAGAGCGCAGGTTCGCAAATGCCCCAAAAATTGCTGGATGGTCGGCACAGCCTCTCCGGTTATGCACAAATACATCAAGCATCCCATGAAATGGGCTCTGAAAAATAAAATGCGTTCAATGTTGGGAAAACCGGCATGCCTTGACAAGAAATGGTGTGATGTCGGACAAGATCCGCAGCAGGGCATTATCCATTAACAATTTAATATCAAGTTTAAATGCATATTGTCGTAACCGGTACACGTGGAATTCCAGAAATTCAAGGCGGAGTGGAAACGCACTGTCAGGAATTATATCCTCGCATTGCAGCTCTTGGCCACCGTGTGACTGTGATACGACGCACCCCCTACATTGACACGACAACTCCGATCAACAGCTATAAAGGTGTTGACCTGATTGATGTCTATGCCCCCCGAAAAAAAAGCATAGAGGCTATTATCCACACTTTCCTTGCCATCATCAAGGCGAAAAGGCTGAAAGCCGATATCCTTCATGTTCATGCAATCGGGCCTGCGATAATGATTCCATTTGCACGATTGCTCGGCATGAAGGTGGTGATGACAAATCATGGGCCGGATTATGACCGCCAGAAATGGGGTCGGCTCGCCAAATGGGTGCTAAAAACCGGTGAGAGATTCGGCACTCGGTTCAGCAACCGGGTAATTGTCATCTCCAATGTCATTTCCAACATTCTAAAGGATAATTACGGCCGGACAGACACAGACTTGATATTCAACGGCGTTACTATTCCTGCAAAATCAACTGCCACAGACTACATAGAATCAATCGGTCTGACTTCCGGGAAATATATCGTTGCTATCGGTCGCTTCGTAAAGGAAAAAGGATTTCATGATCTGATAGAAGCTTACTCCAAACTACAGGTCGATGGCTTCAAACTTGCCATAGCCGGCGATGCCGACCATCCCGACAGCTATTCGGAGTGGCTGAAACAAGAGGCTCGCAAAAATGGAGTGGTCTTGACAGGCTTCATCAAGGGTGAAAAGCTCAACCAGCTGATGACCAATGCTTCACTTTTTGTCATACCTTCTTATCACGAAGGGTTGCCATTCTCGCTGCTTGAAGCCATGAGCTATGGATTAGATGTTATTGCCAGCGACATACCGGCCAACAGATTATCCTGCCTTGAAAAAGATGATTTCTACAAAACCGGAGATATAGACTCTCTATCAAGAATAATGGATCTAAGACTATCCGAACCCAGAAGAATTAGGAAATATGATCTGAGGCAATATGACTGGGATCGGATAGCGCGACAGACGGCGACGTTATACGAGTCGCTATTAACTTCTTAAGTATCACAACCCGAGTGCTTGCTACCTCGTTAAAAACAAGATTTATGAATTACACTGAAAACCAACAACGAACATCTTTCTCTCCGACTTTTCTGCTTCTGGCTGTGCTTTTCTGCACTTGCCTGATAACCTCCAACCTCATGGAAATAAAGACCTTCGCGCTGGGTCCGCTGCAACTGACTGCCGGCGTGGTCGTGTTTCCGATCTCGTACATAATCAGTGACTGCATCGTGGAGATCTACGGCTTCCGCAAAGCGCGTTTCATTATCTGGCTTGGATTTGCAATGAATATGCTGGTCAGCCTGCTTCTTCAGATCGGGATCTGGCTTCCGGGCGACGCCCAATGGCAAGGCCAGGAGGCAATGGAGATGATTTTCGGAGCCGTTCCGAGAATATTCGCAGCCAGTTTCACCGCTTTTTTGTGCGGATCGATGGTCAACGCCTATGTGATGGCACGGATGAAGGCCGGACATGAGGGCACGCGCGGTTTCTCTGCACGCGCCATTGTCTCCACTGTCTGGGGCGAGGGCGTGGATTCCTGCATATTTTTCCCGATAGCCTTCGGCGGTGTGCTGCCATGGAGGGTGGTGCTGAGTCTGATCCTGACACAGACCTTACTGAAAACAGCATACGAGATCATAATTCTTCCGGTCACGCTCCGCGTAGTGAAACGTCTGCGGAAAATAGAGGGTTCGGATGCTTTCTCACTTCAATTTGACTCGAAATGAAAGAAATGTTTCATGGACTGACGACCATTTGGGTGGATCTTGACGACACTCTGATTGACTTCACCACAAACGCACATACATCGCTCGTCAAGATGTGGCACGACGAGCCTATTCTACAACAATATTTTCAATCGCCGGAAATATGGGCAGAGCGTTATGAGATCCACAACATGGCTCTCTGGGCAAAATACAATGTTGGCGATATCAGCCGGGATTATCTGCGGCTTCAACGGTTCATGCTTCCGCTGACTGAAGCCGGAATGCCGGATGATGAAGCCGAAAAGGTGGCTCGCCGCTACGATACGCTCTATCTCGACTATCTTGCCCGGGAAAAGGCATTGATGCCCGGCGCTATCGATCTATTGCGCACAATCCGGGACAGAGGATTGCGTATAGGCTGTCTGTCCAACGGATTCAAAGAGGTGCAGTTCAGAAAGATCCGCACCGCCGGACTCGAGCCTTGGATTGATCTGGTGGTGCTCAGCGATGACATAGGCGTAAACAAGCCGGACCGCCGCATCTTTGAATATGCCATGGAACGCAGCGGCGACACCGATCCCACCCACCATCTCATGATAGGCGACAATCCCGACACCGACATACGCGGCGCTCTCGGTGCCGGATGGCACGCCGTATGGTACCATCCCGACCGGGCATTCCATGGAATATCATGTCCGGCGGGAGCAATCGAAATCTCCGACCTGGCAGAGTGTAAAAGCGTGCTAAAGTGAAGATTATTTCAAAAAGTTGGTCAGGAATTGCTGCTAATTGAAAAAAAAGTACGATATTTGCACTTGCTAAAGCCGACCCTACGGGGCTAAAAGCGTCTAACAATTTGGAATTCAACGTATTTAATAACTTATATATTAAAAGCTCAATAAAATGACTAAAGCTGATATCGTAAACGAAATTGCCAAGTCAACCGGCATTGAAAAAGCCAATGTGCTCGCAACAGTAGAAAAGTTCATGGAAGTAGTGAAAGATTCTCTGGCACATGGTGAAAACGTATATCTCCGCGGCTTCGGCAGCTTCATCGTGAAGACTCGCTCAGAAAAAACAGCCCGTAATATTTCCAAGAACACCACTATCATCATCCCCGAGCACAAGATCCCTGCATTCAAGCCGGCCAAAGTGTTCATGGAAGAAGTTAAATAAATTTACCAACAACCTTTTAATAACAGAGTAACATGCCTAGCGGAAAGAAAAGAAAAGGCCACAAAATGGCTACTCACAAGCGCAAAAAACGTCTCAGAAAGAACCGTCACAAGAAGAAATAATCAACGGCGTTGATTAACTTCCGGGATTGCGACAATCCCGCGACAACTATTTTTTGACACGCTATACACAGAACAAACCTGACGCCGGCACACCCACGATAGCGGGAGCATTGTGTCCGTCGCGAGTTTGTTCTCTGTGTTTTTAATCTATCAACCCAATTTAAAAAGACTAAGCCAATGCGAAGCGATCTAATCGTCGACGTGCAGCCCAAAGAAGTGTCGATAGCCCTCACGGAAGAGGGCCGTCTGGTTTCACTTCAGAAAGAGGCACGCGACATCACCTACGCTGTGGGCGACATCTATCTGGCAAAAGTGAAGAAACTGATGCCGGGACTGAATGCCGCCTTTGTCAACGTGGGTTACGAAAAAGACGCTTTCCTCCACTACTTAGATCTTGGCTCTCAGTTTTCATCCTACTCCTCATTCCTCACCAAAGCCCTCGACCGCAAGGAGCGCACCGTGCAGTCCATATCGAAAATGGATCTCAAGCCGGACATTGACAAACACGGCACGATAGCCGATGTGCTCACTCCCGGACAAGAACTGCTCGTTCAGATAGTCAAGGAGCCCATCTCATCCAAAGGTCCCCGTCTGACCACCGAGATAACGCTTACCGGACGCTACATGGTACTGATCCCGTTCGGCGACAAAGTCTCCATATCCCAGAAAATCAAGACATCCGAAGAAAAAATGCGTCTGCGCCAACTGATGGAAAGCATCCGCCCGAAGAACTTCGGAGTCATTATCCGCACATCGGCCGAAGGCAAGCGCGTGGCCGAACTTATCCACGAGATGAAAACACTCGTCAGATACTGGGAAGAGACCATCGAGAAAGCACGCACGTCAACAGCCCCGGCACTTGTATTCCAAGAAGAAAGCCGCATAGTCGGTGTGTTGCGCGACATCTTCAATCCCGAATTCGAAAGCGTACAGGTCAACGACGAAGAGACCTACAAACAGATCTCTGAATATGTGGGACTCATAGCCCCGGAGCGCAAGGAAATCGTTCAGCTCTACAAAAAAGACGAACCGATTTTCGATCATTTCAATATCACCAAACAGATCAAATCGTCGTTTGGCAAGACAGTGTCGTTCCGCAGCGGAGCCTACATCATCATCGAACACACGGAAGCACTCCACGTGATCGATGTCAACTCCGGCAACCGCTCCAAGGCCGCCAACGATCAGGAGAGCAACGCACTTGAGGTCAACCTCCGCGCTGCCGACGAGATTGCCCGTCAGCTCCGTCTTCGCGACATGGGCGGCATCATAGTGATCGACTTCATCGATATGGCCAAGGCCGAACATCGCCAGAAGCTCTACGAGCACATGAAAGAGATAATGCAAGGCGACCGCGCACGCCACAACATACTCCCTCTTAGCAAGTTTGGTCTTATGCAGATCACCCGTCAGCGCGTACGTCCGGCTCTCGACATAGTGACAACCGAGACATGCCCTTCCTGCTTCGGAAAAGGACAGGTCCAGCCATCGCTGCTGTTCACCGACACACTGAAGGAAAAGCTCCACTATCTGATCGACGACCTGAAAGTTCAGGACTTCATCATGTACGTCCATCCATTTGTCGACGCATATCTGAAAAAAGGCCTGCTCTCCCCTTACCGGAAATGGAGAATGGAACTCGGCCGAAAGTTCCGCATACTGCCGGATCAGGCCCTGGCCTATCTTGAATACAAGGTTCTCGACAAGAACCATAACGAAATCGACATCAAAGAGGAAAAAGATATCGACTCGTCGGCCACAAAAACAAAACGAAAAGCCAAGCAAAGAACCCAACAGGAGGAATAGCTCCGGTGGCCAACTGAATTAACATACAAACGGCCACAAAGAAACAGACAGACAAAAGCCGCCCGAAATCAGCAACGGACGGCTTTTGCAATTTTTAACAATCCTGTATCATTGCCAGACCGCATGAAATAGTAATTTTGCATCAAACATAAACCACAAAGACGTTCAACTATGAAAAAATCAATTATCGCCCTCGTGACCATGGCATTATCAGCTACAGCTACTAATGCTCAGGATATTTTCGACAACCCCGACAACCACTCATATTTCGGCGTGCGCCTCAGCTACGAACTGGCAAGCCCCGGAGATGTATCAGTAGCCGGCACTCCCATCAAATACGATATGTTTGGCAATGGATCAGGTTTTAGCGTTGAAGGGATCTACAACATGCCCGTATGGAAAAACCTGTACTTCCAGCCCGGCGTAGGAATCTACTACAACACCTACTCAATCGACAAAAGCGTTGCCGGCGATGCCCTTGACACTGATGCCAGAATAAAAGGAGCGTCCACCCGTCAGTGGGGTATCCGCATTCCGCTGCATGTAGGCTACAACTTCGATTTCACACCCGACATCCGCGTAACCTTCTTCACCGGCCCTGAAGTCAACATTTCATTCAAAGGAAAAACGCATTACTCAGTTGACAAATTCTCAATTGACGCGCCCCTTTTCGGCAACGATGGCGACTTCAACCGCGCCGACATCAAATGGCGTTTCGGTGTAGGTGCAACACTTTCCGACCACTACTATGTTGCCGTTTCAGGAGCAGTCGGCATGTGTGACATTGCCCGTGATCATAAATACACCAACGAATCCGGCATCTCGGTCAAAGAAAAATATGAAATGCACGGCAATCTCTTCGACATAACCCTCGGCTATAACTTCTAAACGACATCAAGAAATATCAAAGCCGGTGGATAGTCAACAGAATCCACCGGCTTTGTTGTATCAACTTTCAAGCTGTCAATCGCGTACCGCCCGAAAATTACGGGCGAAGAATTCAAGGTGGGGAAGAATGGAACGGCTCCAATATTCACCGTTATGCACACCGGGCGATGTGCGGTAGACGTGATCTATGCCTCGCGCAAGGAGTGCATTGTGGAGTTTCGTATTGACTTCGAAAAAGAAATCCTGCTCTCCGCAATCGAGGATTATTCCTACCTGTCGCACTGAAGGAAGATCGATCAGCCCATAGACTGTATGCGCATCCCAGACGGCGCTGTTGTCGCAATAAGCCCCGAGGCGATCAGCGATATTCCACTTCGAAGGCCACGGACGGAAGTCGACCCCTCCGCTTGTCGATCCGGCATTTCCAAACAGATCCGGATGACGGAACGCAAGCCAAAGGGCGCCATGTCCACCCATACTCAGACCGGAGACAGCGCGTTGCGACGGTTCCGGGATGGTACGGTAATTGGCATCCACCCAAGGCACGAGATCCTCAACTATGTAACTCTCCATCCTCATGGCAGAATCGGCCGGCGCATCAAAATACCAACTGTTGAGCCCGGCAGGACAGACAATCACAAATCCATGTTCCGTAGCCAGCGAATCAAGATCCACAATCTTTGACCACGACGTGTGGTCACCGCCATGGCCATTCAGCAGATAAACAACTGGGAAACGCACTGATTCCGAATCCGTGTCATAACACTCAGGTACCGCAACCGTCACCAAAGCCTCCTGTGGGAGATTGCCGGTAGGTACACTCCGGATCTCCAAAGCCACAGCCGGAATCCAGAGCATAAACAAAGCCGCAGCCAACGCGGCGAAACGTAAGATTAAAGTTTTCATGCTACAAATATAGCAAAAAGCATGTGGATCACCACTAAAATTCGTAAATTTGCAATCCAACTCCAAAAAGACCGACAATGAAAATAGGCGTAATCGTAGCAATGGACAAAGAGCTTGCCTTGCTGCTCCATCTCTTGGAAAATCCCACAGAAACAGAAATCAACGGCTTCACGTTCCACACCGGCACAATCGGCCAAGCCGAGATCGTGGCCATGAAATGCGGCATCGGCAAAGTCAATGCCGCAATGGGAACCATGACGCTTATCGACCTTTTCAAGCCTGAACTGATCATCAACACCGGCGTAGCCGGAGGAACCGGCGGCAATGCCGGCATACTCGACATTGTGGTAGGCACACGCGTAGCCTACCATGACGTATGGTGCGGCCCGGGCACAGAATGGGGCGATGCCGCAGGATGTCCGCGCTTCTTCCACACCACCGACATGGTCAACAGTCTGCCGTGTCTGCATGAAGGCGACACCGTGAAACATGGGCTTGTGTGCTCCGGCGATATTTTTGTAAGCGATCCTGAAGTGGTCAGCCGCATCCGTAGCCTCTACCCCGACGTAGATGCCGTCGACATGGAATCGGCAGCCATAGCCCAGGTGTGCTATCTCCGTCAGATCCCGTTTGCCTGCATGCGCGTGATCTCCGACACCCCCGGAGCCGACGACAACATCGCCCAATACCAGAACTTCTGGGAAGAAGCACCGCAACACACATTCGACATGCTTCGCCAGATAATTCAGGAACTCACAGACTGACCCACCCCAAAAGAGACGCCATCACCATCATAATCATGGAAAAGATCGCAAGTTTCACCGTTGACCACCTGACCCTTCTGCGCGGCATATATGTTTCGCGCACAGACCAGACAGAGTCAGGCGATATATTGACCACATTCGACATCCGCATGACCGAGCCCAACCGTCAGGCGCCGCTGTCGGGAGCCACACTCCACACCATCGAGCATCTTGCAGCCACATTCCTGCGCAACCATCCGCAATGGAAAGAGCGGATCGTCTACTGGGGTCCCATGGGATGCCGCACCGGAAACTACCTGATCGTCAACGGAGCTTTCACCTCAGCCCAGATACTTCCCCTGATCCGCGAGACATTCGAATTCATTGCCGACTACAACGGCGAGATCCCCGGCGCCACTCCACGTGACTGCGGCAACTATTCCTACATGGATCTGCCCGACGCTCGCAAAGAGGCGCGCCGCTACCTCGACGAAGTGCTTACATGTCCGACGGAAGCCAACCTCAACTATCCCGGCTGATCACGAGCAACAAGCAGAGCTTATCCCAGCGATGAAAGACATCAAAGCGATACGCGGAAAATTCTATCTCGCCCGGATCATAGCTGAAGGCGAGCACGAATGCCAGGATTTCAAGTTCGCCATCTCCGACGCAAAAAAGATAGCCAAGAGCCTGTCGGCCTTCGCCAATCATAAAGGAGGACGATTGCTGATCGGGGTCAAGGACAACGGAGCGATAGCCGGAGTCCGCAACGAAGAGGACATCTACGTGATAGAACAGGCGGCACAGATGTACTGCCGCCCGTCGCAGGAGCTCAGATTCACGGCTTTCTCCGCCGAGGATGGAGCAATAGTGATCCGTGCGGAAATAGATGCCAGCCCCGACAAGCCGGTGCAGGCACTCGACACCGATGGACGCTGGAAATCCTACCGGCGTGTGGCCGACGAGAACATACTCGCAACCCCACTCATGGTACGCGCATGGCGCCAGCTCCGTAGCGACCGCCCGATAGCTCTGACACTCGGCACGACAGAGAGATCCGTACTGGATGTGATCCGACGAGCCACCGAGCCAGTCGATGTGAACCTTATCATGCACGAGGCCACCGTATCGCGCCGTACAGCCGAAAGCATAATAATTGATCTCTATGCCATGGGAGTGGTGGATTTCCGCTTCCACAACCGCCAATTCATGATAGTCCCGGCAGAATAGAAAGCCTGAATAATTGTTTTTAGGTAGAGAGTCAAGTCCGCGAAGCATAAAAAATACCTAATTATGGGTATGGTGGAGGCTTGCGGATATATGTAATTTTGTATCGGATAAAATTACGAATAAACAGACAAACAGAACAACGATCATTCAGTAATCTATTAGGGATTTATAACCGCCACATAATGGATACTCATTTTTGATTGGCACCGACGGAGCAAGCTGTGAAGCATGCTCCGTCGGTGCATCAGGCCCTATCCGGGGCTCACAGTCGCCATCCGACAAAAAAATCAGAAATATAACATGCAATATTTTCTGATTCGGAGTCAAATTGCTATCTTCGCATCAAAATTCAAACAGATTATATGGTTTACAAATTCCGTTTAGTTTCCGACGAAGTCGACAATTTCCGTCGCGAGATAGATATAGACGCCGATGCCACATTCCTGACATTGCGCAACGCAATCTGTGACTCTGTTGGCTATGATAAAAATCAGATGAACTCCTTCTACCTCTGCGAGGACGGATGGGAAAAAGATAAAGAAATAACCCTCGAGGACATGGGGTCAGACTCATCGGAAGATGTCTACCTGATGGACGAGTGCATAATCAGCGATTTCATTGAGGATGAAGGACAGCGCATGATGTTCGTGTTCGACTATCTGACCGACCGCGCATTCTTCATCGAGATGAAGCGCAGCGAACCCGGAAAGACACTTCAGGATCCTATCTGCTCCTTGTCCATGGGACAAGCTCCTCCACAGACCGTCGACATGGACGAATTCGAAGCCAAGATAGACATCAAGGCCGCCTCTGCCACCGATATGGACGCTGATTTCTACGGCTCCGACGAATACAACGCGGATGAATTCGACCCCGAGGCTTTCGACGAAATGACATTCGACGACAATCTCTGACACACACGCAAGACGGATGGGACGACTGATGGCCATTGACTATGGAAGGAAACGGTGCGGCATAGCCGTTACCGATCCCATGCGCATCATAGCCAGCGGCCTGACCACCGTGGCCACGGCACAACTGATCGACTTTGTCAAGAACTATGCCGGGAAAGAGCAGCTCGACGGTATCATAGTCGGACTCCCCCGGACCGTGCAGGGCGAATTGTCGGAATCGATGAACTACATCACCCCCGGCATCAACCGCCTGAAGAAAGTATTGCCCGAAATCCCCGTAACATTTTTCGACGAGCGTTTCACCTCCGTCATAGCCCACCGCAGCATGATAGAGTGCGGCATGAAAAAGATGCAACGCCGCGACAAAGCCATCGTCGATGAAATAGCCGCCACAATCATCCTCAACGACTACCTGCAAAGCAAAACCTACAACGACCTATGAACCTCCCGATTTATCTCTACGGGCATCCCGTACTCAGAAAAATATCAACACCCATAACTGCCGACTATAAAGATCTGCCGAAGCTGATCGCCGACATGTATGAGACAATGTACACCAGCGAAGGCGTTGGACTCGCCGCTCCCCAGATAGGACGCAACGACAGAATCGTGGTGATAGACGCCGATCCTGTCAGCGATTCATTTCCGGAATGCGCCGGACGCAAACTGACTCTGATCAATCCGGAGATCGAGATTCTCGGCGACGACACGGAGACTCGCTCCGAGGGATGCCTCAGCCTGCCTGGACTGTCGGAAAAGGTGAAACGCACCGAGCATATCCGTCTGCGCTGGGTCGACGAGAACTTCCAGCCCCACGAAGAAGAGATCAAAGGATTCCTGGCACGCATAGTGCAACATGAATGCGATCATCTGGAAGGAAAACTCTATATCGACCATATCTCACCGATCCGCAAACAGCTCATCAAAGGCAAACTGGCCGACATAGCCCACGCACGCATCCGCTGCGACTACCCCGTCCGCTACGCACCCAAAACACGATAACCCAACCCACACCGACCTATGGCCGACGATAAAAAAATAATTTTCTCGATGGTAGGCGTCAGCAAGACCTACCCTCCCCAGAAACAAGTGCTGAAAAACATCTACCTGTCCTTCTTCTACGGTGCCAAGATCGGCATCATCGGTCTGAACGGCTCAGGTAAATCATCCCTGCTGAAAATCATCGCCGGACTCGACAAGAGCTATCAGGGCGAAGTGGTTTTCTCCCCCGGCTATTCCGTGGGCTACCTTGAGCAGGATCCACAGCTTGATCCCGACAAGACGGTGATCGATGTGGTCCGCGAGGGAGTGCAGCCGATCATGGATCTCTTGGCAGAATTCGACCGCGTCAACGAATCTTTCGGCGATCCCGACGTGCTCGACGATCCCGACAAGATGGATGCGCTGATAGCCCGTCAGGCAGAATTGCAGGATGCCCTTGATGCTGCCGATGCATGGAACATAGACTCCAAGCTCGAACGCGCCATGGATGCTTTGCAGTGTCCGCCCGACGACCAACTCATATCGACACTTTCGGGAGGCGAACGCCGCCGTGTGGCATTGTGCCGACTGCTGCTCCAGCAGCCCGACGTGCTTCTTCTCGACGAGCCCACCAACCACCTCGACGCAGAATCCATAGACTGGCTCGAACAGCATCTCCAGCAATATCCCGGCACAGTCATAGCCATCACCCACGACCGCTACTTCCTCGACCACGTGGCAGGATGGATCCTCGAACTCGACCGTGGCGAAGGAATTCCATGGAAAGGCAACTACTCATCGTGGCTCGACCAGAAGACCAAACGCATGGCTCAGGAAGAGAAGCAGGCCAGCAAACGCCGCAAGACACTTGAACGCGAGCTTGAATGGGTGCGCATGGCACCGAAAGCCCGTCAGGCAAAGGGCAAAGCCCGTCTGTCGAGCTACGACCGACTGCTTAACGAAGACCAGAAGCAACGCGAGGAACGTCTGGAAATCTTCATCCCCAACGGTCCGCGTCTGGGACAGAAAGTAATCGAGGCCACAGGTCTGACAAAATCTTTCGGAACAAAGAAACTGTTCGAAAACCTCAACTTCATGCTTCCCCCCAACGGCATTGTAGGTGTCATCGGCCCCAACGGAGCCGGAAAGACAACCCTGTTCCGTCTCATCATGAAGCAGATGCAGCCCGATGCCGGAACATTTGACGTAGGCGAGACTGTAAAGATAGCCTATGTTGACCAGACCCACCACGATCTGCTTCCGGAGAAGAGCGTCTACGAGGTCATATCCCAAGGCGTGGAATCATTCCGCATGGGAGGACGCGATGTCAACGCCCGTGCCTATCTGTCGAAGTTCAACTTCTCAGGAGCTGATCAGGAAAAGAAGATCGGAGTGCTCTCCGGCGGCGAACGAAACCGCCTTCATCTGGCCATGGCTCTGAAAGAGGAGGGCAACGTACTGCTTCTCGACGAACCGACCAACGATATAGACGTCAACACCCTGCGCGCCCTGGAGGAAGGTCTTGAGGAATTTGCAGGATGTGCCGTCGTTGTGAGCCACGACCGCTGGTTCCTCGACCGCATCTGCACCCACATACTCTCGTTTGAGGGCGACGGCAACGTCGTGTTCTATGAAGGATCATACTCCGACTACGAAGAATACAAGAAAGCCAAGAACGGCGGCAAAGAGCCACCTCGCCGCCGCTACCGCAAACTAATGGAATAAAGATTGGCAAACTGCCATCTTATCACAGAAGAGCGCGACCGCTATCCGGTCGCGCTCTTTTTTTGAGCCGATCCGATAATCCCAAGGGAAATTTTGATGGAAAATCCAAAATTTTTCGTAAAAAATTTGTTTATTTACAAATTTCGTCGTAGGTTTGCGACAACCTATCATAAAACAATTACTATTAAGTACAAATTATTCCATAAAACAACTACCCATAATGTCCGCAGGGACAGATAAAAACACAGTCGATCACGACCGACAGACTCCGACATCGCAAAATGCCGGAGTCTGCTTTTTTCCGCCCCGTAACATATACCGATCGAAAACGATTCACTCTGAAAAAATCATAAATCGTTACGAAAAGGCAAAAAAATGTATCTGAATAGAAACAAATATCGCTAAAATTTATTAAATTTGCAGCCTGTTTAGACCATAGCGAATCAACGCTGAAACTGACAGATAGTTAAAATAGTATCCAGTTCTTTAACTATGAAGTTATTACAAGAAAAATTAGCAAAGTACACAGTGCCTCAGGAGGTGAAAGCCGCCGGTGTGTATCCTTATTTCCGCGCCATTTCAAGCGAACAGGATCCGGAGGTGATTATCAACGGTAAAAAGGTATTGATGTTCGGCAGCAACTGCTACACCGGACTGGTCAACGATCCGCGTATCAAGGAAGCAGCGATCGAAGCCACCCGTAAGTACGGAACCGGCTGTGCAGGATCGCCATTCCTCAACGGAACACTCGACCTCCACAAGAAGCTTGAAGCCAGAATAGCAGAATATATCGGCAAAGAAGATGTGATGATCTACTCCACAGGTTTTGAAGTGAACCTCGGAGTTGTATCAACGCTCACAGGCCGCGAGGACTACATTCTCTGGGATGAGCAGGACCACGCCTCGATCATCGAAGGCCGCCGTCTTTCGTTCTCCCAGTCGCTCAAGTACAAGCACAATGATATGGCCTCGCTTGAGAAGCAGCTCCAGAAATGCGATCCCGACCGCGTGAAACTCATCGTAACCGACGGTGTGTTCTCAATGGAAGGCGACGTAGCTGACGTCAAGAAGATCGTAGAGCTGGCCAAGAAATACAACGCATCCGTGATGGTTGACGAAGCCCACGGCATCGGTGTGTTTGGCGAAGGTGGACGCGGCGTCTGCCATCACTATGGTGTTGCCGACGATGTTGACCTGATCATGGGTACATTCTCAAAATCATTCGCCTCTCTCGGCGGTTTCATCGCCACCGACAAGGAGATCACCAACTTCCTACGCCACCACTCCCGTTCCTACATCTTCACCGCCAGCATCACACCGGCTTCAACAGCCGCCGCACTCAAGGCAATTGATATCATGGAACAGGAACCGGAACGTCAGCAGGCATTGTGGGATGTAACCAACTACGCTCTCGAAGGCTTCCGCAACATGGGCTGCGAGATCGGCAATACCTCAACCCCGATCATTCCGCTCTTTATCCGCGACAACCTCAAGACATTCACCATCACACGCGATCTTCTTGAAGAGGGAATCTTCGTAAATCCCGTGGTTTCTCCGGCCGTAGCGCCTCAGGACACCCTTATCCGCTTCAGCCTCATGGCCACACACACTAAAGACCAGGTTACCACAGCTCTTGAAAAGATCCACAAGGTGTTCAAAAAACATGGACTTGTAGACTAAGCAGCACAATCACAATCCAATATATATCGCAAAGTGCCGGACTATAGATCCGGCACTTTTTTTATCGTAAAGCTACAATCCGCCGCATACATGCGGCAGAACCGACAGCGATGAAACCGATAAATACGAGTATATAAAAAAGGCTTGTGGGTCGTGTCTCACGACAAGGCCCGCAATTAACATGTTGTAAAGTGTATACAGGGATGTTATAAATATAAATAAGTGTATCCCAATCACAAGTGTCTATTATTTTAGACGCTTTAGTTAATATTTCGGTACAAATATATCTCATTACTACAATATCGCCAAAATTTTAACTTATTTTTACCATATTAATCCACATTATTTGCATACCAGAGCAAAAGAAAGCCCGACCGTGAAGGCCGGGCAAAATAATGATAAAAGTTCAATTTCTATAGGCAAATATATCAGCTGGCAGGCGCGCCGGCCATTGACTGCATGGCGACGAGACGGGTGTAATAACCGTCAAGAGCCATCAGCTCATCGTGAGTACCCTGCTCAACGATCTGCCCTTCATGAAGCACACATATCATAGTGGCATTCTTGATGGTGGACAGACGGTGGGCGATGACAAGCGTGGTGCGATTGTGCATCAGTCGTTCGAGAGCTTGCTGCACGAGCATCTCGCTTTCGCTGTCGAGAGCCGATGTAGCCTCATCGAGAATCAGGATCGGAGGATTCTTCAATATTGCACGCGCAATTGAGATACGCTGCCTCTGACCGCCTGACAGGCGGCATCCGCGGTCACCGATATTTGTCTGATAGCCGTTCTCGCTTGCCATGATGAAATCGTGGGCGTTGGCGATTTTTGCCGCCTGTTCCACCTGTTCCTGAGTGGCATCAGCCACACCGAACGTTATATTGTTATAGAATGTATCGTTGAAAAGAATCGCCTCCTGATTTACATTGCCCATAAGTGAGCGCAGATCGTGGACGCGCAGATCGCGGACGTCTATGCCATCAACAGTGATCGATCCGCCATTGACGTCATAAAAGCGCGGCAAGAGATCGGCAAGGGTGGATTTTCCACTGCCGCTCTGCCCCACGAGTGCCACGGTCTCTCCGGGACGGATACGGATATTCACATTGCGCACAACGGGGGTGTGTTCATTATATCCGAATGTGACATTGTGATACTCCACGTCACCTTGCAGCTTCGAAATCGTCTCAGGTTTCTGCGGATCAGCGATAGGGTTGACAGCGCTCAGGATCTTATCGACACGTTCCATAGAGGCAAGACCTTTCTGGATAGTGTACATTGCTTTCGACAACTCCTTGGCCGGATTGATGATACTATAGAAGATCACCAGATAGTAGATGAACTCCGGTGCGGTTATCGTCGACGAGCCGGAAATGATCAGCGTTCCCCCGAACCAGAGTACGATCGCTATGGTTATCGTGCCGAGGAACTCACTCATAGGATGGGCAAGCGACTGTCTGCGCGCCACGCTGTTGGAGAGATCGAAGAATGACTGGGTGCCACGGCGGAAGCGGCCTATCACCTTGTTTTCGGCATTGAACGCCTTGATAATACGCAGTCCGCCGAGTGTTTCCTCGATATTACTCATCAAACCGCCCCACTGCTGCTGCAACTCAAGCGATGTGCGCTTCAGTCGACGTCCGACGCGTCCCATAGCCATGCCGGCTATCGGAAGTAACAGCAGGACAAACACGGTCAACTGCCAACTCATGGCTATCATCATTGCCAGACAGGTGATGATCATCACCGGATTCTTGAACGCCATGTCGAGCGATGACATGATGGAGTTCTCGATCTCAGCCACGTCGCCGCTCATACGTGCCATCACGTCGCCCTTGCGCTCAGCCGTGAAAAAGCCGATCGGCAGATGCACTATCTTCTCATACACATGATTGCGGATATCGCGCACAATTCCGGAGCGCAACGGAATGATGAAATATGAAGCAAGATACGCGCTACCGGTCTTCAGAGCCGTGGCAACCACGAGCACCAAGCCAAGCACAGCGAGAGTGATGCTCTGTCCCCACATCCGGATAGCCTCCTGCGTGTAATAATAGAAATTGTTGATCAGCACATCGCGGATATTTCCGTCCGCCAGAGTCATGTATTCATACACCCCTTCCTTGATCTGGAAAAGCATCTCCAGAATAGGCATGATCATAGCAAAAGAAAAGAGGGTAAGGATTGCTGAAAGGATATTGAACACGATGTTCAATATAAGATATTTTTTATAAGGAGGGACAAATCTCCTTAACAAGTCCCATAGTTCGCCCATTTATAATGATTGACTGATTTCTATTAAGGTTTTCAAGGCAAAAGTAAGAATTTTTATCGACATAAGCCCTATTACGGCCACTCAATGTTGCCAACTCCGACCAAAAATTCGTAACTTTGGCGTATGCATTATTTCATATCCGCCGGAGAAGCGTCGGGCGATCTCCACGCCTCCGCACTCATAGAGGCCCTGAAAGCCAAAGATCCCGAGGCCCGGTTCACATTTCTGGGTGGCGACCTCATGTCCGCGGCCGCAGGCCATAATCCGTTGATCCACTACCGCCGCATGGCGTTCATGGGATTCAGCGAGGTGTTACGGAATCTACGCACAATTTTCGGCAATCTGTCGGAAGCCAAGAAGGCATTGCGCAGCTCAGGCTGCGATGCCCTGATCCTCGTGGACTATCCGAGTTTCAATCTCAAGCTTGCAAAAGAGGCCTCACGGCTCGGCCTACCGGTCTACTATTTCATAGCCCCGAAAGTCTGGGCTTGGAAAGAATGGCGCGTCAAGCAACTCAGACGATATGTACGCAAAGTTCTCAGCATCCTGCCTTTTGAACGCGAATATTTTGCCGGCAAGAATGTAGATGCCATGTATGTCGGCAATCCGTCGAAAGAGGAGATCGACAGCCGGCTCTCCGCCATGGCACCCAGCGAGGAATTCATGCGGACACACGGCCTTGACCCGGCGCGCCCACTGCTGGCACTGGTTCCGGGAAGCCGGCGCGGAGAGATAAGATGCAATCTTCCGGTGATGGATGCCGTGGCCATGCGGCATCCGGAGCTACAGGCAGTTGTGGCCGGTGCCCCGGGAATTGATCCGGAACTTTATAGCTCACTGACCGGTCTGCCCGTACTGACCGGTGTCACTTCGGAACTTATGCGTAATGCCACGGCAGCACTGGTCACATCCGGAACAGCAACTCTGGAATGCGCCCTTGCCGGAACACCGCAGGTTGTCTGCTACCGCGCCAATGGCGTCAAGCTAAGCTACAACATAATGAAACACCTGCTGAAAGTGCGCTATGTGTCTCTCCCCAACCTCATTGCCGATGCCCCTGTGATCCCCGAGATGCTTGTCCACCTCTGCACCCCCGACAGCGTTGACGCTGAGCTGACAGAAATCCTTCCGGGTAAATCCGGACGCGACAGGCAGCTGGATGGATATGCCACCATGCGCTCGCGGCTTGGCGATGAAAATGCAGCCGCGACAGCAGCGCAAACAATTATAAACGATCTTCAATCCCTGAAATGAACGTACTGACATTCAACAATCCCTACGAGCCGGCCATACGCCGCGCCCTCTCTCAGATAGCAGATCCCGGTCGGGTCCGCGTCCTTTTCATATGCCTCGGCAATATATGCAGAAGTCCGGCCGCCGACGGATTGATGCATGAGGTTGTGGCCTCACATCATGCGGAGAATCGCTGGGAGATAGACTCCGCCGGAACCGGGGGATACCACGTTGGCGATCTGCCGGATCCGCGCATGCGCGCCCACGCCCGTCAACGCGGACTGAACCTGACCCATATCTGCCGGCAAGTACGCGAGAGCGATTTCGACAATTTCGACCTGATAATAGGCATGGACGAATCCAACATGCGCAATCTCCACCGCCTCGCCCCTACTCCGGAAGATGAGGACAAACTGCTGCCAATGGCTGCTTTCTTCGGATCTTATTCGCGCCATGACCATGTACCCGACCCGTACTACGATGGCGCACAGGGATTTGAGACCGTCCTCGACATACTGACCGAGGCCACGGAAAATCTTTATGACACCGTAACAGCTGAAATCTGACTTTCTGGCACGGGATTTGTTATAACTTACAGCAAACAAAATTTAAACAAACAATAACCAAATTTGAGATTATGGAAAAAATTGAACCCGGAAAATATGTTGAGCTCGGCTACGACCTCTATGAAGTGAATGGCGACGAGCAGACACTCGTACACCAGACCGACGATAATGACCCCGAACGCATCGTGTTCGGCGTGACCCGTGGCATGATCGAACCGCTTGAAAAAGCTATCGACGGACTTGCCGCAGGCGACACTTTCGATATTATAGTGAAAGCAGATCAGGCATTCGGCCCCCACGATCCGGAGCAGGTGGCAACACTTCCCCGTGACATTTTCGAGGTTGACGGCAAATTCGACACCGACGTTGTAAAACCCGGTGCAGTGCTTCCGATGATGACCGCCGACGGCTATCGCATCAATGGCGTTGTTGACGAAGTGACCGATACCGACGTCAAAATGGATTTCAATCATCCGCTCGCAGGAAAGGATGTGCGCTTCAACGGCAAGATCATCACCGTACGCGAGGCCACACCTGAGGAACTGCACCCACAGTCGGGTTGCGGTTGCGGCAGCTGTGGCGGCGGCGACTGCAATGAAGGCGGTTGCGGCGACAACGGTTGCGGATGCGGTGACAGCTGCGGATGTAACTGATAAGACAGACAGCCGGTCGGGACAGGAACTTAGCTGAGTTCTTTTCCGGCTTTGGCTTCCAATGCAAGATGAAGAATGCGGGAGGGCGAGTCGACGATATGGTCGGCATAGTTCTCCCGCAGTTCTTTTTCTCCTCGGAATCCCCATGTCACCCCGATCGACGTCACTGATGCGCGACGGGCCGTCACCATGTCGACACCGGAATCGCCCACATAGAGGACCTCGGATTTAGGGGTCGGACATTCCGAGAGAATTCCGAACACAATCGAAGGGTCAGGTTTCACCGGAACGCCCTCGCGCTGTCCGGCAACAGCCGCCCATTCCAGATCGGGGAAATAGTGGCCGATCAGCTCACTGACCGCAGCCTGATATTTGTTCGAGGCCACGGCGATCTCTATGCCATTATCCCGGAGGGCATGGAGAAGCTCAACGATTCCGGGATATGGCCGTGTGTGACAGGTCAGATTCGCGCCATAATATTCCACGAAATACGCGTGCATCCTGTCGATATTCTCCGGTGTCCGTTCCTCCTCCGGGAGCACTCTCTCAAGCAGACGGCGCACACCGTTACCGACATAGAAGGGATAGGCAGCCGGCGAGTGTACGGGATAGCCGCATTTTTCAAGAGCATAGTTGGAGGCCTCAGCCAGATCGGCGATAGTGTTCAGCAAAGTGCCGTCAAGATCAAATATAACAAGCATAGCAGTAGGTGTAAGAGAGTGTTGAGAGATTAGAACGGATAACCCACGGCGAAATGGAACGACGTGTCGCGTTTCCACCGCGGATGGATAATAGGCCACTCTTCCTGTCCTTGCGCCGGATTGTGGGCTTTGAAGCCCAGATCGAAACGCAGGAGGAAATATGAGAAGTCCATGCGGAGTCCCACTCCATAGGCCAAAGCTATCTGCTTCCAGAACGTATTGAAATGGAACATGCCGCCCGGCTGGTTTTCATAGTTATGGATAGTCCATATATTTCCGGCATCAATAAACGCCGCACCTTCAAACACCCAGAACAATTTGGCGCGGTATTCAACCGAAAGGTCGAGCCTGATGTCGCCGCACTGGTTGATGAAGTCGGTCACAGAATTTCGTGAGTCGAAAGAACCGGGGCCCAGTGTACGCACCCCCCAGCCTCTCACTCCGTTCGCGCCACCGGCATAGAAACGCTTCTCGAATGGCAGGACACGGGAGTTTCCGTAAGGCACGCCGATACCGGCACCGGCATGGAAAGCAAGAGCATGGCGTGTGGTGAAATTCCGGGTCACGGAATAGTCGATCTCAGCCTTGGCATACTGCGAGTATTGGATTCCGAAAAGCTTATACACCCCGTCGTCGCGTTTCTGCCCCGAGAGCGACGAGATGGCATAGAGCAGGTTGCCGGCGGTCTCAGCCGAAGCACGCAAAGAGTAGACCCACGGCTGCAGAGTGTAGCGGCGCAGGTTGGCAGCTGCCGGCTGTCGGTTGGTTCGGTTGTATGTGTATCCGGTACGCATTATGAAGTGGTCTTCATAGCTATAACGCAACAGAGGGTTGGTCGGTGCGATCTGATTGATAAAATCAATGGTGCTTTCCGGAAGATAGACATAGTTGACATCCACCAGATCCCATGTGCGGCGGATGCGGTTGTCGGGGGTGTTCCACTTGTATTTCCATGCGGCACCGGCAATGACACGGGTGTATTCCGGACGTTCCTGATAATTGGCCGAGAGAGCCAGCTCTGTCGAGGCCTTGCTCCGACGCTTGAATCCGCTGCTCAGGAACGGCATCATGAATTTAGGGAATGTTATGCCGACCTCACCGGCATATTCCGTATAGCGGTCGTTGATAAGATTCGATAGATTGCCCGACAGGCTTTCATAATTGACACGGAATTTGGCGGTCAGCAGATTGGAACGGTGAGCCAGGTTGCGATGTTGGTAAGCCACTCCGACACCGAATCCGAAATCGCCCTCGGAGTTTGTTCCCTCCACCTCAAGAGTAACGCCCTGCTTCTTGTTTCTGGTCAGGTAGACATACGCATCAATATGCTCTGTGCCATCGATATATCCCACAGGCAGCATCTCTATATTGATACTCTTTATTATCCCCAACTGGGAAAGTGATTCATACGTGCGGTCGATGGCTCGTGCGCTATAAGGTCGGCCAGGACGTATGAAGCATTTTTCCTCCAGAATGGATGGCACTATATAATGGTCATCGCCGGGATATACCACGGTGATGCCCTTATAGTTCACGGTGTCCGCGCCGACAAGATGGCGTGGATCCTCCATCTGGATCGACGATGTGGAACCGGCCACAAATATGACCCTGTTGATAGTGAACCGCCGGTGCAATTCCAGCGAATCAGTATCAGCGGATTGGGTTTCGGGCTGCACGGCAACAGAATGGCGCGGAGGCATCACAACCATGGTCATGTCGACATCCAGCGAATTTTCCGCCGTGTCGGCAATGAACGTGATATACTCCTTTGAGAAAGCATAGTAGCCCCGGTCGCGCAGCCGTGAGGTCAAACGGGCACGTTCTTCATCGAGAGCCGTGCGGTCGAGGTTGTCGCCGACGTTCAACGTGAAATTGAGCGAATCGGACATTATCACGGATGCCACGGCCGAGTCCGGGATATCGTAGGCTATGGAACGGATCACATGAGGCTGACCCGGAGCAAGGGTATAGGTCACTCGCATTTTCCGCGCGGCACTGTCGGCAACGGCATCAGTCGAGACCGATGCGTCCATGAAGCCCTTGTTGATCAGAGCCTGACGGAGCTGACGGGAAGAGGCATCTGTCAGCGATTCATCATAGATCACCGGTGGCTGACCGAGACGGCGAAGCCAACGGTTGTACCAGCGTGTGGAGTCACGCCCCGACATATTGTAGACCCCTAACTGCAATTTAGCAAAGCCAAGCACCTTGTGGTTGGGTGTCTGACGGAGGTAGTTGACCAACTCCGCCTTATCGACCTGCGATGAATCGGGCACCACGATCTCCACCTCATCCAGCAGGAACGAACCCCGGGGGACATGGCGAACCGAGCTACAGGCACCGATCAAGAGCACCATAGCCACAAGCATTACTATTTTTAATGCCTTGCTCAACATTTGCGATTGCAAAGGTAGCGTGCAACGGCGAAATTTAAAAGGAAAACGAGTCTAAAGTTTCTTATAATGTTAAAAAATATTCATAGGGCAAATGTCCATTTCTGACAAAAAAAGCGTAACTTTGCACCCGAAAAACGACCTAACAAGGTCATTTACTTATTTTCCAACCAGTTACAATTTCACACAATGGATTTTACTTGGCTAACGAATCTCATCGCGCCTGGCCACACGGAATTGGCAAGCACATTGGTGCTTTACTCTTTCGTAATCGCCGCCGGCGTGTTCCTGGGCAAGCTCAAGATCGGCAGCGTGTCACTCGGTGTCACCTTCGTCTTGTTCGTGGGAATTCTGATGGGACATTTCGGCTACACGGTCGACAGCAATGTCCTTAAATTCGTCAGAGAGTTCGGTCTGATCCTGTTTATCTTCGCCATAGGTATACAGGTTGGTCCGGGTTTCTTCTCTTCATTCAAAAAGGGTGGCATGAGGCTTAACGGCCTTGCCGTTCTGGGGATCGCACTCAATGTGATCATCGTGCTCACCATCTTTTACATCAACGATGGCAACACGTCGATCGAGGCTCTCGTAGGCATCATGTCCGGAGCCGTCACCAACACCCCCGGTCTCGCAGCGGCACAGCAGGCCGCCGGCAACCCCGATGCCATCAACACCATGTCGATGGGCTATGCAGCAGCATATCCTCTCGGCGTTTGCGGCATTATCGGAGCCATGTTCCTGATCAAAGCCATCTTCGGCATCAAGATCGAGAACGAGATCAAGGCTATCGAAGAAGAGAACGAACGCCTACACACAAAACCGAATTTCGTTTCGATCGAGGTTACAAACCATCTGATCAACGGCAAATCGCTGCGTGAGCTCCACGACATTATCCAGTGTGATTTCGTCATATCCCGTCTGATGGATCAGACCGGCAACATCATCATACCTACATCGGCCACACAGGTACGCGTAGGCGACAAGCTGTTTGTGGTCATCTCCGACACTGACACCCCGAGATTTGAATCGGTTGTAGGTCCGGAAGTGGAAGTCAACTGGGAAGAGGTTACTCCGAGCCGCGTGGTCAGCCGCCGTATCCTCATCACCAAGAGCCAATACAACGGTGTGGCTCTCGGCTCCCTCCGCCTCCATGCTGCCTACCAGCTGAATGCGACCCGTGTGAACCGCGCCGGTGTCGACCTGCTTGCATCGCCTGACCTTCGCCTCCAGATGGGCGACCGCATCACCGTTGTAGGCGACCTCAACGACATTGACCGTCTTGCCAACCGCCTCGGCAACTCCATGAAGCGTCTCAACGAGCCCAACATGATCACCATCTTCATCGGCATCATGTTCGGTATCATAGTTGGCTCACTCAACCTTGGTTTCGGCATGAAGCTCGGCTTGGCCGGCGGACCTCTCGTGGTGGCTATCCTGCTGAGCCGTTTCGGCTACAAATTCAAGCTCGTGACCTACACCTCATCGTCGGCATCCCTGCTGATGCGCGAACTCGGCATCTGTCTATTCCTCGCATCCGTAGGCATCTCGTCCGGCGCAGGCTTCGCCGACACCGTGTTCAACGAAACCGGTATGTGGTGGGTTATCTGGGGCTTCATCATCACCTTCCTGCCACTGGTTATAGTTGGCTGCATAGCACGCGGTATCTACAAGATCAATTTCCTGACCATCATGGGTATGTTCTCCGGTGGCTACACCGATCCGCCAGCCCTTGCCTACGCCAACTCGGCAACCGGCAACGATGCTCCGGCCGTGGCCTACTCCACCGTCTATCCTCTGACCATGTTCCTTCGCGTGGTGTCGGCTCAGGGCATAATCCTTGCATTCATGAGCTAACACGACAACGAATCGACAGATAAAAAAAGACAAGATCCGCCCCGACAGCCAGATGCTGCCGGGGCGGATCACTTATAAAAACAAAGGTAAAAAGGGTCAGAGATGTTTATTCTTCTGATCAGTCATCGGATTTAGGATTTAGAAATTCGCGGAGTTTAGCCACAAGCTGATCTTTCTGATGCAGACCGTTTCCACGCCAAGCCGGCTCGCCGGCATAGAACACCATCAGAGTGGGAACGGACTGGATTCTGTACTTGGCCGATAGCTCGGGATTACGGTCAACGTCGATCTTCACGACATTAACAGCATCGCCAAGTTCGTTTTTCACCTGCTCCAGAATCGGGCCCTGCATCTTGCACGGACCACACCAAGTGGCAAAGAAGTCGACCAATGTAGGTTTCGTTCCGCTTATCAATTCATTAAATTCGTTCATAATAAAAATATCTGTTGAGTTATTGTTCGTCTTTCACCAAGATAAACAAAAACGGAGGCCTGATGGTTTTATCACATTTTTTTTGCTTGGAAAATTGATAATGGCTAAATTTGCAAAACGAATATCCCGATTATGCCAAAGATCAACCTCAAAGGCATGGGAGTGGCACTTGTCACCCCCTTCAAAGCCGATAAAACAATAGATTTCGAAGCATTCGCCCACCTGCTTGACTATCAGATAGACGGCGGAGTGGACTATCTCGTTGTGCTTGGCACCACCAGCGAGAACCCGACACTTGAACCCGAGGAACGCACCGCAGTGCGCGAATTCGTAGTCAAGCATGTAGCCGGGCGCGTGCCGTTGGTATTGGGTTGCGGAGGAAACAACACCGCCGCCGTTGTGCGCGAGTTGCAGACCACCAATCTCTCATCTTTCTCTGCAATCCTTTCCGTAGTCCCCTACTACAACAAGCCATCCCAGGAAGGCATCTACCAACACTATGCCGCCGTAGCCAAGGCATCGCCGCTGCCTGTTGTGCTATATAACGTTCCCGGCAGAACCGGCGTGAACATGACCGCCGAGACCACACTCCGGTTGGCCGCCGAATTCCCCAACATTGTCGGCATCAAAGAGGCATCGGGCAATATGGTTCAGGTGGATGAGATCATCAAGCACAAATCGGAGGATTTCATGGTGATATCAGGCGATGACGCTGTCACATTCCCATTGATCACGCTCGGCGCAGTGGGTGTGATCTCCGTGATCGGCAACGCTTTTCCCCGTGAGTTTTCACGCATGGTCAGACTGGCGTTGGAAGGTGAATATGCCGCCGCCCGTACCATCCACCATCGTTTCAACGACCTTTTCGGGTTGCTTTTCGTGGATGGCAACCCGGCCGGAGTGAAATGTGTTCTCAACGCCATGGGGCTATGCGAGAACGAATTACGTCTGCCGCTTGTCCCGACTCGCATCACGACACTCGAAAAAATACGCACTGTGCTCAACTCATTGCAACAGTGATTTGGCCATTTCATTGAAAAAGCGTAACTTTGCAAACGGTTAACTCAACCAATAAAGGTTGGTCCGGTAGCTCAGCTGGATAGAGCATCTGCCTTCTAAGCAGACGGTCATGGGTTCGAATCCCGTCCGGATCACAAAAAACAACCTGCGAAGGCGATGAAGCAATTCACCGCCTTCATTTGTTATAACTACAAAATTTTCTGTCATGACTCAGTTTACATTGACTATCGAAGACCCAAAGGATGTTTCACTCATAAAGAAACTCCTTGCAAAATTTGACGGCGTGACCCTCAAAAAGACTGATTGTAAGCGCAAGACCGGTCTTGACGAAGCTCTTGAAGATGTTGTTGCCGGCAGAGTATATCATGCCACAAGTGTGGACGACCTGTTTAATCAGCTTGAAAATTAACCAATGTCATACTCCATAGACTACGCCGGAAGTTTCAAGAAGGATTACAAACGTTTGAAAAAACGTGGAATGCCCATTGAAAAATTAAAGAAAGCAATCCAGATTCTTGCCGAAACAGGATCACTCCCTCCCGAATATCGTCCCCACAAACTTGTCGGCAAGTATGCCGGCAAATGGGAGTGCCACATTGATGGACCTAACAGCGATTGGCTGATGGTATGGGATCAAAACGATATGGAATTGACACTGCTTATGCTTCGCTCCGGCTCACACTCCGACATATTCTGAAATCAACACAGAAATAGGTTGGAGCAAAAAGTCAACAACTTAACCGTTTCTTCACAGCCACAGGTCCGGCATATCAACGACAAGACGGTATATACGTCGTGCCGATCAATTGCCTCAAAGCATAGCATTCCGACGGAATAGCACCATAGGCATGATCAGAGTAAAGCAAAACGCCCGGAAGATCTGAGAAGATCAGCTTCCGGGCGTTTGCGTTCGGGAGGATTAGTCGGTGGTTGGGGCGTCGGAGTCATCGCGTGGGGCGATGGCGTAGGCGAGGTAGTTGCATGTGAGCTTGGCTTTGTTGCCGACAATGAAGCCGAACGATGAGTTCGTGAGGTCGACTTTCTTCAGAGTGGCGAGCGGAAGGCTGTTGATGCTGAATACCAGTTTGCCGTTTTCTTTTGTTATGCCGATGAGCATTGACTTCTTGTTTTTGGCCTTGTAGACACCTTTGCGGCTCACAGACATTTCGCCTTTTGCCATTTCTACAAGCTGGAATCCTTTCTTGAAAATCAGCAAAGCCTTGAAGTTGCGGTCGTTCTCATAGTCATAGACAATGCCGAACGGTTTGTCGTCGCTGAATCCATCGGGATTCATGCTGAAGATAACCGAGAAATCGTCGTCGACAACATTGACTGGCAAGTCACAACAGGAGAATATGAGGCTACCGTCCTTCTTGGATTCGAGTTCAAGCCCTTTCTTTGTCAACATTGCTTTTCCGGTTTTCTCGTCAAACTGCATCCACTCAAATTCAGGATCTGATGTCAGCACAAGCCCGGTGAAGTCGTCGGCATTCATTTTTCCTGCCTCATAATCGACTACCTTCTGGTCGAGGGTTTCAGAAAACGACTGCGCACCGGCCACCAACGCCGGGAGCATCAACACAAGCGATATTATCTTTCTCATAATTTTCAAGGATTATCCGGTTATTATTCTCCACCGCCAACGGTTGTCTGGAGTTCATCAATCAGAGGCTCAAGCACTTTGAGCAAACGTGGGAATGTCTTGAAACAGTTCTGCCCCGTGGTGCATTCATTGTCCTTAATTTCAGAGACGATGCGAGCCCGGTAGCTGATCACATCGTCGTCGGTAAAGGACATGCGGATTTCAAGACGCGAACGGACAGTCTGATTTGTGAATCGGGTAACACGCCATGCCGTCTTTATCCATCCGGCAGATTTGTCGCGCACCTCGATATTGTTGAAATAACTTGTGCAGACACTCATAAGTCGCTTCCAGATAACATCCTCCGACAGTCCGCGGCGGCAAGTTATGTCCATCCATTGGTTAGCGATATCCATGCCTGAGCCATCCTCGCTGTCGCCACCTGACGAAGCTTTGTAGGCCTCGTCCTCACGCAGGGTGTAGACCACTGTATTCTTTGGGTTTGACTTGAGCAGCCGGTAGCTTTTCTCCATATATCCCGGCGCAGTGACCTTGATGACATAGAACTCATTACCCCCGTCGAACTTGACGGTGTAGGATCCCTCACCCACCTCCTGTCCGTCGACAGAGATAGTGGCAGTTTCGGGAATTGTCTTGATGATGATTTTCTTAGCTCCCCAAGCATACGCGTTCAGGCAGGAGAGCAGCGAGGCTGTCACAGCAAGAAACAGAAATTTCCTCAGCATAATTGAAAGGTTTTAGATGTTTGCCGCGATTTATCCCCGTTACGCGAAAAAATGGTTGATTACAGGATGCAAAAAGCGTGGGATAATGTTCTGATTATCATTCCCAGGCATCGCCAAACACCTTGTATGCGATAACAGTCCACCCCACGCAAGCCTGCATATAACGACCTACGGCGAGGTAGTAGATAGACAGCCAGCATGGAGCGTTTTTCAGACTGCATTATCCAGCATACATTGATGAAATTTGGCGATTTCGGGAATCGGATAAAGCAAAAAACGCTCTTTCGTATGTTCTACCGCCCGATGCGTACTCCAACGACTCCGGAGCGGTATCAACGCAAAGGTACAAAAAAAATTGGCAAAAGCGCAGAAAAGCACGCAAAGGAGGAATTTAATGCCTAATTTTGCAACGTCGAATCCGATGGCGAACAAAAAGCCGCCGCGGATAGCACCGGGCAAGACGCACCACAATCCACACAATCCACTGATAATCAACAACAGAACATGGCAACATCAAAACAAATTCCGAACCTGAGGCAAGATGGACAGAAGACGAGAATCCTGTCGATACTGGGATCTCCGAGGCTGACCGGACTGACAGCCCGGCTGCTTGAAGCGGCAGAACAAGCTGCACGGGAGAGGGGCTGCACGGTGGAGCGGATCAATGTTGCAAACCTCAGCTTCCGCCCCTGCACAGGTTGCATGAAATGCCGCAAGGCCGGCCGCTGCGTCCTGCCGGATGATGATGCCAGCCGGATAGCCGGCCTTCTGAGAGAGAGCGACGGCGTGATGATCGGAACGCCAAGCTACTGGGGCGGCATTCCGGGAGAGATGAAAATGTTGTTTGACAGAATGGTGTATGCCATGGTCGACACATCTTCGGAAAGAGAGATGATTCCCCGTCCGCTCCACAAAGGGAAGCCGTATTCTCTCGTAGTAACCTCGACGGCACCCTGGCCGGGCAATGTACTGACAATGTTCACGGACACGACTGGCGATCTGCGTAGGATATTCAGGCCATCGGGCTTCCGCAAAAGCGGCACAGTGCGCGTAGGAGGGACACGCAAGATCAGTACACTTTCGCCCCGGGAGCAGGCAAAAATGACAAAACTCGGCATCAAACTGGGCACAGATGCAAGTAAATTTGCCTCAAAACGAAATAATAACTAACTTCGCATAAATTTAAGAGCATGTTATCTTTAACATCATGCATACTCTAACACCAATCTCCATAAACAATCACACTATGGCTAAAGCTCTTGTCAACACAGATTTCAATTTTCCCGGACAACGTTCAGTGTATCACGGCAAAGTCCGCGACGTCTATTCAATCGGCGACGACACCCTCGTGATGATCGCCACAGACAGAATCTCGGCATTCGATGTTATCTTACCCAAAGGCATACCCTACAAAGGACAGGTGCTTAACGAAATAGCCACCTACTTCCTCGATTCAACGGCCGACATAGTTCCAAACTGGAAGCTCGCGACGCCGGATCCGATGGTGACAGTGGGACTCCGCTGCGAGGGATTCCGTGTGGAGATGATTATCCGCGGCTATCTGACGGGCAGCGCATGGCGCGAATATCAGGCCGGTTGCCGCGAACTGTGCGGAGTCAAGCTCCCCGACGGCATGCGTGAGAACGAACGTTTCCCCGAACCAATCATCACCCCGACCACCAAGGCAGATGCCGGTCACGATGAGAATATCTCCCGTGAAGAGATCATAGCCCAGGGAATAGTATCGGCCGAAGATTACGCTATCATGGAGGACTACACACGCCGTCTGTTCGAGCGCGGCTCCAAGATGGCAGCAGAAAAGGGCCTGATCCTTGTAGACACGAAATATGAGTTCGGCAAGCATGACGGCAAAGTCTATCTGATCGACGAGATCCACACCCCCGATTCCTCGCGCTACTTCTATGCCGACGGCTATCAGGAACGCTTTGAGAAAGGGGAACCGCAGCGCCAGCTGTCGAAAGAATTCGTGCGCCAGTGGCTCATTGACCGCGGCTTCATGGGACGCGAGGGCCAGCAGATGCCCGAAATGACCGACGAATTTATCCAAAGTGTATCGGACCGCTATATCGAGCTGTATGAGCATGTGACCGGACAGCCGTTTGTCAAGGCCGACGAATCGAACCTGACCGACCGCATCGCCGTCAATGTCCTCGACTGCCTGCAGAATCTCAACCGATAAGTAAACATACTCACACAATGAACTGCGAAAGCATCAATCCCTACAGTTCGGATCCGCGCAGCAAGACGGAGCAGGTCAAGACGATGTTTGACAACATCGCTCCGGCCTATGACTTCATGAACCGCGCCATGACATTCGGGATAGACCGGATTTGGCGCCGCAAAGCCGTGGATATGGTGGCAAAGAGATCGCCCCGTCGGATTCTCGATGTGGCGACAGGCACAGGCGATCTGGCCATGCTGCTGGCACGGCGCATAGAAGGCTCGGAAGTGACAGGGATCGATCTTTCGGAGGGCATGATAGAGATAGGCCGTAAAAAGATAGCAGAGGCCGGGCTAAGCCACCGGATCAGCATGCAGTGTGGCGACTGCCTCCAGATGCCCTGGGGCGACGACACGTTCGACGCAATCACCGTGGCATACGGTGTCCGGAACTTCGAAAACCTGCTGCGCGGCTACCGCGAGATGCTGCGCGTGCTTCGACCCGGCGGAGTCCTGACCGTGATAGAGCTGTCGACTCCGAGCAACCCCATTGTCAAGCCGATGTACAAACTCTACACGCGGTGGATCATCCCGACCGTAGGACGAATGGTGTCGAAAGATGTAAGAGCCTACGCCTATCTTCCGGAGAGCATAGCCGCGGTTCCCCAGCGAAACGCAATGACAGAACTGATGGAACAGGCAGGCTTCAAAGAGGCGGCATACCGATCGCTGACATTCGGCACCTGCTGCATCTACACCGCAATCAAGCCTAATCACTAAAAAACAACAAAAAACATAATAACCACAGTTTTATGAATTTAAAATCACTCTCATTAGCAATGGCACTGAGCTTATCGGCCACTATCGGCGCAGCTGCTCAGGAACATCTGCACAGCCTCGATGCCTCGCAGCTCGAACCCTCGATCGCTCCGGGCACCGATTTCTACCGCCACGTCAACAAACGCTGGCAGGATGCCAATCCCCTGACCGCTGAACATGCCCGTTATGGCAAGTTCAACGTACTGAGCGACACCTCAGAAATGCGCGTCAAGAACCTCGTTCTCGGACTTGCCCAGACCAATCCCCAGCCCGGAACAGTAGCGTTCAAAGTATCGACCATCTATAATCAGGCGATGGATTCCGTACGCCGTAACCGCGAGGGAGCCGCCCCGATCCAGGCTGACCTGAAGAAGATCGAGAACACCCCCCACGAAGGAATGGAAGATCTGTTCCTGTGGATGCACGCCAACTATTCCAGCCCGTTCTTCGGAGCCGGCATCCAGGAAGACCTGGCCAACTCAACCCAGTATGCCATGTACGTGAGCGGTGGCGGCCTCGGCCTCGGTGACCGCGACTACTATCTACAGAACGACAAGCGCAACAAAGAAGTGCGCGAAGCTTATCAGAAGCTGATCGTCAAACAGATGATGAACGCCGGCTACAAGAAGAAAGATGCCAACCGCATCATGAAGAACGTCATGAAGATCGAGACAGCAATCGCCGACTCGACCTGGACACGCGAAGAGAGCCGCAACATTCCTGCAATGTACAATCCCCGTTCGTTTGCCCAGCTCAAGGAGATGTATCCCAACATCAACTGGGATCGCTTCTTCATCGAAACAATGGAGATCCCCTCTCCCGAACAAGTGATCGTCACCGAGATCAAAACCGTGAAACAGGCCAACGACCTGATGGCATCGCTGACCGACCGCGAGATCAAGGACTATTATCTGTGGAAATACGTTTCGCAGGCCGCAGGCCGTCTGAGCGACAACTTCACCGATGCAGCGTTTGAGTTCAGCAAGGTGATGAGCGGCGTTCAGCAGCAGCGTCCACGCTGGAAGCGTGCGCTCGGCGCAACAGAAGGAGCCATGGGCGAGGCCGTTGGTCAGCTCTATGTTGAGAAATACTTCCCCCAGTCGTCGAAAGACTATATGATCGGTCTTGTTGAGAACCTCCGCACGGCACTCGGCAAACATATCATCAATCTTGACTGGATGAGCGATGACACCAAGCTCAATGCTATCAAGAAGCTCAACGCATTCACCGTGAAGATCGGTTATCCCGACAAATGGAAAGACTACAGCACAATGGAGATCGACCCCAATCTCTCTTACTATGAGAACATGCACAACGTCAGCATGTGGCATCAGAAAGAGTACCTGAAGAAATGGGGCAAACCCGTTGACCGCACCGAATGGGGCATGACACCTCAGACCGTCAACGCTTACTATAATCCTCTGGCTAACGAGATCGTGTTCCCGGCAGCAATCCTTCAGGCACCGTTCTTCGATCCGGAAGCATCGGATGCAGAGAACTATGGCGGTATCGGCGTTGTGATCGGTCATGAGATGACCCACGGGTTCGACGATCAGGGCCGCAACTTCGACGCAGACGGCAACATGGTGAACTGGTGGCAGCCTGAGGATCTTGAAGCCTTCACAGCGAAGACACAGGGTCTGGGCGCACAGTTCGACGCAGTGGAAGTGCTTCCGGGCCTTCACGCCAACGGCGCCTACACCATGGGTGAGAATATCGCCGACCAGGGCGGTCTGCGCGTTGCAATGACAGCGTTCCTCGACTCTCAGAAGAAGAAGGGTGTGGACGTTGAGACCGTGACCATCGATGGTCTGAACCCGATCCAGGTGTTCTATCTCAACTACGCTAACCTCTGGGGTCAGAACATCCGCGACGAAGAGATCCGTTCGCTGACCACCGGCGACGTTCACTCACTCGGTGAGAACCGTGTCAACGTAACTCTGCGCAACATCGAGCCGTTCTTCAAGGCATTCAATATCACAGAAGGCCAGCCGATGTTCCGTCCGGAATCAGAACGAGTAGTGATCTGGTAAGAATCACCAATATGCATAAAAAAGGCCGCAGATTTGCGGCCTTTTTTGTTTTGAATTAGCAGGATGAGAGTTAAGAGAGTTGGAGAGTTGGAGAGTTGGAGAGTTGGAGAGTTGGAGAGTTGGAGAGTTGGAGAGTAATAGAGTTTAGAGGGGAGCGGATCGACGGCTCGGAGAGCCGTGACCCCGACTTGAACGCAGGGAGAGTAAGAGAGTAAGAGAGTAATAGAGTTTAGAGTTTAGAGAGGGGGTGATGTGAATAGAAACATACAAGTTTGTAGATTGTAAAGCACAGAAAAGTTAAAATACCTAAAATGGGGGGGGTAACTATTTGATCTTATGTTTATAAACAATTATATTTGTGAATATTGCTAACCTTAATCCACAATCTCCATGAAACAACTGATCTTCATTCCATTTTTGCTATTTACGATAATAGGATTAAGCAGCTGCGAAGAGGATGATGATATTGCACAGCAACATCACATCTACTATTTTAATAATTTCACCAAATGGGGAGAGATTGAGATCTTCAACCAACCTGATGGATCACAGCAGAAAATATGCCATATATACGAAATCACTCCTTGGGTATCGTGGACAAACACTTCGAACTATTGCAAATGGATGGAATCCAATTATGGGAATCATGGAGTGAGCCGTCTGAATGATTTCACAATATATCAAGAGGATGAAAAGGTAGTACTCACACATGAGCCATCGGGCAAAGAGGTCATAATGTACGACTTCACACAAATGACCGAGGGTGGCACTATGACTTGCAACGGATTCAAGGTTAACAGCGTTGACAACAGTGTGGAGACCTTTACATGGAAAGAACCTGAGAGGGAGATCCTGACGTATAGTGATGGCATAATTGAACCGGTGGAAAACGTAAATACAGAGGTTGTACGCATGGCTTTTTATAATGACTACGGAACTTTAATAATGAAAGCAGCAGGCCCTATGCCGGGAAGATTGAAACACCATCGTGTACCGGTCATATATGACGACGAGCCTCAGCCTGACGAAATCATTCTGCTATATCTCGACCGCTATTTTCACCCCCAATATTATGAACTCCTGAAAGGCGCGGAGTTCGTATATGAGGATCAGATAGACGTGGACTGGAAAAGCTGGAAATTACCGGTCAGAGAAACAGATCCGTGGCATTGAAAAAAATTATCCACCTAAAAAGCTCATAACATGACTCTAATTATAAGCATATACGCGAAACGCATAGCATCTGTCGCATTGTTGACGGCATTGACAGTAATTCTCTATAGTTGCTCAGATGATGATAAATTAAATGACGCACCTATAACCCCGGAGCCACCGGCAAACAGCGACCAAATACAACCGGATATCCAACAACTGATGGAGCAGTACTGGGGAGATGGCTACGACTCCAACACCTTATCTTGGGGAGAAGTTGAAGTGTATAACAATGTGGATGGATCACAGAAAAAAATAGTCCACGTGTACAAAATGACAAGATCCGAACGATATCCTTTATCAAATTATTTTAGCAGCCACGCATCGGGATATTGCCAAGAATATGAATCCATTTATGGTTCATCTCTTCAGAGGGAACGCCAAAAGAGTTTCATGGTGTACATAAAAGAGTGTATTACCGAAACCAGTGACCTGAAAGTCAGGCTTGTGCACATACCCACAAATACAGAGATCACAATGTATGATTTCTCGCAGATGGAAACCAAGGGCATAATCGCGTGTCAGGGATTTAAGGTTAACAGTCAAAACAATACAGTCGATATATTCTCGTGGGAAGAGGAATTGACGGATATGGGGGTTCAGGGATTCCCTGCGTGGGAAGGGCAGAAGGATATCAAACTCCAAGCAGGCACCAATGGCCAAGGGACAACGATGGCCAGCATCATAGGAGCTCTTCCCGGCAAACTGAGACACCACAGAATCCCGGTGGTTTATGACAATGAGTCTGAACCTGACGAGATTATTTTACTCTATTATCATTCCAGCAATCGAAATTGCCACAGCTACTATCATCCGGATTATTACACGCTACTTGAAGATGCTGAATTCGCATACGACATAGACACAAACGGACTTGACTGGCGATCAATGTTGCCGGAAAGAGAGGATGATCCATGGAGGAAGTGAAATATAGAGTTTAGAGTGAGAGAGTTGGAGAGTTTAGAGTTTAGAGAGGGGGCGGATCGACGGCTCGGAGAGCCGTGACCCCGACTTGAACACTGGGAGAGTGAAGAGAGTAAGAGAGTGAGAGAGTGGGAGAGTTTAGAGGGGGGAGCGGATCGACGGCTCGGAGAGCCGTGACCCCGACCTGAACGCTGGGAGAGTTAAGAGAGTAAAAGAGGGGGAGGGGGAAAAGTTGTGAAAGTTTTGTTTGCGAGGGTGGAAATCTTTTGAAATGCGGACAAAGTTTTTTACATTTGCACATGATCTATGTGGAATTGCCCGATACAGAGGTCCGTCGCTTGCCATTCTATCTTGCGATGGAGGAGTATCTTGCCCGAAATGTGGCCGGAGAAACGGATCTGTTTTTTATGTGGCAGGTTGATCCGACGGTTATCTTCGGGCGCAACCAGATCATAGACAATGAGGTGAATATCGATTATTGCCGAAGAAACGGCATAGCCATGTGCCGCCGCAAGAGCGGTGGTGGCTGCGTGTTCGCCAACCGCGACAATATCATGATGAGCTATATCACGGCTAACGATCAGGAGGTTTGCACGACGTTCGGCCGCTATACGCGTATGGTCACGGGTATGCTGCGAGAACTGGGTCTTGACGCTTCGGACACGTCGCGCAACGATATACTGATCGGCGACCGGAAGGTGTCGGGTAACGCGTTCTATCATATCCCGGGTCACAGCATTGTCCACGGCACCATGCTTTTCGACACAGACCATACAGCGATGGCCGAAGCTATCACGCCGTCGACCGTCAAGATGGCATCGAAGGGCGTCGCTTCGGTGCGCAGCCGTATCACTACCCTGAAGGAGCACCTGACAATAGGGCTTGAGAAATTCAAGCAGCACGCAAGAGAGAGCCTCTGCAACGGGACTCTGCATCTGACGGAGGCCGACGTGGCCGCAATAGAGGAGATGGAGCGACCGTATTACGACGACGAATGGGTGTTCCGCGCCCGTCGCCGCAAGCCTACCCGATGGATGAGGCGGATAGATGGCGTCGGGGAGTTTCAGGTTGATGTGACCACCGATGAGAATGGTTTGATCCAGGATCTGGACCTTGCAGGCGATTTTTTCCTTGTGGGGGATCTGGATACGGAACTGACCGGGCGTCTCAAAGGTGTCAGGCACGATCGGCAGAGCATAGCAGAAGCCCTTGAAGGATTCGATGCCGGGACAGTGATATACGGGATGAACAACAATCAACTAACAGAATTATTATCGAACTGAACAAACTCTAATACAGATTCTAATAACATGGAACAAAACAAACGGACATGTCTTTATGACCGACATGTCGCAGCCGGGGCTCTTATCAGCCCATTTGCAGGATTTGATATGCCGATCCAGTATGAAGGGATAGCGGAGGAACATGCCGCCGTCAGGAATGACTGCGGTGTATTCGACGTCTCGCACATGGGCGAGGTCAATATCTCGGGACCGGACGCCCTGCGCTATGTGAACCATATCTTCACCAACGATGTAGCAAAAGCCCATGACGGACAGGTGCTCTACGGAATGATGCTCAACGAAAATGGTGGGACGGTTGACGATCTGCTCGTGTATCGTCGCGCAGAGGATTCATTCTTCCTGGTTATCAACGCATCGAACATAGAAAAGGATGTTGCATGGATCCGCAAGAATGCCGAGGGCTACGATGTGGAGATCGATGATCTCAGCGACTCTTTGGCAGAGCTTGCCGTGCAGGGTCCGCAATCGGAAACGGTGTTGAAAGAGGTTTTAGGCATCAATGCGTCGGAACTGACATTCTACACATTCAAAGAGGAACTGCTTGACGGAGCCCACATACTTGTGAGCCGTACAGGTTACACGGGAGAGGATGGCTTCGAGATCTACGCAGAACCTGATGTGATCAGCAGCATGTGGGACGCGCTTATGGAGAGCGAACGCTGCAAGCCTTGTGGCCTTGGCTGCCGCGACACGCTCCGCTTTGAAGTAGGGCTTCCGCTCTACGGCGACGAGCTTGCTGACGACATCACCCCTGTAGAAGCCGGCTTGTCGATGTTTGTCAAGCTCGATAAGGGCGATTTCATAGGACGAGAGACCGTGGCCCGACAGAAAGAGGAAGGCCCGACAAGAAAGATAGTGGGCCTTGAAGTGCTCGACAGGGCAATTCCGCGCCACGGCTATGAGGTTCTGGACATTGAAGGCAACGTTGTAGGCTCCATCACGACGGGCTACCGCGGCCTGTCGGTCGACAAGAGCATAGCGATGGCGATGGTTGAAGCACCGTTTGCCAAGACCGGAACGGAACTTCAGGTCCAGATCCGCAGGAAAAGATTCCCGGCGGTTGTGACTTCCAAGAAATTCTATAAGAAGAGCTACAAGAAATAAATTATGACCCGGATGTCGGACACGGAACATCCACAGCACAGAAATCAAACAAAAAAATATAAGATCATCATGAACAAGATTTATTATTCAGAGACACACGAATACGTAAGAGTAGAGGGAAACATAGGCTATGTAGGTATTTCCGACTACGCTCAGAAAGAACTTGGCAACATTGTGTATGTCGACATGCCGGAAACGGGTGACGACGTAGAAGCCGGTGAGGATTTCGGAGCGGTAGAGAGCGTGAAAGCGGCCTCGGATCTGATCGCTCCGGTCAGCGGTGCGGTTGTGGAGATCAACGAGCACCTGATCGACAATCCCCGTCTGCTCAACGAAGATGCCATGGGCAACTGGATCATCAAGGTAGAGATGACCGATCCGAGCCAGCTTGAAAATCTGATGGACGAAGAGGCATACAAAGCATTCATAGGCTAAGAAACTGTTTAAAATTATATCCACAAGATTCTTATTCAAGTCATATCTTCTTGTTTCGAGGATCTTTCCGGCCATTTTTCCAAGTTTAATGGGTCACGATGCCCGTATCGCTTCCTCTTCAACTTGAAAAAACACCCCGAAATCTTTCTCAAAACAAAGACGACTTATTTTTAAACAGATTCTGATATGCACCGCTATTTTCCACATACGCAAGCCGACATCGAGGCTATGCTTGCCCGATGTGGCGCAGGCGACATCAGGGATCTATATTCCGATGTGCCCGAGCAACTGGTCATGCGCCGCGACTATGAAGTTCCGGAGCAGATGAGCGAGCAGCAGGTACGTGAGTATTTCAAGGGGCTGTGTGACAAGAACCAGCCACTTGTCTGCTTCGCCGGCAATGGGTTCTATAACCATTACGCGCCATCGATCATAGACGCCGTGATCCGCCGCTCGGAATTCCTGACGGCCTACACGCCCTATCAGCCAGAGATCTCGCAGGGAACACTGCAATACATTTTCGAATATCAAACGATGATGGCCACGCTGACCGGAATGGAGGTGAGCAACGCATCGATGTATGACGGAGCGACAGCTACGGCCGAGGCCATGATGATGGCCGTCAGCCATGCACGCAAGCGCAACCGCGTCCTGCTGTCGGCCACCGTGGCTCCAGCCGTTGGGGCTGTAGTGGACACCTATGCGTCGTATCACGGAATCACCGTTGACCGCATCGCCGAGACCGATGGCATCACCGATCTGAGCGACATGGAGTCGAAACTTGCCGCCGGGGATGTGGCCGGAGTGATCGTGGCCTCCCCTAACCGCTACGGCATAGTTGAAGATTACAGCGGCGTTGCCGACAAATGCCATCAGGCGAAGGCACTGCTGATAATGAACTGCGTGGCCTCGGATCTCGGTGTTCTCCGCACCCCGGGCGAATGGGGCGCCGACATTGCCGTTGGCGACGCACAGTCGCTCGGGATGCCGCTGAACTACGGCGGCCCCTACTTAGGCTATATCTGCACTACCAAGTCGCTGATCCGCAAGCTACCAGGCCGTATAGTAGGCGCGACAACCGATGCCAAAGGACGCAGGGTGTTCGTGCTGACCCTTCAGGCACGCGAACAGCATATCCGCCGCGACAAGGCTACAAGCAACATCTGCTCCAACCAAGGACTTATGGCGCTCTACGCCGCCGTCTATCTCTCGACGATGGGAGCCGAAGGTCTCCGCGAAGTGGCAGAGAAAGGCTACCACGGAGCGCATTATCTCGCCTCGGAGCTTGAAAAAACCGGACAGATGAAGCTCAAATATCCAGAGCGTCCGTTCCTCAACGAATTCCTGATGAGCACGGATATCGATGTGGACGACCTGATAGCCCGATGCGTGGCCGAAGGTATCCTGCCGGGTGTCAAGACCAGCGAGGGAGAGATACTGATCGCGGTAACAGAGATTAACACACGCAAAGAAATTGACCGTCTGGTTGAAATAGTGAAATCAGTGAAAGGAAAGATGTCATGAACAGAAAATACTACGGTAAAACAATATTCGAACTTTCGCATCCCGGACGTCGCGGCTACCATATAGCCGACACCGGATGCCCCGAGTCCGAACCACTGCCTGAAGGACTTCTACGCGCTGACGCCCCACGCCTGCCGGAGGTCGACGAACCAACCATCGTGCGCCACTACACCAACATGAGCGCCAACAACTTCGGCGTTGACAGCGGTTTCTATCCGCTTGGATCGTGTACGATGAAGTATAATCCCAAAATCAATGAAGAGATGGCGGCATTGCCCCAGATGGCAGCGTTGCACCCCAATCAGCCGGAATCGACCGTGCAAGGAGCACTCGAAGCCTACCATACTCTCCAGCAGCTTCTCAGCGAGATCGGTGGCATGAGCGAATTCACGCTCAACCCGTTTGCCGGCGCCCACGGCGAACTGACAGGCCTGATGGTGATCCGCGCCTACCACCGCAGCCGCGGTGATCATGGCCGCACGAAGGTCATCGTACCGGATTCGGCCCATGGTACCAACCCGGCCTCGGCAGCAGTGGCCGGACTGAAAGTGGTAGAGGTCAAGAGCCGCCCCGACGGTACGGTCGACGTTGACGATCTACGCGCACTTCTCGACGACAGTGTGGCAGCGGTGATGCTCACCAATCCCAACACGCTCGGTATTTTCGAGACCCATATTCCGGAAATAGCGGAAGCCGTCCATGCCGCCGGCGCATTGCTCTACTACGACGGCGCCAACCTGAACCCGATGCTCGGCATGGCACGTCCGGGCGATATGGGTTTCGACGTAATGCACATAAATCTCCACAAGACATTCTCCACACCGCACGGAGGCGGAGGCCCGGGATCGGGTCCGGTAGGCGTGCGCGCCGGTCTGGAACAATTCCTGCCCAACCCACGCGTGGTGAAGAATGCCGACGGCACATTCTCGCTGACAACCTCCGACGGATCGCTCGGCAACATATCGGCCACGCTCGGCAATTTTGCCGTTCAGCTCCGCGCATTGAGCTATATCCTTTCGCTCGGACGCGAGGGACTGATGAAAGCCGGACAACTGGCGACTCTCAACGCAAACTACATCAAGGAATCGCTGCGCGACCTCTATAAGCTGCCTATCGACAAGGTGTGCAAACATGAGTTCGTGTTCGACGGACTTGCCGACAAATCGACCGGGGTCACAACCCTCGACATTGCCAAGCGACTGCTCGATTACGGCTACCACGCCCCGACAATCTATTTTCCGCTGCTCTTCCACGAGTCGCTGATGATAGAGCCTACAGAGACTGAAAGCCGCGAAACGCTGGACGAATTCATAGACGTGATGCGCACGATAGCACGCGAGGCTATCGAAGATCCAGAGCTTGTCAAGACCGCACCGCACGACACGCCCGTGAGCCGTCCAGACGACACACAGGCTGCACTGACACCCAAGGTAACATTCTTTGATCTATGACAGAATTTGATCTGATAGTTATAGGCAGCGGCCCCGGAGGCTACGCCACAGCCGCCACGGCAGCCCGTGGCGGCGTGCGCACGCTGCTGATCGAGCGCGACCATCTCGGAGGCACATGTCTTAACCGGGGATGTATCCCAACAAAAGCATTGTGCCGGTCGGCGGAAGCAGCCATGATGGCTTCTTCATGCGGAAAACTCGGCATAGAGATAGAAAATGTCAGACCTGACTATGCAACAGCGGCAGCCCGGAAAGATGAGGTTGTGGCATCGTTGCGAGAAGGTGTGGCCACAGTGTTGGCCGATGTCACCGTGGTCAGAGGCGAAGCCCGGTTTGCAGCTCCGCGCGTGGTGGAAGTCCTCGGAGAAGAGTACTCAGCACCGAAGATAATCATAGCGACAGGATCGAGACCATCGGCACTCAACATTCCGGGTGCAGAGCTCGCCATCAACAGCGATTTCGCTCTGGCTGCGACAACACTGCCGGAAAGCATAGTTATTATCGGCGGTGGCGTTATAGGCATGGAATTTGCCTCGATCTATTCGGCATTCGGGGTGAAAGTTACCGTTCTGGAATACTGCCGCGAGATTCTGCCCGGACTCGATGCGGAGGTTGCGAAACGACTGCGGATGGCACTCAAACGCCGGGGCATCACAATGGTGACCGGAGCCGAAGTGAAGGGAATCCGCGAGGGTCTGACCGTGGACTACACAGAGAAAGGAAAAGAACGCAGCGTGCAGGCAGCAATGGCACTGATGGCTGTTGGCCGCAAGGCGGTGATCCCGGAAGGATTGGCAGCACAGGGCATAGAGCTTGAAAGAGGCTTCATCAAGGTGGATGACAAGATGGCAACCAACATTCCGGGGGTATATGCCATTGGCGACTGCAACGGCCGATGCATGCTCGCACATGCCGCTACAGCACAGGGGCGCGTGGCACTTGGTATTGTAGGCAAGATGTCGGATGTCATGCCGGCAGCGGTGTTCACCCATCCGGAATGCGGAATGGTCGGGTTGACGGAAGCCCAATGTACAGACCGCGGAATTGATTGCAACGTAGGGACAGCCATCTACCGTTCGAACGGCAAGGCACTCGCAATGGATGAGCCGGACGGAATGGTGAAGATCATGACTGAGAAAGAATCGGGCAAGATCCTCGGCTGCCACATTTGCGGAGCGCATGCCGCCGATCTGGTGCAGGAGGTGTCTGTGGCCATGCAGTGTGGCATGACGGCAGACGCTCTGCGCGAGACCATCCATATCCATCCCACATTGTCGGAACTCATTGTTTCCGCTCTTGAGAAGATCTGATACGCACCTAAAAGCGTTATAACAAATATGAGCCAAACAGAAAGACCCGACATAAGTCTGATCATTGTGTTTCACAATGCGGAGGCCACCATCGAACGCACGCTACGTTCGCTGGCGGCACAGACTTTACCTACGGTTGAGTATGTGTTTGTCGATGACGGGAGTACAGACCGGTCGGTAGACGTGATACGCTCTTTTTGGGCTCTCAATCAGGATTTCGACGGGAGGCACAGGCTGGTGCAGGTGGCTACGAGACGAGGTTCGGCCCATGCCACTACGCTCGGGTATGCGCACGCCACGGGTGAATACGTGATGCGATGCGATGCGGACGACTATCTTGAGCCGGATGCCCTTGAACAGATGCTTGCCGCCTCGGATGGGAAACGCCTCGATGTTGTTATAGCCCCATTCAAGGTTGACAATGGCCGCAGCCAACGCGAAACCGGGTTCAAACGACTCCCGGAATCGCTCAACGACATGAAAATCGACACTCTGAACTTCGCTTTGTGGAACAAGCTTCTGCGACGCAAACTGCTCGACGAGCATGGAATAACACCATACGACGGCATCGATTGCTGGGAGGATCTGGGAGTTGTTGCCAGAGTCATGGCACTGAAGCCGGCTGTTGGTTTTGCAGATAAGGCGGTCTACAATTATGTGGTGGAGCCAAACGTGCAGTCATTGTCGAGAAGCGGCCGTGGGAGGATTCTGGAGGATCATCTCGTGACGGCACTGCTCGTGGAGCAATGGATGAACCGCAGAGGATTGCAGGATGAAAACAAGGAATTTCTCAACCATCTGAAGTTTTGCGCGAAGGTGAAGATGCTCCGTGGACGCGACAAGGATGTTGCACGATGGAAGAACACTTTTCCGGAGGTGAACAGCCGCATAATGGGGCTCAGACACATAGCACTCCATTGGCGTCTGATTTTCGCGCTGGTGGCTGCCATGCCGACAACTCTCACGCAATGGATCGCGGACCGCTGCGACATTTTTTACCGGTCGGAGCGAGCCGGAATACGCCCGTCGCCGGGATGCCCCAAGGGGTGTGCAGTAGAGAAAAAACAATAAAATCAAGGCCTTGATCCGGATACTTCCGCTCAAGGCCTTGATTTTATAATGATTGTTATAGCTTAGAATTCAGCGTTGTTGGGCGTACGTGGGAATGGAATCACGTCGCGGATGTTGGTCATGCCGGTCACGAAAAGCACAAGACGTTCGAAACCGAGGCCGAATCCGGCGTGGGGCACAGAACCGTAGCGACGGGTGTCGAGATACCACCACATATCCTTCATCGGAATATTCAGTTCCTCGATGCGGCCAAGCAGTTTGTCATAGTCGGCCTCACGCTCTGATCCGCCGATGATCTCACCGATTTTCGGGAAGAGGACATCCATGGCGCGGACGGTGCGGCCATCGTCGTTGAGTTTCATGTAGAAAGCCTTGATCTCCTTGGGATAGTCGGTCAGGATCACAGGGCGTTTGAAGTGTTCCTCAACAAGGTAGCGTTCGTGCTCGCTCTGCAGATCGGCACCCCAGAATACGGGGAAGTCGAACTTGCGGCCTGATTCCTCAAGAATCTTGACACCTTCGGTGTAGCTCAAGCGCACGAAAGAGTTCTCAACCACAAATTTAAGGCGGTCAACGAGATCTTTATCGTACATCTGGGCGAGGAAATCGATATCGTCGCGGCAATTGTCGAGGGCATAGTTGATGCAGTATTTAATGAAATCTTCTGCAAGATCCATGTTGTCGACAATGTCGTAGAAGGCCATTTCCGGCTCGATCATCCAGAACTCAGAGAGGTGGCGCGGAGTGTTGGAGTTTTCGGCACGGAATGTAGGACCAAAGGTGTAGATCGCACCGAGAGCGGTTGCTCCGAGTTCGCCTTCAAGCTGTCCGCTGACAGTCAGAGCCGTCGGTTTTCCAAAGAAGTCGGCGGAAAAATCGACCTTACCATCCTCTGTTTTAGGCAGATTGTTGAGGTCGAGCGTAGTTACCTGGAACATAGCTCCGGCACCTTCACAGTCGGAGGCTGTGATCAACGGAGTATTGAGATAGAAGAATCCGCGTTCATTGAAGAACTTGTGGATGGCGAAAGCGAGCGTTGAACGCACACGGAGTATCGCGCCGAAAGTGTTGGTACGCGGACGCAGATGAGCCTTTTCGCGGAGGAACTCGAGCGTGTGGCCTTTTTTCTGCAAGGGGTAGGTCTCAGGATCGGCAGTGCCGAACAATTTGAGAGTCTCAGCCTGAACCTCGCATGTCTGTCCTTTGCCCATGGATTCCACAAGGCGACCGGTAACATGTACGCTCGATCCGGTGGTCACGCCACGGAGATCATCGTCGGTGAATTTGGCCATGTCGATGACCACCTGCAGGTTCTTGATAGTAGACCCATCGTTGATGGCAAGGAACTGCACATGCTTGTTGCCACGACGAGTGCGCACCCAACCCATCACGCTGACTTCCGTCCCGATGAGTTCCGGCGAAAATATGTCAATAATTTTTGTTCTTTTCATTATCTATCTGAGTGTGTTGCAAGATTACATGTTTAACATACCGTCGTTGATCACTCGAATGATCCCATTTTCAGGAAGTTGACTTCTTCCTGAGTGAGATAGCGCCAACGTCCGCGCGGAAGATTCTTCTTAGTTAGACCGGCGAAGTAGACACGGTCGAGTTTTGTCACGTGGTAGCCGAGGCTTTCGAAGATACGACGCACGATGCGGTTGCGGCCTGAGTGTATCTCGATGCCGGCCTGGTTGCGGTCGGTGTCAGTCGCATAGCTGATAGCGTCGGCGTGGATGGGGCCATCTTCAAGCTCAATGCCGTCGGCGATGCGCTGCATGTCGTCCTCGGCGATATCCTTGTCAGTCCATACGTGGTAGATCTTTTTCTTCACGTATTTCGGATGGGTCAGTTTTGATGCGAGATCACCATCGTTTGTCAACAGGAGCACGCCGGTAGTGTTGCGGTCGAGGCGTCCGACAGGATAAATGCGCTCCTCGCATGCGTTCTTCACCAGATCCATAACCGTGAGACGTCCGTTGGGGTCATCGCTCGTTGTCACGCAATCCTTCGGTTTGTTGAGCAGGATATAGCATTTACGCTCCAGAGCAACGATCTTTTCGTCGTATTCAACGGTATCGCTGTGGGTAATCTTGGTGCCAAGTTCAGTCACCACATTGCCGTTGACCTTCACAAGTCCCTGCTGGATATATTCATCGGCTTCGCGACGTGAACATATTCCGGCATTGGCCATGAATTTGTTGAGACGGATCTGTTCGTTCGGATCCGGAATCTCCTGTTCGTATTCGATGCGTTTGGGACGTGGAACAAAGCTTTTTCCACCGCGTGGCATGCCAAATTCGTTGTGCTGCACGCGCTGGCGATTCTGATTGTTATAGCCGCCATGACGATTCTGGTTGCCGTAGCCTCCCTGACGGTTCTGGTTGTTATAGCCACCCTGACGGTTCTGATTGCCATAGCCGCCCTGACGGTTCTGATTGCTGTAGCCACCCTGACGGTTCTGATTGCCGTAGCCGCCCTGACGGTTCTGGTTGTTGTAACCACCCTGACGGTTCTGATTGCCGTAGCCGCCCTGACGGTTCTGATTGTTGTAACCACCCTGACGCTGGTTGCCGTAGCCGCCCTGACGCTGATTGTTGTCGTAGCGACGATAGCCCTGCTGGGTGTTCTGACGGTAGCCACCGCTGTAGCGCTGCTGGCCGTCATTTTCTTCAGTGTTCACACCATCGGCCGGCGCTCCCTGCTCAGGGTTGTTATAGTTGCGGCGCGGACGATAATCGTTGCGATCCTGATTATAATGGTTATTGTAATTGTTGTAGCGATTGCCACCATACTGATTGTTGCGCGGCTGATAGGAACGTTCGCGATACTGCGGAGCTCCTCCCTCGGCCTGCGAGTCGGCAGCGTTGTTGAAATCCCTTGTCTCGTTGTCCTGCTGTGCGATGCGCGGTTGTCCGATGCGCGGTCGCTTGCCTTTCTTTTCGTTCGAGTCCATAATCGTTTAGTGCTGTAAAAAGTGGTTGTGGGTGAGATAAAATTAATTAGTGCGCCTCTCGGCAGCTTTTTAATAATATTATTAAATGGTTGAAATCAAGTGTGAATCAAAAGATTTTCTCTCGGCGATAGTGCCTGTGTAAATATATCGCAAAGATAAAACTTTTATTCGGTAATATAACAAATAATCGAAATAAAGTTTCAAAATGATTTTAATGAAGCCGAAAATCATCATCCACGATCCGTCCGGATCCGGCACACACAAGTTTCCACATATTTTTTTCAAAACATACTATTGCAAAAATCAGATTTAGGGCATACCATAACATTACACTTAGTGCAATCCCTAATTATCTAATATTTAAACCAATATCACTTGTAAATCATTCTGAAAAAGCATTAATTTTGCCATTCCCACAAACATTATTAAAAACTTGAACAGCATGGTTAAAGGTAGATTAATAGCAAACGCTGCAGGTGTGGTATTCCTCGCTCTCGCAGCCGCAGCAACGCCAATTGACGCCGAAGCACAGGGTTTATTGAAAAAAATTGTCAAAAACGCAGGTGCCGCAATAAAAAAAGAGGTACAGAAAGACCTGAAATCGAAAGGTCAGGATATTATCAATGGTTCCGGCCAAACATCAACACCGGCCACAAACGGGCAACCGGGACGAACCGTAGGCGACCGTCAGAGCGACAACGTAACATCGGGAACATCCTACAAACGTACGACTCAAACAAATGAGAACTATTCATTCAACGCCGTACCCGACGAAGATGAATACGTGCGTCCGAACTATGCTGCCGGCCTGCACATGGGAACATTCCACTCTTCATACGCCAATCTGCGCCACAACTATTGCGCATCACCAACCACAACGTCTAAAACCGTACATCTGGTACTTGAAGATGAAGATCCCTATTTCAGCGATTTCCATGATGGACTGGCCTACGTATATGCCAATGGCAATGCTTTCTATATAAACAAGGATGGACAGAAAGTAGGAGACTCCAACGCCATAGAAAGTGACGAGACATTGATGCCCAGATACGACAATGGGGTGGTGTTGGAACGTCCGGGACTACGGTCGCCCAAACAATCCGTCATCCTACGCGACTATCAAGGTAACATCATAAAGGAATTCAACACACGCTATTGCTCCAACATGGTGGATGGCATCGGCATAGTGATAATTCCGGGGAATGGCCTGCTACAGCCAAGCGAGCTGCGCTACATCGACACGAAAGGAAATTTTGTGTTCGACAATCTCAAGACCTCCATACAATCCACCCTGATAGCAGAATCAACACTTGAGGCTCTGATGCGCAAATCGAGCGAAGGTCTGACCGCTTACGCTACATACGACAAAAAACTCGACGGCTGGCTATGGGGCTTCCGCGACAGTTCCGGGCACACCGTGATCACACCACAATTTGCTGCTGTCAAGGATTTCCACGACGGAGTAGCAGCGGTGCTGATCATTGACTCAACAAGCCGGTCAGTAAAATGGGGATTCATAGACAAGACCGGTAAACAGATCATCCCACCTACATTCACAAAAATGCCTTCGGACTTTGACAGCGGACTGGCAAAGGTAGAGACTGTCAACGGAGATGCCTATATAATCGACAAGACAGGCAAAAAGATAAAGGGTCCGGTGGGACGAGGTGGATATGAACAGGAGGGTGGTTATATCTACATCTCTCCATTCATGAACGGATACGCACTGGCAGAGATCGCGACCGACTATGATGGCGACCTCAAGGGCGATTTCTATATTGTCGACACAAATTTCCAACCCAAAAGTTGGGTAGACAGCAGAGCTATGTCCATAGAGCTGTATTCAAAAACGCCACCGGTTACCGTTTCAGACGGGATGCTCTACATTATCTGTTCCGGCGGATCTGGCCCACACGGAGTTGCCTGTCTCGATCCGGTGACCCTTGACGTAAAGACCATACACATGGAGAATCCGTTCATCGACGGACTCAGTCGCGTAAACAAAAGCGGCAAAGGCTACGTCAACAAAAAAAATGAGTTTGTGATCAAATTCGAACGCAATGAATTTTAATCCACCTAAAAAAATAAAATCGTTATGAAACTCTACAAACATATATCCATATTTGCATTGGTTCTCGCAATGGCAACCACAATGATATTGACATCAAACGCCAATGCACAGACTTCACGGTCAGCCGGTAACGGTTCAGGAAAGATCGGCGATATCAACTTCAACAACGTGACCCTCGACAACCCGATGTTCCGTCTGGGCGAAGCCGGATTGCTGCTCGATAATGGCGGCATGAGCATAGAAGGACAGATCGGGATCAGCACAACCGGCTACCGGGGGCGCCGGCTGGTATGTATGGTCGAACCTATCATCGAAGGTAGCTATATGGAAGATAATATTGGTCAATGCACCGCCATATATGCCTTTACCCCAACCGCCGCTCAATTCTCAGGGAATCTTTCGATAGCCATACCATACTCATGGCTCGGAATGGATCTCCGCAGAAACAGCAAGATCACCGAACCCAAGAATCTACAGATCCAGGTCACCCTCGTTGACTGGAAATCTGAGAAAGTGCTTGACACCAACACATTCGACATCACTGCCGACAAAATGCAGTTCGATGGCAACAATGTGCCTATGAACATGCTCTCGTCGTTGTTCGGAGGCGGCGTTGACGGCGATGTAGTACACACATGTACAGCTTGCGACGGTACAGGAGTGTGCAACAGCTGCTATGGCGACGCATATCTCGATCCGTCGACATGCCGCAAATGTGCGACCAATCCCGGAGTATGCCGAAGATGCAAAGGAAAAGGGAAAGAGGGCGCGGAACTACAGGAGAGCGGAGGCCTTTTCGATCTGTTTTTCTAACAGACCGAGAGCCGGATTTGCCGGGATGATGGAAAATCTGTAACTTTGCAGCCGGAAAATATCTTAACTCATCAACATGCAACTGTCAACCCTCACAGCCATTTCTCCTATCGACGGCCGCTACCGCGGAAAGTGCGAGAAACTCGATCTTTATTTTTCTGAATTTGCACTTATCCGCTATCGCGTAAGAGTCGAGGTGGAATATTTCATCGCCCTGTGCGAAATACCCCTGCCACAGCTCAAGGGTGTTGATCCCTCCAAATTCGAAGCCCTCCGCGCTATCTACCGCGACTTTTCGCTTGCAGATGCCGAGCGCATCAAGGAGATCGAATCGGTCACCAACCACGATGTAAAAGCCGTTGAATACTTCCTCAAGGAGCAATTCGATGCCATGGGACTTGAAGCATTCAAGGAATTCATCCACTTCGGACTGACCTCACAGGACATCAACAACACGTCCGTGCCGATGTCGATCCGCGAGGCTCTCAACGAAGTATATCTGCCGGAACTTGACAAACTGATGGCTCGGCTCGACGCAATGGCTTCGGAATGGGCCGACGTTGCGATGCTTGCACGTACCCACGGACAGCCGGCCTCCCCAACCCGTCTGGGCAAAGAGATAGGCGTGTTCGCCTACCGTCTCCACACACAGGCAGAGATTCTGCGAGGCGCAACAGTAAGTGGCAAATTCGGTGGAGCGACAGGCAATTTCAACGCTCACCACGTTGCATTCCCGTCGATCGACTGGGCCGATTTCGCCGGCCGATTCCTCAAAGATCGTCTCGGCATAGAACGTGAGAGCCTGACTACACAGATCTCCAACTACGACAATCTCGCAGCCATTTTCGACGCAATGCGCCGCATCAACACCATAATGATCGACCTTGATCGTGACATCTGGCAATACATCTCGATGGACTACTTCAAACAGCGCATCAAAGCCGGAGAAGTCGGTTCATCGGCCATGCCCCATAAAGTCAACCCGATCGACTTCGAGAACTCGGAAGGCAACCTTGGCATCGCCAATGCCATATTGGCTCATCTGGCTCAAAAACTTCCCGTGTCGCGTCTGCAACGCGACCTGACCGACTCCACCGTACTCCGCAACGTCGGCGTTCCGATGGGTCACATGATGATCGCTCTTGCAAGCACCCTCAAGGGTCTTGACAAACTGATCCTCAACGAACAGGCTCTGAGCAACGATCTGGATCGCATGTGGAATGTAGTGGCAGAAGGTATCCAGACCATCCTGCGTCGCGAAGGCTATCCTCACCCCTACGAGACTCTCAAGCAGCTCACCCGAGTGAACTCCACCGTAACCGAACAGAGCATCGCCGAGTTTATCGACACGCTGGAAGTCTCACCCGAAGTGAAAGCAGAGCTTAAAGCCCTCTCTCCCCACAACTACACCGGAATCTGATAAACATCCAATTTCCCCATAATCAGGCGGCGCGTCATCGTGATTGATGATGCGTCGTCGCTTTTAATCCCGTCCTGATCGTGCGAAACTGGAAAGAGCCTACGCAATTCAATCAATTTGAACAGAATTAAAATCCGGGGCGAGGATCGCAAAGATCTTCGCCCCGGATTTATTCGTATCGGGTTATACGTGTTTGTACCGGTTATTCTGCTGCGAGAGGCGACGGCTCTGTATATGTGCGTGCGCCGAGTTCCTGATCGAGCATGTACTGACCCATTCCGTCATTGCCGATCAAAGAGTATTTATCGATGAGCTGACGGCAGTTGTCCTCTTCTTCAACCTGCTCTGTCACGAACCAGTTCAGACGGTCGCGTGTAGCATAGTCGTGCTCCTGCTCTGCAGTTGCATAGAGATTGTTGATCAGGGCTGTCACTTTCTGTTCGTGTTCGAGAGTAGCCTTGAAAGCGTCGAGGGGCGATTCCCAGGTAGTGGGAACGGCATCAATAGCTTTCAGCGTAACGCGGCCACCGCGCTGGTTGAGATAGTTGATGAAGATCTGGGCATGCGCCTGTTCTTCCTGAAACTGGATCTTGAACCAGTTGGCAACACCTGAGCGGCCTTCTGCCTCGAAGTGCATGGCCATTGAGAGATAGAGATAAGCCGACCAGAATTCGGCATTGATCTGCGCGTTGATAGCGTCTTGTACTTTGTTGCTGATCATCTTTATATGAGTTAAGAAGTAATATTATCTTTTGTTGTTTCCACCTTTACGGCCACCACGCTGACGTTCCTGTTCGCGAAGCATTGCCTGCTGTTTGCGCTGTGCCTCTTCCAGACGTGCCATGAAACCGCTTTTCTTTTTGGGCTTGGATGCATTGGCACGCATTGCAGCACGCACCTTGTTCTCATCGACGATGCGACGGAACACGTAGGTCTGCACAATGGTGATCAGGAGTGAGAGCAGATAGTAGTAGCTCAAGCCGGATGCATAGTTATTGAAGAACACGAGGAACATCACCGGCATCAGATACATCATCCATTTCATACCCGGCATCTGATTGCCGCCGGGCTGGTTCTGCAGATTGATCCTGGTGTAGATGATATTGACAGCGGTCATCAACAGACAGAACAAGCTGAGGTTAGATCCGAGGAACGGAATGGCAAAAGGAAGATGGATCACGAAATCCGGAGCCGAAAGGTCGGCGGCCCAAAGGAACGATTCGCCACGAAGCTCAATAGCCGACGGGAAAAAGCGGAACATGGCAATAAGGATCGGAAGCTGAAGCAGCATAGGCAGACAGCCTGACATCGGGTTGGCTCCGGCACGTGAGTACAAAGCCATAGTCTCCTGCTGGCGACGCATCGCATTCTCTTTTCCGGGATATTTATCGTTGATCTCCTTGATTTCCGGAGCAAGCACACGCATCTTGGCCTGTGACATGTAGCTCTTATATGTGAACGGGAAGAGAATAAGCTTGATGAAGATAGTGAGCAGCAGGATTATGATACCATAGTTTGCGATATATTTGCCAAGGAAGTCAAACACGGGGATCACGATCCACGTGTTGATCCAACGGAAGAGAGGCCAGCCGAGAGGCAGCAGCTTGGTCAGCTTGAGATCCTTCTCCGGGAGAATGTTGTCGGACAAATCAGACAGCAACGGATACGAGTTGGGACCGATGAAGAAAGTGAACGATGCCGGCATCTCAAGCGCGGAAGAATAGTTCATACGGGAGTCAAACGACATATCCTTGAGGAAATGCTCATTGTCCTTGAGTATGGTCGATGACATACGAGCACTGTTAAAGCCCTCGTCGGCAACAAGCAGCGACGTGAAGAACTGGTTCTTGAACGCCACCCATTGCAGCGGATCCTTGATATCTTCGGTGGCATCGGAATGCTCGTTAAGATTATCCACATCGCCGCCGGCGGTCATATAATATATGGCACTGTTGTCGGATTCGAACACACGCCCGACTTCATTTCGGGCCATACGTTGCTTCCATACAAAGTCCATGCCCGACACTGAAACCGGAATGATATTGGTCATATCTTTCTGCACGAGTTCCATCCGGACTGTATAGGCATCCCCCTTGGGAAGGGTATAACGGATACCGAGCATCACGCCATCGCCTGGAGTAACACTCATCAGGACTGTTGAATCACTTTCCTGAATGGCATCGAAGTACAGATCGCGGGTATCGTACTGAACATTGTCGCCCTGAAGGACAAAGCCATACATATCGTCGCCGGGAGCTACGGGACACACCTGGCCGCCATCGTATTTATTGTATTTCTTATCAAGCAGCTCAGCCTTGCGGATCACACCGCCACGAGAGCTGATCGTAAGAGCCAGGACATCATTGCGGAGGGAGACGGTTGCGCTGTCACTGCCGGTGCGGAAGTTGTTGAATCCCTTGAAACGGGTCACATCGTCCACGGCCTGACGCAGCTCATTAACAGCCTGTGCGGCCACACTTTTGTCAATATTACCATAAGATGCATTGAAAACATCAGATGCCGGCACGACAGTTGAGCCCACCTTGATCTCGCCGCCAATACGTGCCGAAGAATCGGCAGATACCGTAAGGCGAACATTGCCTGAAGTCAGTGTGTAAAGACCGGTCAGTGTGTCAAGAACACCCTCCTGACGGATCGTGGCGGCATACTGCTGACGCTGGGCTGCTGTCACGGAATCGATCGTGATCGGTTGGCCCTGATCAGTCTTGTTTTCAGCTGCCATCTGCTCCTGCTGAGCACGACGCGCGGCCTCGATCTGTTCGGGAGTAGGTTTGTTGAGGTACATGAACACCATGATCACGGCACCCATGAGCAAAAGTCCGAGTAATGTGTTTTTATTCATACGGGGATTTTCAATATCTGTTTTTAATTATTTATTTTCTTTTTAATTGCGTTCGTCGGCATAGGCCACAGCCGCACGGACAAACGACATGAACAAAGGATTAGGCGACAGCACGGTACTACTGTATTCCGGATGATACTGGGTACCCACAAACCATCTCTTTCCCGGGATCTCCACAACCTCGACAAGATGTGTTGCAGGATTTTCGCCCACGCATTTCATTCCGGCATTCTCAAACGCCTGACGATAGTCATTATTGAATTCAAAGCGATGGCGGTGGCGTTCGCTGACCAGAGTCTTGCCATAAGCCTTGGCGGCAGTGCTATCGGGCTGCAGAGTGCAGTCGTAGGCACCAAGACGCATTGTCCCTCCCATATTATGGATACTTTTCTGTTCCTCCATCAGGTCGATGACGTTGTGGGGTGTCGAGGGATTCATCTCCGTTGAGTTGGCATCGCCAAGGCCGAGCACATCACGGGCGAACTCTATGACCATACATTGCATTCCGAGGCAGATTCCAAACGTAGGCACATCATGCTCGCGACACCATCTGAGCGCCACAAACTTGCCCTCTATACCACGTTGTCCAAATCCCGGTGCAATGACCACTCCGTCCATTCCGCCAAGCAACTCATCGGCATTACTGTCGAAAAGCTTCTCACTGTGGATATAAACCAGACGTAACTTGCGGTCATTGTAGGTCGCGGCATGAAACAGAGCCTCGTTGATCGATTTATAGGCATCCTGCAACTCCACATACTTACCAACAAGTCCTATCGTCACTTCTTTTTCAGCCGATTTCATTTTGTCGAGGAAATCGAACCACGGAGCCATGTGCGGCTCTCCCTGCGGCTGAACAGCCATTTTGCGCAAAACTATCTCATCAAGATGCTGCTCATGCATAGCCACCGGGACTTCATAGATCGACGGGCGGTCGATACTCTGGATAACAGCCTCGGGAGCCACGTTACAGAACTGTGCTATCTTGCGACGCATTGCCACAGGAATATCAAGTTCCGTGCGAAGAACCAGCACATCGGGTTGGATGCCCAATTGCTGCAACTGTTTCACAGAATGCTGTGTCGGCTTCGTTTTCAGTTCTTTCGCAGCCTTGAGATATGGAACATAGGTCAGATGCACGCAAAGGCTATCGGTTCCAAGCTCCCATCGCAACTGACGTACAGCTTCAAGGAATGGCAGCGATTCAATGTCGCCTACCGTACCGCCAATCTCTGTTATGATAAAATCATAATCGCCGGTATTGCCGAGAATCTTGACATTTCGTTTGATCTCGTCGGTGATATGCGGAATGATCTGCACTGTCTTGCCGAGATAGTCGCCACGACGTTCCTTGTCTATGACACTTTGGTAGATACGTCCGGTTGTGACATTATTGGCACGCGTGGTCGGCACATTCGTGAAGCGTTCATAGTGTCCGAGATCCAGATCGGCCTCATGCCCGTCGACAGTCACGTAGCATTCGCCATGTTCATAAGGATTGAGCGTACCCGGATCGATATTAATGTAGGGATCAAACTTCTGGATTGTCACTCTGTAGCCACGAGCCTTCAAAAGACAAGCAAGAGATGCGGAAATGATTCCTTTTCCCAACGACGAGACTACGCCACCCGTCACGAAAATATACTTGGATTCCACGCTTTGAATAATTTAGTTTTTAACAACTTGCAAAAGTACAAAATTTTCAAGATTATCTATCCAAGCTTTCCGACTTTATTTTCTGAAACTTTCACCGCTCGCGTACAAGTCAGTATAAACCATTGATAATAAAAAACAAAAAAGAGATGTTTCACAACATCTCTTTCCCTTTAAACCTTTATCTTAATCTAATACTATGAAAAACACACATGCAAATGTAAGATTATTTTTTGAATAAAATTACACATCAGCAGGTCATTTAACAATATTTTAACTTAATTATTCAAACGCCGATAGATTCTTGGAGATTGTCCGTCACAATTCATTAACGCCAAAAGCAAAGAGTCCATTCATGTGAATCATTATTTTTTTTGTAATTTTGCCACGTAAAACAAACCTGTATAAAATTATTGTGTAATGATTGATCTCCTGATATGTGTCGCACTCGGAATTGGGCTTTACGCCGGATATCGGAAAGGGGCGGTCAGACAACTCGGATCGCTTGTGGCATTGTTTGCCGCCATACTCGCATGCCATCTGTTTGGTGACACCGTAGCAGGATGGACTGCCTCATTAATGGGAGTCAACTCCTCAGACATGCTTGCCCGTGAGGAATACCTTGGCGCTGCATTGATCGGCAACATCGTGCTGTTTGTAATAGTATGGTGGGGTGCCGGAATGCTGACAAATCTGCTGCACGATTTAGTCAAAGCCATCTGTCTTGGCGGCATAAACAGCCTTATAGGTGCAGTTTTAATGGCTTTGAAAGTGCTTGTTGCCGTCAGTATCCTGCTGAACCTGTGGCTTTTCAAGAACCCGGACAGCAAGACAATCAACGATGGTGGCCCGATAACGCAGATAACCACCGGCATAGCTCCGGCACTGATGGGCATAGTCCGCGATAACTTTTAACTCCGGTAATTGTTTATCATAACAAATATTCATTCAACTAAAAAAACACGCTTCTATATATAATGAGTGACTCCAACAAAACAACACCCGGAACGCAGAGCTGTCCGGCCGGAAAGGATGCCGGTGTGATACGCGACGTGACACAGGGTGACTACAAATATGGCTTCACAACCGATATCGAGACCGAAATCATTCCTCGCGGACTGAACGAGGATGTGGTGCGCCTCATATCAAGCCGCAAAGGCGAACCGGAATGGCTTCTTGAATTCCGCTTGAAAGCATTCCGCCACTGGCTGACATTAACCCCACCCAAATGGGCTCATCTCGACATACCGGAAATAGACTTTCAGGCGATAAGCTACTACGCCGCTCCGAAAACAAAAGAAGGCCCTAAGAGCCTCGACGAAGTTGATCCGGAACTGATCGACACATTCAACAAGCTCGGCATTCCTCTTGAAGAACAGAAACAGCTTTCAGGCATGGCTGTCGACGCCGTGATGGACTCGGTCAGCGTCAAGACTACCCACCGCGAGAAACTCGCTGAGCTCGGCGTTATCTTCTGCTCGATATCAGAAGCAGTCAAGGACTACCCCGATCTAGTCAGGAAATATCTCGGCAAAGTGGTGTCCTACCGCGATAACTTCTATGCAGCACTCAATTCGGCGGTGTTCTCCGACGGCTCATTTGTCTATATACCCAAAGGCGTCCGCTGCCCCATGGAACTCTCCACCTACTTCCGCATCAACGCATCCGGCACAGGGCAGTTCGAACGCACGCTGATCGTAGCCGACGACGATGCCTATGTCAGCTACCTCGAAGGTTGCACGGCTCCGATGCGTGATGAAAATCAGCTCCACGCCGCAATCGTCGAAATCATCGTCGAAGATCGTGCCGAGGTCAAATACTCCACGGTCCAGAACTGGTATGCCGGCGATGCAGAAGGACGTGGCGGTGTCTATAACTTCGTGACAAAACGCGGACTCTGCCGTGGCGACTACTCCAAGCTCTCATGGACTCAGGTGGAGACCGGATCGGCCATAACATGGAAATACCCATCATGTGTGCTTGCCGGAGAAGGATCTGTAGGCGAATTCTATTCCGTAGCCGTCACTCGCAACTATCAGCAGGCCGACACCGGCACAAAAATGATCCATCTCGGACGCAACAGCCGCTCCACCATTGTCAGCAAGGGTATATCGGCCGGACATAGCCAGAACTCCTACCGCGGACTGGTCAAAGTGGCTCCCGATGCCGACGGATGCCGCAACTACACACAGTGCGACAGCCTCCTGCTCAGCTCCACCTGCGGAGCACACACATTCCCATACATCGATGTGCGCAACTCTACCGCCGTACTCGAGCATGAGGCCACCACATCAAAGATCTCCGAGGATCAGATATTCTACTGCAACCAGCGTGGCATTCCCACCGAAGAAGCCGTAGGCCTTATTGTCAACGGCTATGCAAAGGAAGTAATGAACAAACTGCCTATGGAATTCGCAGTAGAGGCACAACGTCTGCTCGCACTTACTCTGGAAGGCTCCGTAGGCTGACGACACGTCACGCACAATCATCAACCGATAACAAAAGAAACAATGAAAGATATACTGTTAGATGTCAACAATCTCCACGCTTCCGTTGGAGGGAAAGAAATACTGAAAGGCATAAACCTGCAGATTGGCCGCGGCGAAGTCCATGCGATCATGGGACCTAACGGTTCCGGGAAATCGACGCTCAGCGAAGTGCTTGCCGGCAATCCTGCGTTCACCGTTACAGAAGGTTCGGCCACACTCCACGGCACCGACCTGCTGTCGCTCTCACCCGAGGACCGATCACACGAGGGTCTGTTCCTCTCGTTCCAATACCCGGTGGAGATCCCCGGCGTTTCAATGGTCAACTTCATGCGCGCTGCCCTTAACGCCAAACGCAAGTATCTGAACGAGGAACCCCTTTCCGCCACTGAGTTCCTGAAACTCATGCGTCAGAAACGAGCTATCGTGGAACTCGACAACAAACTGGCGTCACGTTCGGTCAACGAAGGCTTCTCCGGCGGCGAGAAAAAACGCAACGAGATATTCCAGATGGCCGTTCTTGAACCGCAACTTTCCATTCTCGACGAGACGGACAGCGGACTCGACATCGATGCCCTGCGCATTGTGGCTGGCGGCGTCAACAAACTCAAGACCGACCGCAACGCCACCATCGTCATCACCCACTATCAGCGTCTGCTGGACTATATCAAACCCGATTTTGTCCACGTGCTCTACAAGGGACGCATTGTCCGCACCGGAGGTCCGGAGCTGGCTCTCGAGCTCGAGGAGCGCGGCTACGATTGGATCAAGGAAGAAGTTGACGCACAATAATCCATCTACCAACGACCACAATGAACAGCCTCTCACAATATCTTGAACTATATCGGCTTAATGCCGCGACCATAGACGCAGGTTCGGCGCCGGCGCTCAACGCTCTACGGCAAAAAGCCATTGAAGCTCTGACCGGAGCCACACTGCCGGAACGCGGCGACGAGGACTACGAACGCACCTCTGTAAACGACATGTTTGCCGCCGATTACGGACTAAACATCAGCCGCATGGAGCTGCCGGCCGATATCGCCGCTTCGTTCCGATGCGATGTCCCCAACATGTCGACCCTGCTCGGCATCGTTGTCAACGACTCCTTCCGCCCTACGAAATCACTGCTCTCAGGTCTGCCTGAAGGCGCTACATTCAAATCATTGCGTCAGGCCGCAATCGACGGAGACCCGGCCGTGGCCAACCATTACGGATCTTTGGCGCCACTCACCGCCCCTGCCGTAGCCCTCAACACACTTCTGACCCAGGACGGCGTGCTGATCCACGTAGGCCGCGGAGTGCATATCGAAAAGCCCCTGCAGCTGGTCAACATATTCAGTGCGCCGACATCGCTCATGGCTCCGCGCCGAGTGCTTGTGGTGCTTGAAGAGGGAGCATCGGCAAAGCTACTTGTCTGCGACCACACCCAGGACGCCACAACCGATTATCTTTCATCCGAAGTGGTGGAGATCGTCTTAGCAAAAGACGCTTCACTCGACTACTACACAATCGAGGAATCGTCAGCAAAAACAACACGCCACAGCAACATATATTGCCGCCAAGCAGAAAACTCGCGGTTATCAGCCGGGACTATAACACTGACATGCGGCACAACGCGCAACGACTTCTCGCTCGACCTGGCAGGAAAGCATGCCGAATGCCGTCTGGCAGGAATGGTGATCGGTTCCGGCAAGCAGCATGTTGACAACAACGTGATCCTACGCCATCTTTCGCCACGCTGCACGAGCAATCAGCTGTTCAAATACGTGCTCGACGGCGAAGCGACCGGATCATTCAGCGGACGCATCCTCGTCACGGAACAAGCCAAATTCACCGATGCCGCCCAGACCGACCGAAACCTGCTGGCATCCCCGTCAGCACGAATGCACGCAAAGCCTCAGCTTGAGATCTACAACGACGACGTGAAATGTTCCCACGGAGCGACAACCGGGCAACTCGATGCCGAAGCGCTGTTCTACATGCAGACACGCGGTATCCCCGAGCCGGAAGCACGCAAGATGCTGATGCAGGCATTCATGTCCGACGTTATTGAGGCCGTCGACATGGAGGAACTGCGCGACCGTCTACGCCACCTTGTGGAGAAACGCTTCAATGGATCGCAATTTGGATGCGGTGCTTGCACCTCAGCTTGTCGTCCCACAGAGGATGAACCACAAAAATCATGCCAATAATGGAATTCGACGTTGAAAAATACCGCGAGGACTATCCCATACTGTCACGCACCGTGGCCGGCCGGCCTCTCATTTATCTCGACAACGCCGCATCGACACAGACTCCGCGTCAGGTTGTCAATGCCATTACGGATATGTATGAGAACCACAAAGCCAACGTCCATCGCGGAGTCCACACATTGTCGCAGGAAGCCACAGCGATGATGGAGGAAACCCGGCGCGCCACCGCCCGGTTCATCGGTGCGTCATCGACCGAAGAGATCATTTTCACGCGAGGCACGACGGAAGCCATCAACCTTGTGGCGTCAAGCTACGGACAGCTTCTTTCGGAAGGCGACGAAATAATCCTGTCGGTGATGGAACATCATGCCAACATCGTGCCATGGCAACTGCTGCGCGACCGCCGCGGAATCGTGATCAGAGTCGTGCCTATGCTCGCCGACGGCTCTCTCGACATGGACGCCTACCGCTCTCTGCTGAACGAAAAGACAAAAGTCGTGGCCATCACACACGTGTCCAACGTCCTCGGCACAGTCAACCCTGTAGCCGAGATCATACGCTTGGCTCACGAAGCCGGGGCTGTGGCTCTTATCGACGGCGCACAGGCAATAGCCCACTGCCGCGTAGATATCTCTGCGCTCAACGCCGATTTCTACGTGTTCTCATCCCACAAAATGTATGGACCAACCGGAATCGGAGTGCTCTATGGCCGTCGCTCTCTGCTTGAAAAAATGCCCCCATATCAAGGTGGCGGAGAGATGATAAGCCACGTCACATTCGAACACACCACATACGCCGACCTGCCGTTCAAATTCGAAGCCGGCACCCCCGACTATGTGGGAATAGCCGCGTTCCACACGGCAATATCCTACATGGAGGAGATCGGAGTGGAACGTATCGCAGCCCATGAGGAAGATCTCCTGAACTACACTCAGCAACAGATGCTCACCATCCCTGGGATGCGGATTTTCGGTACTGCGCCCGGGAAAAGCGCCATCATATCATTCCTGATCGGCAACGCCCACCACTACGACACCGGACTGCTGCTCGACAAACTCGGCATAGCCGTGCGCACCGGCCACCACTGTGCGCAGCCACTTATGCACGCACTCGGAATCGAGGGGACAGTCCGTTGCGCCATGGCCCTCTACAACACCCGTCAGGAGTGCGACCGTTTCGTCGAATCATTGCGACGCGTAGCCGCAATGCTACAATAAACAGAATATGGACCGACAGAGATATTCACGCAACATTTCCGTAGAGGGATTCGGAGAGGAAGGACAGCGGCGGCTGCTCGAATCTTCAGTACTGGTGCTTGGTTGCGGCGCACTCGGATCCGTCGTTGCCGCCTACCTCGCCGGAGCCGGCATAGGACACCTGACACTTGTTGATTTCGACACAATCGATATCACCAATCTACAGAGACAGATACTCTACACGGAACAGGAAGCCGGAGCTTACAAAGCGACGACCCTTGCCGACAGACTCACCCGTCTGAACAGCAGCATAAAAATAGATGCGATCCGTGAATTCGTAACCCCGGCAAAAGCCCGTGAACTGTTCAAAGGACATGATTTCATTGTCGATGCGTCAGACAATCCCGACACTAAATACATGATCGACGATGCCTGCCATGAACTCGGACTCCCCTACACCATTGCCGGAGTCCTTGGAATGAACGGACAGATCATGACCCACGTACCGGGGTCGGCACGTTACTGCGATTTTTTCCCTGAAAGCGCCGGAGCAGGCTATACGCCATGCAGCATCGGCGGCATACTCGGCCCGTTGCCCGGCATCATCGGTAGCATTCAGGCTCTGGAAGCCATCAAATATCTATCACACACAGGGACGCTCCTGACCGACAGGATCCTGATTGTTGATGGCCGCGATCTCCATTTCAACGAAGTCCGACTACGCTGACGGCAATCGGCATCAGTCGCCGATAACAGCCTTGGAATAACGTATGTCCGTCGCCGAACAATGACGTGTGAACAGATCGGCAAAAGCATCCACAACAGCAGCAGAATCAACAGCAGGATCAAAAAGATGAACCGTGGCCACCAGCCGACGGGTCGACCCGGATATCTTGGTGCGCTCATTATCCGATGTCGGAGTGCCTATACCGCCTGAAGCGTCACGAACGACAGGCAAGCCGGCAATGTTAAGCACACCGCGCCCTATCCCCTCGTAGGGTTCTCCCTCCCGACCGATTCCGATCCTCAGAATATCACCCTCCACAAGCTCGCGGTCAAAGCACCCCACAGAACATCCTGTCAACAACGACAGTTGGTTTCCGGCATCAACAACCGCGCTTACGTTATAAAGTCCGAGTCCACGGACAATTCGCCTCATCAGCTGCTCCTGCGAGGGTCGGTAACGGTTGGGATCCTTGCCACAAGCCTTGTAAGCGGCACGGGTAGCCGCAATGGCCGGGATTTTGTTAATATCAGCCACTTCATAATCGGCGGCTATCCGACGTGCCATAATATCCATCTCGGCCATCTGTTCTTCGCCCACAGGGGAATTGACAACATCGGCCTCGAACAGCAGTCCCCTATAGTCGGGAACATGCTCTATAAATTCCTTTTCTACAATCAGTTCCATAATCTATTTAACCGGACACACATAAGGAGCCCAACCGTCCGGGCCGACCGACAGCACACGCCGTGCAAGCTCGCGCCCAATGGCATTCACCCCGGAATGACTGAAATGAATATATCCGCCGAAAGCATCCTCGTATTGCAAGTCAAAATCTCCTGTTTCCACAATCTCAATCGACGGATCCTCAGCAGCCACCTCATCCTGCGCATCACGCACATTCCGGCTGAACGACGTAGATCCATCCGGAGCGACAGACGACTCTCCTGGTGCCACAACGTGGCCAACGTATATCTTGCCCTCAGGAAAACAAAGGACATCATGCACTCGCCCTACAAGCCGCTTGAGGGACTCCAGATAATACTCCCGGTCACAGCCCGAATCCGCACATCCCTGCATCCACCACACTCCGGCAAGTTTCGGACGCTTGCCTTGCGCGATAAGATCGGCCATAGCTGGCCTGAAGATATTGTCACAGAAATAATTCCAGTTATGATCATCGGCAGGATTAGCCCACGAGGAAATGAATGACCCCGACACACCGAGCTTGAGCACATACAGTTCCGTTTCGGGCATTGCCTCGGCAAAAGCTTTGCCGAACGCGCCCTCCATGCCCCGTCGGCCCTGGGCGCAATCGGTTCCGCCACCGATACTCCATGTTCCGTAGCCATGGATCATATTCATGGCCGTTCGCCCGAGAGTGTTCTCATTGCGATACCACAGATCAAGCCACCCCGGATCAACATCCGCCGTATCGCCGTCCACAACCCAACGTGCGGCCTCGCCTAAAGCATTGGAAGCCTGATTCTCCACTTTAGAACTACGATACCATATCTTCATCTTGCGCGGATTAGCCGGCGATTCATACCAGGCTTTCATTTCTGAATCAAGCTCAGGGTCGAACATAGCCGACCCATCAGCATTTGACTGCCCGATGACTATCATCACCGCGACATCCCCGGCCTCATCATTCTGAGACGCGGAAACAGAACCTCCGCACAGCAAACCGCAAACGGAGAGAACGATTACGGACAGAGTCCGCGACATACTATTTCTGTTGATCATGACTGTCAGTTTTTCACAAAGTTAGCTTTATTCGTATCTTCCGCCATGGATCACAAAAAGCTTTGACAATATTTAACACCCATATCCACCCCAAGAGAACACTCCACACACCGCAACATATAGACCTCCATTAAATTAACACAATAAATTAACATAGTGAGGTTTTGCTGGTTTGGCGAGTTTTTTGTAACTTCGCGGTGTATAATGCGCTTGACATTCAAACGCAGAATACGAGTCTGTGAATTAGTAACTTAATTTCCACAAATAGATTACAAACAAAATGAGTAAAGAAAAGAAATTCTTGACTTGCGATGGTAATCAGGCCGCAGCGCATATCTCGTATATGTTCTCGGAAGTTGCCGCAATCTATCCTATCACACCCTCGTCGACGATGGCTGAATACGTTGACGAATGGGCTGCTGCAGGACGTAAAAACATCTTCGGCGAGACTGTTCTCGTGCAGGAAATGCAATCGGAGGGCGGTGCTGCCGGTGCCGTTCACGGTTCACTCCAGGCCGGTGCTCTGACAACGACCTACACCGCATCGCAGGGTCTGCTGCTGATGATCCCCAATATGTACAAGATCGCAGGCGAGCTGCTCCCCTGTGTGTTCCACGTATCTGCCCGTACAATCGCCTCTCACGCATTGAGCATCTTCGGCGACCATCAGGACGTTATGTCTGTACGCCAGACCGGCTTCGCAATGCTTGCTGAAGGTTCCGTTCAGGAAGTGATGGATCTCGCCGGTGTAGCCCACCTCTCGACCATCAAGAGCCGCGTTCCCTTCGTAAACTTCTTCGACGGCTTCCGTACCTCTCACGAGATCCAGAAGATCGAAGTTGTTGATCAGGAAGACCTCGCTCCCCTGGTTGACCAGGAAGCCCTCGCTGAATTCCGCAACCGCGCCCTCAGCCCATTGGCTCCCGTGGCACGTGGTATGGCAGAAAACGGCGACGTATTCTTCCAGCACCGCGAATCTTGCAACAAATACTATGATGCTGTTCCCGAAATCGTTGAAGACTACATGGGCAAGATCTCGGCCATCACAGGTCGCGAATACCACCTCTTCAACTACTACGGACATCCCGAAGCTGAGCGCGTGATCATCGCCATGGGTTCTGTAACCCAGGCCGCTCAGGAAGCTATCGACCATCTCATGGCCAAAGGCGAGAAAGTCGGCATGGTTTCCGTTCACCTCTACCGTCCCTTCTCTGCAAAACATTTCCTCAAGGCCGTTCCGGCAACTGCAAAACGCATCGCCGTGCTCGACCGCACCAAAGAACCCGGCGCAAACGGCGAGCCTCTCTATCTCGACGTTGCTGAATGCTTCTATGGCAAGGAAGGCGCTCCCGAAATCGTATCAGGCCGCTACGGTCTTGCTTCGAAGGACACCACTCCGGCACAGATCATCTCCGTGTTCGACAACCTCTCACTGCCCGAACCCAAGACAGCCTTCACCGTCGGCATCATCGACGACGTGACCTTCAAGTCACTCCCCCCTGTTGAGGAAATCGCACTTTCCGGCGAAGGCACATACGAAGCTAAATTCTATGGCCTCGGTGCCGACGGTACTGTAGGTGCCAACAAGAACTCTGTGAAGATCATCGGCGAGAACACACAGAAATACTGCCAGGCCTACTTCGCTTACGACTCCAAGAAGTCGGGCGGTTTCACCTGCTCTCACCTGCGTTTCGGCGACGATCCTATCCGCTCAACCTATCTGGTGACCACTCCTAACTTCGTTGCTTGCCACGTTCAGGCTTACCTCCACATGTACGACGTGACCCGTGGCCTTCGCGACGGCGGAACATTCCTTCTCAACACCATCTGGGAAGGCGAGGAACTGGCCAAGAACCTGCCAAACAAGGTGAAGAAATACTTCGCAGACCATAACATCACCGTCTACTATATCAATGCTACCAAGATCGCTCAGGAAATCGGCCTCGGAAACCGCACCAACACCATTCTCCAGAGCGCATTCTTCCGCATCACCGAAGTGATCCCCGTTGATCTCGCCGTTGAGCAGATGAAGAAATTCATCGTCAAGAGCTACGGCAAGAAGGGTCAGGATGTGGTTGACAAGAACTACGCAGCTGTTGACCGCGGTGGCGAATACAAGCAGCTCCCCGTCGACAAAGCATGGAGCAACCTCCCCGAGGATGCAGCCGTAGAGAACAACGATCCGGCATTCATCAACAATGTAGTCCGTCCTATCAACGCCCAGGCCGGCGACGACCTGAAAGTATCCGACTTCGTTGGTCGCGAAGATGGCACATGGGAACAGGGCACTGCCGCTTACGAAAAACGTGGTGTTGCAGCATTCGTTCCCGAATGGCTTGAAGAAAACTGTATCCAGTGTAACAAGTGTGCTTACGTCTGCCCCCACGCTGCTATCCGTCCGTTCGTTCTCGATGCTAAAGAGATGGAATGCGCACCCATGGCAGAGGACAAGACTCTCCCGGCTATCGGCAAGACATTCGCAGGAATGCGCTTTGTTCAGGCTGTCGACGTTCTCGACTGTCTCGGCTGTGGCAACTGCGTTGATGTATGTCCCGGCAAGAAGGGCGTGAAAGCTCTGGCAATGAAGCCGCTGGAAACTCAGCTCGACGTTCAGAAAGAATGGGACTACTGCGTAGCCAACGTTGCTTCAAAGCAGGATCTCGTCGACATCAAGGCCAACGTGAAGAACAGCCAGTTCGCACAGCCTCTGTTTGAATTCTCCGGCGCATGCTCCGGTTGCGGCGAGACTCCCTACGTGAAACTCATCAGCCAGCTCTTCGGCGACCATGAAATGGTGGCCAACGCAACCGGCTGTTCATCTATCTACTCCGGTTCTGTACCCTCGACTCCCTACACCACCAACGCCAAAGGACATGGTCCGGCATGGGGCAACTCTCTGTTCGAGGACTTCGCTGAATTCGGTCTGGGTATGACCATCGCCAACGAAAAACTCCGCGCACGTCTGGTCGACACCATGACAGCCGCAACCACTTGCGACTGCTGCAGCGAAGAGATCAAAGCCCTCGCACAGCAATGGCTCGACAATCAGAACGACGCTGCTATCACAGGCGAAGTAGCCGACAAGATCATTCCGCTCTGCGAGGCTTGCAACTGCGACATCTGCAAACAGATCCTCACACTGAAAGGCTTCATCGTTAAGCGTTCACAGTGGATCATCGCCGGCGACGGTGCTGCCTACGATATCGGCTTCGGTGGTCTCGACCACGTACTCGCATCCGGCAAGAACGTAAACGTTCTCGTTGTCGACACTGAGGTTTACTCCAACACCGGCGGTCAGGCATCGAAAGCAACTCCGCTCGGTGCAATCGCCAAGTTCGCCGCTTCCGGCAAACGTATCCGCAAGAAAGACCTTGGTCTGATCGCTTCGACCTACGGCTACGTTTACTGCGCACAGATCGCCATGGGCGCTGACCAGGCTCAGACCCTCAAGGCAATCCGCGAAGCAGAAGCCTACGACGGACCGTCGATCATCATCGCCTACGCTCCCTGTATCAACCACGGCATCCGTGCAGGTATGGGCAAAGCACAGCAGGAAGAGGCCAACGCCGTTGCATGCGGCTACTGGCACCTGTGGCGCTACAACCCTGCTCTTGAAGATGAAGGCAAGAACCCCTTCACCCTCGACAGCAAGGAACCCGACTGGGACAAGTTTGAGGACTTCCTCAAGGGCGAAGTGCGCTATGCATCTGTCGTTAAGCAGTATCCCAATGAAGCAGCCGAGCTCTTCGCAGCTGCCAAGGACAATGCCAAGTGGCGTTACAACAACTACCGCCGCCTCGCCCAGCAGCAGTGGGGCGTGGATCCGGAAGTTGGCAACCTTCCCAAGTAAAAACGGAATCCATAGGGTAACAACATACCCTTGAAATAATCAACTCCGGCAGTCAATCAAGACTGCCGGAGTTTTTATATCATAGCAAAATCAGCCGGAACAGCTATCTTGCCGGTCTTAACCCTTACGGTGCAAAAGATAATTCACGCTCTCTTTGAATACAGCTGAATTGAAACGCCACAGTAGCAGACAATATGCCGACGCGGCAACCGCTATCTTCACAACCAGCGACAACAGGGCTTCAGAAGCGATAGAAGCAGTGGCAATCTGAGTGAGAATCATCACAGAACCGGCCAACAGACAATAGGGAGCAACATCCTTAATCACGTCTATAAGCCGCAGGCCTATGTGCTTGTGGGCAAAATACTGCCATACGAGCAGCCACAGGATATTGACAGCCGTATAGACCTCAAGCATCACATTGAGCCCGAAGCGGCAACTGACAACAACACACACGAGCTGAAGAACGCCGAGAGAAATCGTGTTCCACATATAGATATGTGGCCGACCGAGCGAATTGAACAGGTTGCCATACAGAACGCCAAACGGCATGAACGCACCCCATACACAGAGAATCTGCATCACCGGAACGCTCGCAAGCCACTTGTCGGTGACCGCAATAGAAATAAGTTCATTAGACACAATTCCCAGCCCGAACATAGCCGGAAAAGAGATAAACGCCGTGAATCGAAGCAACTTGCGGAACACACGGCGCAGACGCTCGGTATCGTCGGCCGTCTCGCGGAACACGGGCTGCCCGACACTGTTGATCATACCGGTCAACGTGCTGTAGCCCATCGTAGTCCATTTGTTACCCTGAGTGTAGAATCCCGTCTGACTCATTCCGTAGAAACGGCCGAGAAGAACAGAAAACACATTATTGTTGACGACCGTGAAAAGAGATGTTATCAGCTGACGTGTACTGAACGGAAGCATTGAACGCAGAGATCCCGGATCAAACGACAACGTCGGACGCCAAGGGCATATAAACCACATCATCAGCGAATTCAACCCGGAATACAGCACGGTCTGCACTGCCAGACCCCAGTAGCCCATGCCCTGAAAGGCACAGACAACACCGACCGTACCTGAAATCACGATAGCCAGAATCTGAATCTGACTCCGTTCCTTCACCATCAGGTTGCGGAACAGGTAGGAAGCAGGAGCAGTAGCCAATCCTCCGAGCAGAAAACTCAGAAACAGAAACCGCGATAGCGGAACCATGGCCGGAGTATGGAAAAACGAGGCTATCAGCGGAGCGGAAAAAAACAGAATGGCGTAGCTCACAAAAGCCACCACCACATTAAACCAAAAAACGGCATTATAGTCCCGATCCGAGATTTCGCGCTTGTTGACAATGGCCAGAGTGAAACCACTCTCACACAGAAGCCCTGCGATAGCCGAAAAAATAGCCAGCGCACCCACCGTTCCATAGTCCGACGGAGAGAGAAGCCGTGCCAGAAAGATGCCGAACACAAGATTGAGCAACTGCAACGCGCCATTGCCTATTCCGCCCCAGAGCAACCCCTTGGCGGTGCGGTTTTTAAGTCTGCTGTCTGCCATATCGCTGCAAAGATAGCCAAAATCCGGTTAATATTCCTTATATTTGCATGCAACATTCTTATCGAGCTATGGCTATGGACAATAACAAGACACAACGCATGGACTGGAACCGTCTGATCTGCGACAAGCGGTTCGGACTGGAGGAATATCATGATGACAAGCGCGGTGTGCGCAGCGATTTTCTGCGTGATTATGACCGTCTTGTATTCTCTTCCCCTTTCCGGCGGCTCCAGAACAAGACTCAGGTATTCCCTCTTCCGGGCAGTATCTTTGTCCACAACCGCCTGACCCACAGCCTTGAAGTCGCATGTGTCGGTCGGTCACTCGCCACAGAGGTTGCCCTCCAGCTTCGTCACCGCTACGACGGTGCCGACTGGCTACATAAATTCGATGCCATCGGCGAGATTGTTTCAGCGGCTTGTCTGGCCCACGACCTCGGCAATCCGCCATTCGGCCACTCCGGAGAAAAAGCCATAGCCACATTCTTCAGCGAAGGTGCCGGAGCCGGTCTTAAATCCGAGCTTACAGAGGCCCAATGGCTCGACCTGACCCGATTTGAAGGCAACGCGAACGCATTCCGCTTGCTGACCCACCGTTTCAACGGACGTCGCCCCGGTGGGTTCGCCATGACCTACTCCATGCTCGCATCCATAGTCAAATACCCCTACGAAGCCTCGCTCTCGGGCGGAAAAAACAAATTCGGATTCTTTGAGTCGGAGAAAGCCGATTTCATAAAGGTGGCCGACGAGCTGGGGATGCTCCCCATGCCGGGGCCGAACGGCGAAGTGCGGTATGCACGCCATCCGTTGGTCTACCTTGTAGAGGCCGCCGACGATATCTGCTACGAAGTGATGGACATCGAGGATGCCCACAAGCTCGGACTTATACCCACCCAGCAGGTGATAGATCTGCTGCTCGGCTTCTTCCCGGCCGACCGACAGGCCCACATGCACCAAGTCATGAGCCACGTGGAAGATCCAAATGAGAAGATTGTCTACCTGCGGTCGGTGGTGATCGGTGCGCTCGTCAAGGTGTGCGCACAAGCGTTTGTCGACAACGAGGATGCCATTCTTGAAGGACGTTTCAAAGGATCTCTGCTCGACCACATTCCTGAGCTTGAGCGCGAGGGATATGCACGCTGCAACAACCTGTCGTGGGAGAAGATCTACCGCGCAGGCGACGTTGTCGACATTGACCTTGCAGGTACAAGCATCATCACATTCCTGCTTGAAAAACTCGTGGATGCCGTACGGAATCCCCATTACAACTATTCGCAGCTGCTTCTGTCGAAAGTGCCGCAGCAGTATGAAATAAACGCACCTACGCTCTACGGAAAGATTCAGGCTGTCATTGACCACGTATCGGGCATGACCGATGTCTATGCGCTTGATCTCTACCGCAAGCTCAACGGCATGAGCCTCAAGATCAACAACTGATAACTCACGCCAACCGTGGTGGACGAGGACGCGGCAGGAACCGTGACACCAGACCCCGGATACGCGACAATATCGGACGTCGCATGCCTGATCGGCTTCCAGTGTCTGCAGCCACATATTCAGCCAAAACAATTCCAAGGTCAGAGGCCTCCCGATCCACGTAGGCCTGACGTTCGGCCGATCCGCCACATCCTCTCATTGCCTCAAGCAACGAACGTGCCGAATCGCGCAACCCCTCCGCAGCCGGATGGCCGTCGCCGAAGTGCTCAAGCAGATTACGCCGCGCCACAAATGCCATCTTCAGCTGTTCAAAACGTTCCGTCAGGCTCCATGAACTGCCCTCGGCCTTGCGATACACCCCCATCGGACGATTAAAGAAATGTATCATTCCACGGGCAGCATACAGCATGTGCATCACATAGTCCGGTGAACGGTCCGTCAGAATCCAATCGGGGAGCGCAGTCAAGTCCACAAGCTCACGACGGTAGACAACCGACAGATTGGTGATGAAATTACACCGGCTCAACTGACCGATATCACCGTCGGATGGCCGCTGACGATGGCTGAGACTCTTCTCTCCTGTCGACTCATAATAGTTGATCACGCGGTGGAACGTCAGCGCACATTCCGGATGGCTCTCCATATAGGCTATCTGACGGGACAGTTTACGCGATGAACACCAGTAGTCGTCGGCATCGCAGATGGCCATATACCGGGCCGTAACCAGTCTGAAGCCGGCCACATAATTGCCCTGCAAGCCCAGATTGCGCGGATTGCGTACATTCAGTATCTTGTCAGGAAAACGCCGCCGCCATCGGTCAATAATCTCCGGTGTCGCATCGGTAGAGCAATCGTCCATCACGATCAGGCGAAGCCGGAAATCACCCTTCTGAGCCATTACCCCGGCTATAGCCTCATCAATGTAGCGCGCCTTGTTGTAGGCGATCATCACCACATCGACATCCGGCACCGATACTCCTGTCCGTCCGCTCATCTGTCAATTTTTGAACGCGTGGCGGTAACCTTTGACCTTGTTCCAGGCTCCACGTGTGAAATCGGGAACCTCAACCGGAGCCGAACCATTCTCTATCGAAATGGCACTCAACGGGATCAGGCAGCACCATTCAGCAAGGTCATAGACATCCATGTCGAGTGGCAGCCCGTTATTCAGGCAGTAGATCAGACGATAGTCCATGATATAGTCCATGCCGCCATGACCGCCGACAGTCTTGGCCACCTCGCCAACCTCGCGGATAATCGGGTGGATGTATTTCTGTGTCAGAGCCTCGCGCTGGGCATCTGAGATGAAGCCGTGAGCTGTCAGATTCTCATGATCGGGCACTGAATCGGCTGCAATCTGTTCCGGCTCGAAAGCATATCCCTCTAAAGGATATTTGTTGGCAAAGCCCTTGGTGCCGGTAAGCTGATACATGCGTGAGTAGGGACGCGGAGTGACCACATCATGCTGTATATGCAGCGTCTTGCCATTGGCAGTACGGATCATGGTCATAGTGTGGTCGCCGTTGGCAAACGATTCAGGAGCCTTGCCTGTGGTACGCTCAATATATGCCGGACCATTGACAGGCTTGGTATCCATTGCAACAAGCGTTGTCATGCGGTCGCCGCGGTGCATGTCGAGCAACTGGCAAGCCGGACCGGTTCCGTGGGTCGGATAGACGTCGCCACGGTGTTCGCGGTTATAATCCATGCGCCAGTTGTTCCAGTAGTAAGGCCAGAACTCATCAAGATTGTGGATATAGCTTCCCTCCACATGCAACACCTCGCCAAACAAACCTTGCTGCGCCATATTGAGAGTATTCATCTCGAAGAAATCATAGACACAATTCTCAAGCATCATGCAATGGCGACGGGTGCGTTCCGAAGTGTCGATCAAATCCCATATCTCATCGAGCGACATTGCCGCCGGCACCTCGATAGCCACATGTTTGCCATGCTCCATGGCATAGAGAGCCATCGGTGCATGATGTTTCCAGTCCGTCACTATGTAGACCAGATCAATATCCGGACGCTCGCAGAGCTCCTTCCACGCATCCTCGCTGCCGCCATACGCAGCAGCCTCAACGCCGGCCTTGTCGAGCAATTTCTTAGCTCTGTCGACCATCGGCATCTCGATATCACAAACGGCTACAATACGCGAGCCGGGAACGTGGAGATAGCGTTCAACGGCACTGTAACCACGCATGCCAAGCCCGATGATACCCACACGCACCGTGTCGATAGGTTCGGCGGCGAATGCCACCATATCGGTCACACCGGCCGGACGCTCGGGAACGGTGGTTTTGATTGGACTGAAGTCTCCGGCCAAAGCGGAGACGGAACACGCCACAACTGAGGCGGCGACAGCGATGGTCTGCAGGAATTTCATAAGATGGTAAATCTGTGTTGGTTTATTTCTCCTACAAAAATAGTGAATTTACACACGCATCCGAACATCCGGACAAAAAAAATAAACATCAGCCTGCTGAAATCGGTGAAAGATCAGCCAAATCATATTCTTTTCAAGAAAAAAGCATATCTTTGCAAGGAAATCCAATCTATTAAACATGAAAATAACCAAACTGATGACCTCGGCCACGCTCCTCGCCATCGGAGCCCTGACGGTCAATGCTCAGGACGACAACTTCGACCTGACATCCCAGCGCGGCGAAGTGCAGGAATACAACTCCGTGCCAGGCCATAAGATCGACCACCATGGTCTTGTGATCAACCCCACCCCACAGAGCATCGAACGCCCCTATACCGGCGTGCTGAACACATCGGGCGGTTTCGCCGTCAAGGACAAGAAAGGCGTGTTCGCCAACGATCTCGGCTTCCTCACCCAAGCACCCAAAGGGCTGAAACTGACTATTGATTTCGGCGAAAAAGAAGCCCGTAAAGCCGGCGTGAAGCCCGTAGACGGCGCATACATACTCAACATCGGCCCCAAAGAGATCAAGATCACCGGCTACAATGAGCGCGGAGCTTTCTATGGTCTCCAGACTCTCCGCCAGATTCTCCAGAGCGACATGGCCAAAAACGAGGGAGGACTCCCGATGATGGTTATCAACGACTATCCTGCCATGAAATACCGCGGCGTGGTGGAAGGCTTCTACGGGACTCCCTGGAGCCACGATGTGCGCATGTCGCTGATCGACTTCTACGGCCGCAACAAGATGAACGACTATCTCTATGGCCCCAAGGACGATCCTTACCACAGCTCACCCTACTGGCGCCAGCCCTACCCTGCCGATCAGGCCGCAAACATACGCCAGCTCGTAGACGCCGCGAAGAAAGCACGCGTCAATTTCATCTGGGCTATCCACCCCGGAAAGGATATCCGTTGGGACAAAGCTGACTACGACAGCCTTGTCAACAAATTCAACATGATGTATGATCTGGGAGTACGCTCTTTCGCTATCTTCTTCGACGATATCGAGGGCGAGGGCACCAATCCACAGAAACAGGCTCAGCTGCTCAATGATCTGACACGCGATTTCGTAAAAGCTAAAGGCGATGTCACGAATCTCATGGTATGCCCCACCGACTATTCACAGTTATGGGCAAAACCGGGTCCCGACGGACCGCTGGCAGTCTACGGACGTGAGCTCAACCCCGATGTGGAAGTGTTCTGGACAGGAGCCGTGGTCTGCAGCGACCTGACTCCCGAGACCCTTGAGTTCATCGACTCAAGAATCAAACGTCCGGCACTCTACTGGTGGAACTACCCCGTGACCGACTACTGCAAGCACATCCTTCTGCAAGGCCCTGTCTACGGACTCGACACATCGCTCACCTCCGACCAGGTGATAGGTATCGAGAGCAACCCCATGGAACATGGCGAAGCATCGAAACTCGCACTCTACGGCGTTGCTGACTACGCATGGAATCCCTCTGCCTACAACCCTATCGACAACTGGGAGCGTGGCATAACCGACCGTGTCCCGGCCGCTGCCGACGCATACCGCACATTTGCGATCCACTCCGCAGACACAGAGACCGGCTATCGCCGCGACGAATCGTGGGAAACAACCATCTTCCCCTACAACAAGTACACTCCGGAGCAATTCAACGCACTGCGCGACGAATTCAGCCGCATAGTCAAAGTTGAGGACGCAATGCGCCGGAACGCCAATCCGGCTCTGATAGCCGAAATCAGCCCGTGGCTCACCCAATTCACAGCCCTCGGCAACCGTGGTCTCCGCACCCTCGACCTGATCAAGACCTTCGAGAAAGGTGACAACGCCGAGTTCTGGAACGCATACGTCAACAACATCATGACCTCAGAGGAAAAAGCTGATTACGATGCCCACAAGATCGGCACCATGAAGCTGCACCCATTCTATGAAAGAGCCATGGACGACATGATTCTCGCATTCTTTGAGAACATGACCGGCCGCAAGCCTCTGACCATGAAAGGTATCGGATCATATCCCAACCTCCGCACCACATTGTCGAAACTGATGCTCGACGGCGACACCACAACCTACTACACTTCGGCATCATCACAGGGTGCCGGCGACTGGATCGGCGTGGATCTTCTGGAAACAATACCCGTTGATGAAATCACCGTCCATCAGGGTCGCAACTCTATCGACGACGTTGACTACTTCGACAATGTAGCTCTTGAATACTCTGCCGACGGACGCACCTGGACAGCACTGACCGAACCGCTTGCGCAGACCTACATCGTAAGCTGGAAAGGCGAACCGGTCAACGCCCGTTACATCCGTCTCAACCGTCTGGACTCTAAAAAATCCAACTGGGCATCGGTGCGCACATTTGCCGTCAATCCGGCATCGGCCCAGCGCATTGGCCTCAACGTGACAGCCGCCGATCCACAGGCCGCTTTGCGTGCCCTCGATTCCGATCCCACATCGGCCTACACCATCAACGGCGATATGGCCTTCGACCGCCGCAAGGGCGCAACCACGCTGACACTGCTTGCAAGCCAGCCCAACCAGCCCATGACGCTGATCCAGACCGACGCAAAAGGCCGTGAGATCTCACGCACACAGATCGCGTCGGCTTACTCCGAAACTCCCATCGCTCCCGAAACCACACGCATCGTGATTTCCGGACGTGCCAACATCTACGAAGCTATCCAGAAATAACATAGGATAACTCCATCAGCCATCTTATTGCGGCGTGCAGAACCATGACTCTGCACGCCGCCTCTATTTCCACCACAATCGACCGGCGGCAAAACATCAATTGCGTGAAATAATGTTAACAAAGGCTCATTTTATGACAATTATCATATTTTCAACCCTCAATGTTGAGTAATTTTGCACCTTGAAAACCCATAGACAGGCGATTATGCCTGTTTTTAAGACATTTATCAAGCACTAATTCAGAAATCAATAATAAGGTAAAATAAGAAATGTTTAAAGTAACAAGTATGAATGTTAAGACGTTGAAAGGCATAGCCTCTATAGGACTGTGCCTCACACTTGGACTTGCTGCCACCGGTTGCGGAGGCGGCGACCAAGCACAGCAGCAACAGCAGGCACCGCAGATAGCCACAATGGATGTGACTGTCACCAATGCAGAAAACAGCAAAGAATATCCTGCAAAGATCGAAGGAAAAACCGACATCGCCATCCGTCCGCAAGTGACCGGATTCATCACAAAAGTACACGTTGACGAAGGACAGGCTGTCAAGAAAGGACAGGTTCTGTTCACTATCGACCAAGTGCAGTTCCAAGCAGCCGTCGACAACGCTCAGGCAGCAGTGAACTCAGCACAGACAGCCGTAAACACAGCACAGATGACCGCCGAGACAAAGCGTCAGCTCTTTGAAAAGAATATCATCAGTGCCTACGACAACCAGCTCGCCCAGAACCAGCTCGCCACAGCGCGCGCAGCTTTGGCCCAGGCTCAGGCAGCATTGACACAGGCCCGTAAAAACCTATCCTACACTGTGGTTACAGCACCGTCTGACGGCGTTGTAGGTTCAATCCCCAACCGCGAGGGATCACTCGCATCCCCTTCTTCGGTTGAGCCGCTGACCACCATCTCCGACAACTCCAAGGTATATGCTTACTTCTCACTCAACGAGAAAGACCTTCTTGAAATGACCGAAAACGGCACACGTTCGCTCAATGCCGCAATCGATTCGATGCCGGCAGTCAGCCTCAAGCTCGCCAACGGCACAATCTATCCCATCCAGGGCGATGTGGCTACCGTTGCAGGTGTGATCAACAGCTCTACCGGAGCGGCAAGCGTACGCGCACTGTTCGACAACCCCAGCGGTATGCTCCGCAGCGGCAGCACAGGCTCAATCATCATCCCCGTTTCAACAGAGAATGCAATCATCATCCCTCAGAAAGCCACTTTCGAAATCCAGGACAAGAAATTCGTGTTCGTAGTTGGAAAAGACAACACCCTCACCTCACGCGCCATCACCGTACTGCCTCAGGACAACGGCAAGGACTATGTGGTTCTCTCCGGACTTGAACCCGGCGAAAAGATCGTGGTTGAAGGCGTGGGCACACAGAACGTGCGCGAAGGCGTCACTATCCAGCCCGTCGACGCGGCCAAGCTCGCAGAACAGCAGGCCGCACAGGCTCAGCAGGCACAGCAGCAGAAATAATGCTGCGGCAGCACCCATTTTTAACCGACAACATATCCAAACTGTCAACATTAGAAAATGAAATTAGATACATTTATTAACCGCCCGGTACTTTCGACGGTTATATCAATCTTTATCGTCCTGCTGGGTCTGATCGGACTCGTATCGCTGCCGATCACCCAGTATCCCGATATCGCGCCACCTACAATCCAGGTGTCGACAACCTACACCGGTGCCAACGCACAGGCCGTGCTCAACTCAGTGATCGCACCTCTTGAGGAATCGATCAACGGTGCCGAGGGTATGACCTACATGGAATCGACCGCAACCAACACCGGTTCGGCAACGATCAACGTTTACTTCGAACAGGGCTTCGACCCCGACATGGCTGCCGTCGACGTGCAGAACCGTGTAGCAAAAGCCCAGAACCTACTTCCTGCCGAAGTTACCCAGGTCGGCGTGCTGACACAGAAACGTCAGACCTCTATGCTTCTCGGCATCGCCCTCTACACGGACAAGCCCGAGGCTTATTCGCCCGAATTCATCGACAACTACATGAAGATCAACGTAATCCCGGTGATCCAGCGTGTGAGCGGTGTGGGCGACGTGCTCAGCTTCGGTGCCGACTACTCAATGCGTATATGGCTCAAGCCCGACGTGATGGCACAGTACAACCTGATGCCCTCCGACGTGACCGCCGCCCTGGCCGAACAGAACATCGAGGCCGCTCCGGGTGCGTTTGGCGAACAGGGTAACCAGTCGTTCCAGTACACGATGAAGTATAAAGGCCGTCTGACCACTCCTGATCAGTTCGGCGACATCGTTGTGCGCGCCAACGACAACGGCGAAGTGCTGTATCTCAAAGACATAGCTGAAATAGAGCTTGGCAAAGTCCAGTATGGCTTCGCCAACTCAATCAACGGCAACCCCTCGACCATGGGTATCGTGTTCCAGACCGCAGGTTCGAACGCAACCCAGATCATCAACGACTGTCTTGCAGAAGTGGAGAAAATGGAGAAAGACCTCCCCGACGGACTCCACTTCGCTATCCCTATGAACAACAATGACTTCCTCTATGCGTCGATCCATCATGTGATCCAGACCCTCATCGAGGCGTTCATCCTCGTGTTCATCGTGGTCTACATCTTCCTGCAGGACTTCCGTTCAACCATTATCCCGGCTATCGCCATTCCTGTGGCACTTGTCGGCACATTCTTCGTACTGAATATCATCGGATTCTCGATCAACCTCATCACCCTTTCGGCTCTCGTGCTTGCGATCGCCATTGTGGTCGACGATGCCATTGTGGTGGTCGAGGCGGTCCACGCCAAACTCGACGTGGGCTACAAGAGCGCGCGCAAGGCTTCAATCGACGCCATGAGCGAGATCGGCGGCGCCATCATCTCGATCACACTGGTCATGATGCTCGTGTTCATCCCCGTATCGTTCATGCCGGGTACATCGGGTGTATTCTACCAGCAGTTCGGTCTGACCATGGCCATCGCCATCGGCTTCTCAGCCATCAACGCCTTGACCCTGTCGCCGGCACTCTGCGCCGTGTTCCTCAAACCCCACAAGACTGAGGACGGCGAGAAGATCCCCTTGAAAGAACGCCTCGGCGAAGCTTATTCCGAAGCTGCCGCAACTGTCAAGAACCAATACAAACGCCGTTTCGCTCTCGGGCTGCACCCGATGATCACGTTCCTGTTCGTATGCGCCGCTGTAACCTTCATGGTACTCGGATGGTACACCGACGGAAACACATGGCACCTCATCCTCTCATGCTTCTGCGCCGTCATGGCTCTGATCGGTGTGTTCAGCAAACGCTTCCACGCCGGCTTTGAGAAAGGCTACAATGCCGTACTTACCGCCTACAAGAAAGGAACCAGATTCTTTGTTAACCATAAGATCACCTCATTTGCGTTTGTAGCAATCGCTATAGTGGCACTCGTCTGGTTGATGAAGATCACACCTACCGCACTCGTCCCCAATGAGGACACCGGTGTTGTGTTCGTGATGGTCGACATGCCTCCGGGCACTTCACAGGAGCGCACCGAAGAGGTGATGGAGAAAGTTGACGGAATAATCCGCGCTACTCCCGGCGTTGCCTACAGCAACAAGATCCTTGGCTACAGCTTCCTTGCCGGTCAGGGTGCGACATACGGTACATTCATTGTCAAGCTCACCGACTGGGCCGAACGTGACGAATCGCAAAGCTCCGATGCCATCATAGGCCGACTTTACGGTGCTACCGGCCAGCTGATCAAGGACGGCCGCGTTGTGATCTTCGCTCCGCCTATGATCTCCGGTTACTCAATGACCAACGGCTTCGAGATCAAGATGCAGGATAAGACCGGTGGCGACATCAATGATTTCTTCGCCATTGTCCAGGGCTTCCTCGGCGCTCTCAACCAGCGTCCTGAGATCCAGATGGCCTACACCACGTTCAACCCCACATTCCCCCAGTATCTGGTAGATGTGGATGCTGCCAAGGCAAAACAGGCCGGCATCTCACCGCAGACCATCCTCTCCACCCTTCAGGGCTACTACGGCGGTATGTACGTGTCGAACTTCAACCGTTTCGGTAAGATCTACCGTGTCATGATGCAAGCATCGCCTGAAGCCCGTGTGTCACCCGAGACACTCGCTTCGATAAAGGTGCGCAACGGATCGGAAATGGCTCCGATCTCCAACTTCGTATCGCTGCAGCGCGTCTATGGACCTGACCTTCTGAACCGCTTCAACATGTTCCAGTCGATCTCCGTGAACGGCTCTCCGGCAGAAGGCTACTCATCCGGCGACGCCCTCAAGGCAATCGAGGAAGTGGCTGCTGAGATGCTTCCGCAAGGCTACGGCTACGAATACGCCGGTATGACTCGTGAGGAAGGCACTCAGACAGGCAACAACACCGCAATGATCTTCGGACTCTGTCTGCTGTTCGTCTACCTGCTGCTCTCCGCACAGTATGAAAGCTACATGCTTCCATTCGCCGTTATCCTTTCGATACCGTTCGGTCTGATGGGCACATTCATCTTCGCCGATCTCCGCGATATCTCCAACAACATCTACCTGCAGATCGCCCTGATCATGCTTATCGGTCTTCTTGCCAAGAACGCGATCCTTATCGTAGAGTTCGCACTTGACCGCCGCCGTCAAGGCATGTCGATCGCCAAAGCTGCAGTCGACGGTGCCGTGGCCCGTCTGCGACCGATCCTCATGACCTCGCTGGCACTTATCATCGGTCTGTTGCCAATGATGTTTGCCCACGGCGTAGGCGCCAACGGTAACAAGGCACTCGGCACAGGTTCCGTGGGTGGTATGTTGATAGGTATGTTATTCCAGATCTTCATCGTTCCGGCTCTGTTCGTGGTGTTCCAGAAACTCCAGGAAAAGATCACCCCGATGACATGGAAAGACTCTGACAACCACGAGATCCAAAGCGAGATTGAACAGTATTCGCACTAATCCAATCAAGTCAAAAATAAGAAATGAAGTTGAATAAAATCATATTGCTACCGGCGGCGACAGTATTATTACTGTCGACGCTCGGCAGCTGCAACCTCTACAAAAAGTACGAGACCCCGTCCGATACGGCACTGCTGGCTCAGTACAAAGAAGCACAGGAAGCCGAGATCGACTCGCTCGCATTCGGCAATCTCCAGTGGCAAAGCGTGTTCACTGATCCCATCCTCGCAGGATTGATCGATCAGGCATTGGCCAACAATATCAACTACCGCAATGCCAAGCTCAACATTGACATTGCGCATGCACAGCTCAAGGGCGCACGTCTGAGCTATCTTCCCTCCGTTGCACTCGCGCCCAACGGCGCAGGCTCCAAATTCTTCACCTCCCCGTCGTCGGGTCCGATGAACTGGAGCTATCAGATTCCGCTGTCGGTAAGCTGGGAGATCGACGTGTTCGGCAAGCTGCTCAACTCCAAACGTGGAGCTCAGGCAGCCTACGAGCAGTCGGAGGACTATGCCCGTGCGGTGCGCTCACAGATCATCGGTGGTGTGGCCAACACCTACTATGCCATCGCCGCTATCGAATCCCAGCTGGCCGTCAGCCGTTCGACAGCCGCTATCTGGAAGGAAAGCGTGCAGACAATGAAAGACCTCAAGGAAGGCGGTACGGTCAATGAAGTGGCCGTAGTTCAGAGCGAAGCCCAGTATTACGGCATCCTCGCCTCTATCACCGATCTTGAGGTGAGCCTCGACGAGCTCAACAACACCCTCTCACTGCTGATCGGCGTGATGCCGCAAAAATGGGAAATCCCGGCTGATGCCGTGCTTACCATGCCGGCGATCATCCGTTCGTCCGTTCCGATGTACGAACTCGCCCTGCGCCCCGACGTGGCAGCAGCAGAACGCAACATGGCCGTGGCCTACTACGCCACCAACTCAGCCCGTGCAGCCTTCTATCCCGGCCTGAACATCACTGCCAACGGCGGCTTCACCAACCTGCTCGGCTCAATGGTTACCAATCCCGGCAACTTCTTCATCAATCTTGCCGGATCGCTGACCATCCCGTTGTTCTCACGCGGACAGAACATAGCCCGTCTTGAGGCAGCCAAAGCCCAGCAGCAGCAAGCCATGAACACGTTCGAGCAGACCCTTATGAGCGCCAGCGCGGAAGTCAGCGATGCCATGACCCTCTATGAAAAGAGTGTTGAAAAGCAGCAGCATCTTGCCCTTCAGGCAGAAAAGCTCGCGCTTGCCGTTGACTACACCCAGGAACTTCTGCGCCTCGGTTCATACAACACCACATATCTCGACGTACTGACTGCCCAGCAGGGACTTCTCTCCGCCCAGATCTCCGGCATCTCAGCCCGTCTGAACGAAGCCCAGGCACTGATCAACCTCTACCAGTCGCTCGGCGGAGGACGATAATCCACCTTATATCTCAACCAACGTAAAAACTAACCGTTATGGCAACCACAATCAGCCCATTGGCCCACGTCGACCCCAAGGCCCGGATCGGAGAGAATGTCACGATCCATCCTTTTGCCTACATTGACTGCGATGTAGAGATCGGCGACGGCTGCGAGATCATGCCTTATGTCAGCATAATCCGCGGCACCACACTTGGCAAAAACAACAAAGTATATCAAAACTCGGTGATCGGAGCCGATCCCCAGGACTTCCGCTGGAAAGGTCAGCCCTCGTTCTGCTCCATCGGCGACAACAACGTGATCCGCGAGAACTGCATCATCAACCGAGGCTTCATGACCGAGAAAGGCACCTGCATCGGCAGCGATTCATTCATCATGGCTGAAACCCACATCGGTCACGATTCACGGATTGCCGGACGCTGCGTTCTCGGAAATGGCGTGACAATCGCCGGCGACACCAAGGTAGGCGAATGCGTGATCCTGTCATCGAACGTGATGCTCCACGAGCGTTCCGTGGTCGGCGACTGGGTACTCGTCAAGGGCGGCTGCCGCATCAACGGCAATGTGCCCCCATACGTGATCATGGCCCACAACCCGGCATCGTATTTCGGAGTCAACGCCGTAGTCCTGCGCAAGAACGGCTTCACCGAGGAACAGGTTGACGATATAGCCAAGGCCTACCGCCATATCTACCAGAGCAACACATCGGTGTTCAACGCCATGAAGCGCATCGAGGTGGATATCGACCAGTCGGAAGAACGCGACAAGATCCTCGACTTCATTGTCAAATGTGACCAGAAGCTCGTTGCAATCCCACGCGATCTGGAATAATCCCGAACATAGCTTCAATCCAATAACGTCTCAACGGCATGCCGATAACAGCATGCCGTTGAGTTTTATTTTCATTCAAACGAAATTTTTTTCGAGCCGGATTAAACCTTTTGAATATCCGGAAGTCTGTTTTAACGTAAAGTTCGTTTAAAAGCATAAAAAAGATGACAACACCATTACGCATAGTACTGGCGTCGGCGCTTTTGGCAGTGTCGACGCTTTTAGCGCATGGAGCCGTGGTTAAAGGCACGGTCAACGACACGGAAGGGTATGGACTGCCTCAAGCCACGGTACGTCTGCTCACACCGGCCGATTCCGCCTACGTCAAAGGAGGCAAGACCAATAATTCGGGTGCTTACACATTTACCGATGTGAAAGCAGGGAAATATATCCTTGAGGCATCGTATCTGGGCTATGTATCCTCGTTCACCAATATCACCGTCGGGAAGACGGCGACACTGAATGTGCCGACAGTGACGCTCAAAGAATCAAGCATCATGCTGAAAGGGGTACAGGTGACCGGCGTGAAAACGCAGATCAAAGTTGCCGAGGACACCATAGAGTACAACGCCGATTCCTACCGCACACAGCCCAATGCCGTAGTGGAAGACCTTCTGAAACGTCTACCGGGCGTGGAAGTGGGTACTGACGGCTCGATCACCGCCAACGGCCAGACCGTCACAAAGATCCTGATCGACGGCAAGGAATTCTTCTCCGACGACCCCAAGGTTGCATCAAAGAACCTGCCGGTCGATATGGTTGAGAAGCTACAGGTGGTGAACCGCAAGAGCGATCTTGCCCGTCTGACCGGCGTTGACGACGGCGAGGATGAGACCGTGATCAATCTTACGGTCAAACCGGGCATGAAAAACGGATATTTCGGTACAGCCGAGGCCGGCTACGGTACCGATCACCGCTACATGGGCTCGTTCAACGTCAACAAATTCTGGAACGACAACCAGATAACCCTCTTGGGTAACTTCAACAATATCAACGAACTTGGCTTCACCGACAGCAACGGCTCACGTTTCCGCCGTTTCGGAGGCGACAACGGCATCAACACCTCGCAGGCACTTGGTCTGAACTTCAACGTAGGACGTGGCGAGATATTCCGCGTTGGCGGCGACATCATGTGGAGCCGTTCCGACCGCGACACCCGTCAGAGCCAGGAACGTCAGTACCTATTCCCCGACTCAACCTCGTTCAACAGCACAAGGAAATACACCCGTGACCGTGGCAACAACCTGCGCGCGGATTTCCGCATCCAGTGGAAACCGGACTCGTTCAACGTGTTTGAGTTCCGCCCTAAATTCTCATACAACCAGAACATATCCGAATCGGTCGACTCTACCCTTATCATGGCTGGCGATCCCGGGCGTTCGCTGGTGAGCCGCACACTCAACGAATCCTATTCACGCGGCCATTCGATAGAATTCGGAGCAGAGGCTATCTACAGCCATAACTTCCGCAACAAACCGGGGCGATCGTACTCCGTCCAACTGCGTTACAACCACTCCAACGTCCGCGAGACAGAGAATGCCTACTCTCTCAACCGCTTTTTCAATTACGGGGACTCAATCGACCTTTACGACCAGATCAACAGCAACCGTACATGGAGCGATCAGGCACAGGCACGCGTCACATGGACAGAACCATTGGGCGATGTGAAGAAAGGCAACTTCCTAACGTTCGCCTACCGCGTGCAATACCGCTGGAACAATACCGACAAGATGGTCTATGACCATCCTTTGCTACCTCCTGTTGCTGAGGGTATGCTCCCTGAGATTGATTTCACCCGTGAGATACTCAACGATTCGCTGAGCAACCGCTTCCGCAATGATTACTTCAATCAGGATATCCGCGTCGGATACCGCCATGTGTCGAGCACCCATAACATCGACGTAGGTGTCTCACTTGTTCCGACAAGCTCCAGCAGCGACAACCTGACTCATCCGGAGAAGGCGATCGCGACACGCTGGGTGTGGAACTTCGCCCCGTTCCTGCGCTATCGTCTTAAGATAGGCAAACAGCGTTCGCTCAACATCAACTACCGCGGCATGTCGTCGCAGCCGTCGATGACCCAGCTGCAACCTGTGGCCGATTATTCCGACCCGATGCGCGTGATTGTCGGTAATCCCAATCTGGATCCATCGTTCACCCACTATCTGCGTCTGCGCTTCCAGGACTTCAATTCGGCCAGCCAGCGATCAATCATGGTGATGAGCGACTTCGACATGACACAGAATTCCATCGTGTCGCGCACAACGTTCGACCAATCGACAGGTGCGCAGACCACCACCTACGAGAATGTCAACGGCGTCTGGAGTGGCCGCGTCATGGGTATGTTCTCCCAGCCCCTGCGCAACAAGGCATGGCAAGTTTCCGCCCATGCATTCATGATGTATAACCAGCGTGTAGGTTTCAACAACGGCATGCGCAACCGAAGCGGATCACTCAATGTCAACGTGATGCCGGCAATCTCGTTCCGCCCCGAGAATCTTGAATTCGAGCTGCGCCCACGCTACTCTATCCAATATACGATGAACTCCCTCCAGTCGGCCGGCAACATGACCATCCACAACTACGGAGGAACATTCTCGGCCTACTACTACACCCCGATCGGCATTATCCTGAACTCCGATCTGACCTATACCGCCACCAGCGGCTATTCACAGGGATATGACAAGAATGAATGGATGTGGAACGCCTCGATCTCTTATCAGACCCTGCGCGACAGATCGCTGACGTTCACCCTCAAAGGATATGACCTGTTGCAACAACGCAGCAATATATCACGATCGGTTACAGCCAACTACATCGACGATACCTCCTACAATAGCCTGACGCGCTATTTCATGGTGACCGTGAGCTACAAATTCAATACATTCGGTAAAGGCAAAGAGCCTACCAACCGCAATGAATGGCGTGGTCCGGGCGGTCCTGGTGGTCCCGGCGGCCCCGGCGGACGTCCTCGTTTCTAAACGAATTTTCTCAAACATAGCCATACGCCGACGGCGTTCTGTGGAATCCACGGAACGCCGTCGGTATTATTCCATCAATGGCCAAGTGCCACAACAGGGAATGAATCAGTGGCGGCCGGAGGTGGTTGGACGCATGCCTGAGCCGGCCGGTGGCATGGCAACGCCGGGCTGTCCACCGGTGACCTGCGAGGGAGGAATGCTACCCGATGGAGGCACTATAGGCTGCGCAGGTTTGAGAGGTGTGGCTGGGACGGAAGGCGTAGGAGCCGGATTGGCCGGAGGTGTGACCCCTGGACGCACATTGCCACCGGGTCTTGTCGGAGCATTACCACCGATAATCGGCCCGACAGGCCTGTAAGGCGGACGCACAGGAGGTGGCAGAATGCTGCCGGGATAGAGTTGATTGCCCCAATAGACGGGTGATATCAGCGGCGCACCGGGAAGCGAAGGATACCAGTCACTTAATATTCCGACACCATAATATCCGGGTACATAACCATCGGCGGAATCAGTCCAGACTGCATCGCACGAGGCCAATGACAAGGCAGCGACGCCTACAGTCAGTAATGCTATATGTTTCAAGGCTTTCATAATAACAATCTCCTTTCTGATATTATAACATCCGAGGGGATAAAAGGTTGCAGCCGACCCACCCCATAAAGAGTGGCGGATAATTTGTTTTAAAGATGTTTTTGATTAATTTTGCTGAACAACAAATATTCTCCTGACCATGCAGATTCTGCGCATTTACCCCTCCTCTATCAACGACCGCTTCATCCAGCAGGCCGTCGATACGCTCCGCGACGGCGGAATAATAATCTATCCAACCGACACTCTCTATGCCATTGCCTGCAACGCGCTCTCCGCGCCGGCTATCGACAGAGTGTGCCGCCTGAAAGGGCTTAACCCCCAGAAAAACACGCTGTCGATAGTATGCGGCAGCATCTCACAAGCCAGCGAATATGCCCGGATCGACAATGCCGCCTTCAATCTGCTGCGCAGCCACACTCCGGGTCCCTATACGTTTATCCTGCCGGCGGCCACTACGCTGCCAAAAGTGTTCAAAGGACGCCGCGAGGTCGGGATACGTATTCCCGACAATGCCATAGCGCGTCACTTAGCCGACGAGCTTGGATCTCCACTTCTCTCCACCTCGATACCTACCGACGGACTGAGCGAGGATGAGATCATAATGCCCGAAGAGATAGCCCTGCGCTTCGAGAATATGGACATAGACATGATGATAGACGGAGGCAACGGCAATGCCATCCCCTCTACTATTGTGCGCCTGACTGCCGACAGCCGACAGCCCGAAATAGTGCGAGAAGGCGCAGGAACCATAGATTTTTAACAGAACCGGCACCATGAAATCCAAACCTATCACACTCCCACCCCTATCCAACGGGACAAGCCAGCAGATAGATCCTGCGGCACGACGCATAGTTATCGTCGGAGCCAACGGCTCAGGCAAAAGCCGTTTCACTGCACGCATGGCATCGGATTTAGGGCGCAGAGCCTTTCCGCTGTCGGTTCTGCATGCGCTCTACGATCGCCGTCACACAGCATCGTCGGCCTCCATTATCGACAAGCTATATGATGAAGCCTCGGCAAACGGCATGTCGTCCGATCCCGATTCGACCCAACTCGAACGGCTCATGACTCTGCTGATGCGCGACGAGATGCTCAACCTGATAGACTACAAGCTGCGCCATGCCAACGATCCGACCCAGACACTCGCCCCGACGAAGCTCGACGAGATCATCAATCTGTGGCAAGAGATATTCCCCGACAACAAGATACTCATAGAGAGCGGCCGCATGCTCTTCTCCCGTCGGATCGACGAGGCCGACGATATGTATGCCGCCGGAAAGCTCTCGGCCGGAGAAAGAGCCGTGATCTACTATCTGGGCGCCATCACATACGCGCCGAAGCATTCCGTTGTTCTGGTGGATAGCCCGGAGATGTTTCTCCACCCCACAATCATGCAATCGGTTTGGAACCGCATAGAGCTGCTGCGTCCCGACTGCACATTCGTCTACACGACCCACGATCTCGACTTCGCCGCCACACGCTCTGATGCCGCCACCGTGTGGGTACGCAGCTACGACCCCTCGGCCGCGACATGGGACTATGCCATCCTGCCCCCCGACACGGCTATTTCCGACGAGATCTATGCCGCGATCCTTGGCGCACGCAAACCGGTGCTGTTCATCGAGGGGGATGGCCGCCACTCTATTGATGCCAAGCTATATTCGCTCATATTCAAAGATTTCACCGTCAAGCCACTCGGAAGCTGCAACAAAGTGATCGAAGCCACGCGCACATTCAACTCGCTCAACTCATTCCACCAGATGGACTCCTTCGGGATCGTTGACCGCGACCGCCGCGACCAGAAAGAGGTTGAGTATCTGAGAGGGAAGCGAATCATGGTGCCGGAGGTGGCCGAAGTTGAAAACATACTGATGCTTGAGGATGTGGTTCGCGCCGTTGCCTCCTACTGCCATAAAGATCCCGACCGAGTGTTCGGACGAGTGAAACGCTCCGTGATCCAGCAGTTTTCCCACGACATGCAGGCCCAGGCGCTTCTCCACACACGCCACCGCGTGAAACGCACCGTTGAATACCGCATCGACGGCCGGTTCACATCCGTCGGGATGCTTGAGGAGCATATCCAGCAACTGTTCATAGACATGAACCCACGCGGACTCTACAAGGATTTCCTGCATCAGTTCAACGGCTATAAGAAAGAGGGCGACTATGCCGGCATACTGCGCGTCTACAATCAGAAATCGATGCTGCCGGGAAGCAACGTGGCCGGTCTCTGCGGCCTGAAGAGCAAAGAGGAATATATAGCCAAGATCCTCGCCATCCTCCGTGGCAACAGCCGCGAGGCTGAGATGATAACCGAAGCCATACGCACATGTTTCAACATATCGAACACCCCACAGAAATGAACCGGAAAAAACTATCCTTCTGGATCGAAGCCATGCGTCTGCGCACACTGCCGGTGTCGGTGGCAGGAGTAGTGATGGCCTGCGGACTCGCCCTCATGTCGGGGGGCTTCCGCATCATACCCTCGCTACTCTGCCTGCTGTTTGCCGTCGCAGCACAGATAGCCTCCAACTTTGCCAATGAATATTATGACTACCGCGACGGCCTCGACGCTCCCGGGCGTGAGGGACCGCGACGGGGAGTGACAGAAGGAGACATATCCCCCCGTGCGATGCTGACCGCCACATATCTGACTCTTGGCACCGCATGCGCCATAGGCTGCTTGCTGATAGCTTTCGGCGGATGGATCCTGCTGCCCATAGGCATTGTCATAGCCCTCGGGGCCATGGCCTACAGCACCGGCCCGTATCCGCTGTCGCGCCACGGGTTGGGCGAAGTGGCCGTCATAGCATTCTTCGGCATAGTGCCTGTGACACTGACCTATTACGTGCAAACGCTCGCGTGGCCTACCGCGGTATGGCTTAGCGGAATAGCCGTGGGGCTCATGGGAGCCAACGTATTGATCATCAATAACTATCGCGATGCCGACGACGACGCCAAGGTCAACAAACGGACACTCGCCGTGATCCTCGGCCGGCGTGCCGTGCGTCTGCTCTATATGCTCAACGGGCTTATAGCCGTGGGGCTTATGCTTCCTCTATGGGTCAAAATGGAGCCCTTGGGCATGGCAATTCCCGTGGTCTATCTCGCTGCCCACTGCGGAATATGGAGTGTGATGCCCCATAGAAAAGGCCATGCCCTCACACCTCTGCTGGCCGCCACCTCCATGCTGATGCTGTTTTATTGCGCAGGATTCGCCGTGGCCGCATCCATTTGCGGTGTTCAAGCGTTATAACCTCAGAAACACAAACTCATAACCGTCATGAACAACAGATTCAACAACTGGCTGACAATCATCATCACCGGTATTGTCGGCATTTTTTTCATCGTATGCTATAAGGAAGCGGATCTTTTCTCATGGCTCGTACGCGCCCTGGGACTCTGCCTCGTACTGCCCGGACTGTATGTGCTGATCGAATCGGCCGGCAATCATCAAGGCAACCGGACGGTGACCGTGACCGAAACAGAGATCGAGACCGACGGCCGCAAACGCAGCGGAATCACTACAAACCATGGTTCGGCCACCACGTCGCTGCTGATCGTTTCCGTCTGCACCATCCTGCTTGGTCTGTGGATGCTAATAGCTCCCGGCTTTTTCGTCGGATTGCTCTGCTACGTGTTCGCAGCTATACTAATCCTCTATGGCATCTATCAGATAGTGGGCGTGGTCTACGCCATGCGCCCGGCATCGCTTCCGTGGCAGTTCTACATCGTGCCATCGCTGTTCATCATTGCCGGACTGCTGATCCTCGTGACCCCAGTCAAGACAATCAACTCCACCGTCACGCTGATCACCGGTATCCTGCTCGTGGTCTCGGCCATCAATGCCACTATCCAGCGTCTGGCCATCCGCTCCTACAACAAGAAGCTGACAGCCCACACGGCCAAAACCACCGACTCCCAAAAGGAAATCCAGCAGGAAAACTCCTGATCACTGACGCGGAAAACGACGGCTGATATACTCCACGATCATCTCCACGATATCGTCCATAGGGAGTTTCGACGTGTCGAACGTCAGATCATAGCTCGACGCTGCTCCCCAGGTCTTGTCGGTATAGAAATTATAGTAATTGGCGCGTAGCTTGTTGATGCGGCGCGCTTTTGCTTTTGCCTTTTCGGGAGTGGGCATGTCGGGCTCGCCACGGCGCATGATACGCTCCACGCAGACATCCTCCGGAGCATGCACGAATACGTTGACCACTCTCGGATGATCGCGCAGCACATAGTCGGCCGTGCGACCAACAATCACACAATCCTCGCCGTCGGCCAGCGAATGGATGAAATCGCTCTGCGCCCGATAGATGCTGTCGTCGCTGATCGAAGTAGACCCACTGTAGCAATTGACCGAATTATAGCCGAATGCAAAGGAGAACACCCCGTTTATGAACGACGGGAAACGCTCGTCGCGGCGTTCGAAAAACTCTTCGCTCATTCCGGCACGGCGCGCAGCCTCGCGGAGCAACTCTTTGTCATAATACCGGGCACCGAGCCGATCGGCCAGCTTACGGCCAAGCTCGCGCCCACCGCTGCCGAACTGCCGGCCTATGGTCACCACCACATTCTGTTTCTTTTCTTCTTCCGACATGGATTTCTGTTGGGTTTAATCAGTTCTTTACAGCCACAAAAATAACCATATCGCGGCGAGCAAGCAATATTTCCGCCAAAAATTTTTATTATCGGGGAATATCTATTAATTTTGCATGTCACATAAAATAGCCTCGCCACAGGCACAGACAATTTAAAACGAAAAAGAAAAAACAAAACAATATCATGTCACAGAAAGAACAACCCGAATCACGCACTGCAATCGATGATATCAACGACTCCCTGACCAAAGCAGAGCAGAGAGTGCAGAACAACAAGAAACTTATCATGTGGGCGTGCATCGCAGTAGCTGTAGTAGTTATCGCAACCCTGCTGTTCATCTACGCTTACCTGCGTCCGTCGCGCAACGCTGCCGACACCCAGTACGGCCTCGCAAGCAATATGGCCGCCAACTATGAGATGTCGGCTCCCATGCTCGATTCAGCAGCCACCGCACAGCAGCTTGATGCCGTGACCAAGGCATTTGAGGAAGCAGCCACACGCAGCCACGACGGCGGCAACAATGCCAAACTCATGTCGGCCATCTACGAATTCAAGAAAGGCGACTACAACAAGGCTCTCACCTATCTTAACGACTATGACAAGAAGGACGCTATCATTGCTGCCCTCAGCGAATGTCTCAAAGGCGACTGCTACGTGAACCTCGACAAGTTCCCCGAAGCCATCGAATGCTTCAGCAAAGCTGCCGACCTGAGCGACGAAAACCCCATGGTAGCACCCTACGCCATGATGAAAGAGGCAACCGTTCAGCGTCATCTCAAGAACTACTCCGCCGAAGCTGAGCTCTATGAGCAGATCACAACGAAATATCCCGAATATGGCGTGAGCATCAACACCAACATCGAGAACTATCTCGAACGCGCCAAAGCTGACGCAGCCAAGAAATAATACGTCCTTATCGACACCAATCAAATAACTTAACAGCGGCAAGCTCCCGGTATCGGATCGGCTTGCCGCTGATCTTTTAATTCATGCGCTCACCCGGACGCGAAATAGTCCCTACAGATAGGGTAAATATGAGACGAATATGACACCTGGCAGGAGATTGCCATTTTGGGGATGAGCCGGTTGGGCGGCTCGGAGATCCGCCACCCCGACATTGCTGCAACCAACCAATACAACACCAGACATATTCACCGGTATAAATGTTGCAGAAAAAATGAGGGCGGCGTGCAGAGATGGTTCTGCACGCCGCCGGTCAGTATTGTTTTGCAGAGTGAGGATTATTCCTCTTCAGCTTCTTTCATGTTGTGGAACACGTTCTGCACGTCTTCGTCCTCTTCGAGTTTGTCGAGGAGTTTCTCGATGGCTGCACGCTGTTCGTCGGTCACTTCCTTGAGATCGTTGGGTATGCGTTCGAACTCGGAAGAAATGATCTCGTAACCGTTGTCCTCAAGATATTTCTGGATGTTGGAGTAGTCCTCGAAAGCACCATAAAGTACGATTTCCTCTTCGTCGGGCTCTACTTCATCAACGCCACAGTCGATAAGCTCAAGCTCAAGTTCCTCGATGTCGAGACCTTCGGTGGGTTTGATCTTGAACACACACTTGTGGTCGAAAAGGAACGAGAGAGAACCCTGAGTTCCGAGCGAACCATTGTGTTTGTTGAAATAAGAACGGACGTTGGCAACGGTACGGGTGTTGTTGTCGGTAGCAGCCTCCACGAAGATGGCGATACCGAAAGGTCCGTAGCCTTCGTAGGATATTTCCTTGTAGTCGCTGGCATCCTTGTCGGTAGCCTTCTTGATGGCGCGTTCAACGGTGTCCTTGGGCATGTTGGCAGCCTTGGCGTTCTGCATCAAGGCGCGCAGACGAGGATTACAGTCGGGATCGGGACCGCCGGCCTTAGCGGCTATGGTGATTTCCTTACCGATGCGCGTGAATGTGCGCGACATGTTGCCCCAGCGTTTGAGCTTACGGGCTTTACGATATTCAAATGCTCTTCCCATGAGTAAGATTTATTTTTTATTATGATTGATTCGTGTTTAAAAGATCAGCGGAGTTCGGCACCCGTTTTCTGACGGAGATTATTGATAATCTTGTTCATCACGGCGTCGATCTGTTTGTCGTTGAGTGTGCGTTCGTCGTCCTGAAGGGTGATGTTGATAGCGTAGGATTTCTTACCCTCGGGGAGTTTGTCGCCTTCGTAGACATCAAAGAGGGTCACGTCGCGCAGGATCTTGCGCTCGCTCTCACGCACCACGGTCTCGATCTGGCGGAGGGTCACCGCGTTGTCGACCAACAGGGCGAGGTCGCGTTTCACGGCCATGGTCTTAGGCAGCGGAGCGTAGGTCACCTTGTGGCGTGCCGACAGCTTGACGAGTTCGGCCCAGTTGAGTTCGGCAAAGAACACGTCCTGCTTCAGATCGAATGCCTTGAGCAACGGCTTGGCCACGATGCCGAGCTGACCGAGAGTCTTCCCGGAACGAGAAGCGACAACAAGCGATGTAGCGAACACCGACGAGTCGCCCTGCGAGAGTTTGAGCTCACGGGCGTTGATGCCGAGACGGGCGAATATGTTCTCGACCACGGCACGCAGATCGTAGACTGTCGACTGTTCAGCCGGTCGGAGCCATCCTGCACCACGCACGTTTCCTGTCAGCCAGATGCCAAGGTTAGATTCCTCGCCATAGGGGGCAAGAGGGCGCTCAGCGGTGGATTCGGCCTGCGGATTGAAGGTGTAGACATGGCCGAACTCGTACATCATCAGATCGGGCGAGCGGCGATTGACATTATAGGCAATCGATTCCAGACCGCCGAAAAGAAGGGTCTGACGCATAACGCTGAGATCGTTGCTCAGAGGGTTGAGCAGACGCACGCAGCGTTCGGCAGGATATGAGACGCAATCGGCATAGTAGCGTTCAGCCGAAAGCGAATTGTTCATGATTTCGTTGAATCCACAAGCCGTCAGCTGCTCGCTGATCAGGTTGCGGAGATTGTTGTCAACGTCGGCCTCGGACTTGAACGAGAGCGACGAATGGACGGTGGTTCCCATCTCCACATTGTTGTAGCCATATATGCGGAGCACATCTTCCACAACGTCGCAGGGACGCTGCACGTCAACACGATATGTCGGAACACGCAACTGTGCCTCGCGGCCATCCGTGGAAGCTATCTCTATCTCCAGGGAGCGAAGGATAGCGTCGATGGTCTCGTTGGGGATCTCCTTGCCGATAAGCCCACGGGCATAATCGTAGGAGAGGGTGACATCGAACGGAGCCACGGGATTGGGGTAGATGTCGACAGGCTGGCCGCAGATCTCACCGCCACAAAGCTCTTTGATCATCAGAGCTGCGAGCTTGAGGGCATACATGGTGATATTGGGATCGGTGCCGCGTTCGTAGCGGAACGACGCATCGGTCTGCAAGCCCTGACGGCGTGCTGTCTTACGCACAGACGTAGGGTTGAAATAAGCTGATTCGAGGAATATGTCAGTGGTCTGTTCTGTCACACCGGAATCGAGTCCACCGAACACTCCGGCTATACACATGGGCTTTTCGGCGGAGCAGATCATCAGATCGGCCGACGAGAGGGTGTGTTCAACGCCGTCGAGAGTCACGAAAGGAGTGCCTTCAGCACAGTTGCGCACCACGATCTTCTCTCCTGCTATCTTGGCAAGGTCGAAGCAATGGAGCGGCTGACCGATGGCGTGGAGGATATAGTTGGTCACATCGACAACGGCGTTGATCGGACGGAGACCGATCACGTTCAGACGATCCTGAAGCCATTTCGGGCTTTCTGCCACCTTGACGCCACGGATGGTCACACCGGAGTAGCGCGGACAAGCCTCATAGTTGTCCACCTGCACGGCCACGGCACCATCCTGACGGTCGGGATTGAAGCCATCGACCGACGGACGCTCCAGAGGCAGAGCCTCGGCATGCTGAGCCGCCCATGCCGCCAGATCGCGAGCCACACCGAAATGCGAAGCAGCATCGATACGGTTGGGGGTCAAGTCGACTTCCAGCACATAGTCGGAGGTCAGTCCGTAGTATTCGGCAGCCGGAGTCCCGGGTTTCACATCGTCGGAGAGAACGATGATACCGTCGTGGCTCGTGCCGACTCCGATCTCATCTTCAGCGCATATCATACCGAATGACTCCACGCCGCGTATCTTCGATTTCTTGATCTTGAATTCCTTGTCGCCATCATACAACACCGTACCCACAGTTGCCACGACAACTGTCTGTCCGGCTGCAACGTTGGGCGCACCGCAGACAATCTGGGTGGCCTGGCCGTCGCCAAGGTCAACGGTTGTGATATGAAGGTGATCGCTGTCGGGATGCTCCACGCAGGTGAGCACTTTGCCGATCACAAGACCGCGGAGGCCGCCACGGATCGATTCCACCTCCTCAACGGAGCCTGTCTCCAGGCCGATCGAGGTCAGGGCAGCCGCCAGCTCATCGGGAGAGAGCGGCGTTTTGATATAATCTTTAAGCCAATTGTATGATATATTCATGATGATTAATTTTCTGCAAATTTACTAATATATCAGCGTTTCACCAAATTACTTGACAAGAACGCGACGTGCAAAATCGCCGGAAACCACAATAAAGAGTCCCTTCGGGAGGTCGAAAGTGTGCTCGCCGGGGGTCAGCACCTCACCAGAAAGCCATGTCATGCCGTCAACGCCATAAACGGAAACCTCCGTTTCATTGTCGCCTATCTCTATGATCAGACGGCCATCGCGGCTGTAGGCATCCCACTGATGATATTCCAGTTCATTGAGGCTTCCGAGTTCCGTGTAGTTCGAAATCGAGATATTGTCGAGAATCCAACGGTCGCCCGAAGTCTGACGGAAACGTATACGTCCGTTGCCGGTCCTATTCACATCCACACTGAATGAAGTGAAGCCTGTGGCACTCACATCAGCGCTTCCTACAGCGTCCCACGTCGCGCCGCCATCGGAAGAGTATTCTACCTCGATATGGGCTGTTCCATCGCCGGTATTATTCCACTTAGCAGCCTCAAAGACAACTGTTCCGATACCACTGGGCTTATCCTCTGCCATCGACACCATGCCACCTTTGCCAAGACGGACACGCACGCCATAAGTGGTTTGGGATCCATCCTTTGCACCCTCCTTAGCCAATCCGGCACCTTTGAAACTCCACTGGGCAGCTGTTCCTTGAATTGTCGAATTATTATAGGGAGCGTAGTCATCCGCGTAATCGGCAGTGACATTAAATGTTTCGATGAAAACGATGGCCGAAGGATCGGTGACGGTCGCTGTGGCCTCGGCATCGTCGTTCATGTATGAGCCGGCAGCAGCCACAATGGCTGTGGAGAATGAGCCTTCGGCAGCACTGTTGACACGCAGATAGAAACGGTCCTGCTCCGGATCGAGAGTGACAGAAGTGGCCCACGTCGACTTATCGACGCTCACCTCAAACGGCGATTTCACGGAGATCACAATATCTTCCGACACATTTTCAATATCCATCAGAAGCTCAGCCACTTCCGACGGAGTACCCGGCACGGCGTCGAAATGGAGCGTACCGTCGAATAGGATATCGATCACAGGCATCAGTTCGGCAGTGGTGACGGTCTTGACAACGGATGAGATTGTGGCCGATGTCAACTGGAACGTATAGGTGGTCTGCGGATCAAGCCCAGTCACCTCATAGCTTTCGTCCGAGGCATTGACAGCCTTGGGATATCCTGCTACGGACTGCGATCCCTGCTTGACGTCGAGGGTATAGGTGGCCGCATCGTCAACATTGACCCAGCGCACCATGAAACCTTCGCTCGAGATGCCGGATGCGTCATACAGGGGAATACCATCGTAGATCTGCGATGTCATGTCGACCTCACACTCCATATCGTCGGCCGAAACAGACAGAGTGCCGACAACCGTACCTGCCGACGCGCTTGTCAGGCTGACGGTCACCGTTGTGCCCTGATTGGCCTGCTCGGCGGAGATAACCGAGGGTGTCACCGTGAATGTGCGCGGATAGGCGGAAAGAGTGACGCTTCCCTCTATTCCACGGGTCTTGACCGTCACCTCCTTGGTCAGCGGCTTATTGATAGCCCCGACACCGAGATCAATAACCACGCCCTGCTGCGGTTGCAGGATAGAGGGCTGAGAGCCGGATGTCGATGCATGCCATGCCTCGCCTACCTTGTCGCCCCAGATATATTCCACAAGTTCGGGATGGTCGATGAACGGGTTACGGTTTTTTTGTTTGGCATAGATAGCCTCCTGACGGTCAAGCTCCTTCTGGCTAACCTCATCCTGCCGTGTCCATTTCAGCAACAGATTGGAGGCCCAGGTCTTGAATGCCGGGTAGCTGTTGCCGGCAAACATCTCCTTGCCATTTCCTTGTGTCCATGATGCGACCCGGTCGTTATAGCATGTAACCATATAGAAGTACGAACGCGCCAGATCCCCTTTATATTCATCGTCGGGTTCAAACACGGTTCCGGAATATCCGCTGAATGTCGATGCGCCCAGCCGTCCGAGAGCCTTGACATTTCCATTGTTGGGTTTCGTAGTTCCGTTGGCACACTCGCCATACGGCCAGTTGCTGCGCTGGCTGTTCACCTGGCCGTCAGTCGGATAGAGATGGAACGCATCGGAATATTGCTCCGCTTTTCCGCCTCCCCACCAGCTTTTGGGCAAAGAGTGCTCGCGGTTATAGCAACCGCCGATAGAACTTGAGACGTTGCCACACTGTTCCGTCTTATACGTCCAATGCTTCGTTGTGTAGATATCCCAGATGCTTCCGTCGGGATACACGTCCGAGGTCTGATATAGCGTCCACAGACCATCGTACCCCACATTGGTATGACTCGAGATCGTGGAATACAATGCCTGAAGCAGAGCTTGTCCGGTCTTTCCCTCGCAGGAGTCGTAATAACCCGAGGGGATCTCAGCATCGGCCGAGCCGATAGCTACCGCAGCCATCGTGGCCGCTAATGAAAACTTTTCCCAAAGATTCATAGTTTTATTATCTTTTCAATGATTGATTTCTCAAAACAGCCTACAAAATTAATATTTCTCCACATAGGCGACATCGTTTTTAACATTTAATTCGCCTCGTTCCACCCCATCGGTCATCGCCGGGCGCGAGATTTATTTTGGGGGTATGGAAAATAATGCGTAATTTTGTGGATAATATGACCGACCGACAATCCAACAGCATAGATACGGACAATGTCCCGACCCTGTACCTGCTTCCGGTGCCGCTGAGCGACGTGGCCCCGGAGGTCGTGATGCCGTCGGTCAACATCGATATAGCCCGGCAGGTGAAACACTTCATCGTGGAAAACATCCGTTCGGCGCGCCGATTCCTGAAACGCTGCGACCGGTCTATCGACATAGACACCCTGACATTCGCCGAGCTCAACGAGCACACCGACCCTCGCGAAGTGGCCGCCATGCTTGAACCGATGAAACGGGGAATGGACATGGCCGTGATCTCGGAAGCCGGCTGTCCGGCCGTGGCCGATCCCGGCGCACTCGCCGTTGCCGAAGCCCAGAGACGCGGCTACCGCGTGCGTCCGCTCATAGGGCCGTCGAGCATCCTGCTATCGCTCATGGCCTCGGGATTCAACGGCCAGACATGGGCATTCGCAGGCTATCTGCCCCACGACACCGATTCCCGTGGCCGCGCATTGAAAGAGATGCAGCGACGGATAGAGCGCGAACGCCAGACACAGATATTCATCGAGACCCCCTACCGCAACAACAAGCTCATTGCCGAGCTTTGCCAGCGGCTTCCGGGCCACATGCTGCTGTGCGTGGCATCCGACGTGACCGGCCCGAAAGAATCGATACTGACGCGTCCACTCTCGGCTTGGGCCAAGGCAAACTACAACTACGATAAAATTCCAACCATTTTTCTCCTCTACAGCTGATGGCACGCAAACTGAAATTCTCACCGAAAATCAACATGCCGGGGCCAGGACTTTTCGACCTCGACGGTGACATCGCGCCATCAACACCCATCCCCACACCTGAAGCTACGCCTATTCCCGACCTCAACGACCCCGGGCTGGCCGGTCTGGACTTCACCATCAACATCAAAGCTCCCGGACAACAGAATCGCCCGTCGGCAGAGATCGACCGCATTGCCATAGACACGGCACGGCTCAATGCCACAGATTCCATCCTGTTCATGAGCTTCGGCAGCGGCAGCTCAGGCAACTGCTCCTACATAGGCGACCGCAACGGCGGCTTTCTCATCGACGCCGGAGTGGATATCGACAAAGTCCGCGACGGCCTCAAAGCCAACGGCCTGAGCCTCGACCACATAAAAGGCGTGTGCCTGACCCACGACCACAGCGACCACGTGCGCTATGTCTACTCCCTCGTGCGCAAACGCCCGTCGATCGGAGTCTACTGTACCCCCAAGACCCTCAGCGGAATCATGCGCCGCCACAGCATCTCCCGTCGGCTCAAGGACTACCATCGCCCCATCTACAAGGAATTTGCCTTTCAGATCGGCGAATTCGAGATCACAGCCTTCGACGTGAGCCACGACGGCACAGACAACTCCGGATTCTTCATCCGTCACGGCGACAACACCATGGCCGTGGCAACCGACCTCGGACATATATCGCCGAGAGTTGACTACTACATGCGTCAGGCACGCTACATAGTCATAGAGAGCAACTACGACAGCGATATGCTTGCCACCGGCCCCTACCCCATGCATCTGAAAGCACGCATCGCCGCCGACAACGGTCACATGGACAATGCAGCCACCGCCCGTTTTCTTGCCGAGATCGCATCGCCACGTCTCACCCACATCTTCCTGTGCCATCTGAGCCAGGACAACAACACACCCGATCTGGCACTGACCGCAATCCGGGAAGCCCTGCTCCAGAGCGGAATCACCGCCATCGGCGACTGCTCCGGCAGTCTTGAGGCAAGAAAATGCCCTATGCAGCTGATGGTGCTCCCACGCTTCGATGCCACTCCACTCATCACCCTGCGCCACGAGTGATCACAGAGCGCATTGACGCCCTGCGATGTTAACAATTATTAAAATTGGGGGGGGTAATACCCGGATGTTATTAAAATTTAAAAATTTTTATCTTATTTTGCATGGTGAAATACATAATTTCACAGGCAAATAGCGCGCAAAACATCCACTTTGTAAGTGAAACAACCAAAACAAAGGACAAATAGCACTAAAAGCCACAAAATCATGGCAAAATGTTACGTGATAATAGTCTGCCAGCAACATTAGCGAGCACAACCCGTCAATAAAGATATAAATCAATAATTATCACCATTTTACCAATCCAACATTTCATTATGAAGAGACTCCTTCTCTTAGCCAGTGCAATTTGGCTTGCGTGCATCGCCGCTGTGGCCGCACCCAACATCAATTGTACCGGACTCGTTGTTGACGAGCTCAACGAGCCGATGATCGGTGCGAGCGTACGCGCCGACGGCACCAAGCTCGGTGTCAACACCGATGTCGACGGTAAATTCAAGTTAAGCGTTCCTGCTTCATGCAAGACACTGACAATCTCATTCGTGGGCTACAAGACGGTTCAGGTAGCTGCCGCCGCCAACGTAGGCACGATCACCATGGAACCTGATTCCAAAATGCTCAACGACGTTGTCGTGACGCAGTCTATCGGTAAAACCCGTGAAACTCCCGTGGCAATGTCGACAATCAACGCCGAACAGCTTGAATTTAAGCTCGGCAACTCCGAGCTTCTTGAAGTGCTCAAGACCACTCCCGGTGTCTACACCCGTTCGGAAGGTGGTGGCTGGGGCGACGCCAAAACACGTATGCGTGGCTTCCAGAGCGAAAATATCGCTATGCTTATCAACGGTATCCCCGTCAACGACATGGAATGGGGTGGCGTCTACATGAGCAACTGGGCCAACCTTTCCGACGTAGCGTCCTCTATCCAGACCCAGCGCGGCCTTGGAGCAACAATCGTGTCAACCCCCTCTATCGGTGGTACGATCAGCATCACCACACGCACCATCGACGTTGAAAAAGGCGGTTCCATCTGGTACGGCATGGGCAACGACGGCATGAACCAGATAGGATTCAAGCTCTCCACCGGCCTCATGAAAAACGGCTGGGCTATTACAGTTCTCGGCGCACGCAAATGGGCCGACGGCTACATCCAGGGCACAGGCTACGAGGCCTACTCCTGGTTCCTCAACGTGACCAAACGCATCAACGACCGCCATCAGATCGGCCTGACCGGATTCGGCGCACCCCAGTGGCACGACCAGCGCAACTACAACAACGGTCTGACAATCGAAGGATGGCAGAACGTTCGCGACTACATGCAGGGAGAAAGCCCCTACCGCTACAACCCAACTTACGGTTTCCGCAAGAACGGCCAGTCCTACAACTCCAACCATAACTTCTACCACAAACCCCAGATAGCCCTCAACCACATCTGGCAGATCGACAACTCATCGTCACTCTCCACATCGTTCTACCTGTCAGTCACATCCGGCGGTGGCCGCTCAGGCCTCGGCCGCACTGTGGTCAACCCCGACGGATCAAAGACAAGCTACTCATCCTCATGGTACGGTGCCAACAACGGCAACCTAAACATGCAGTTCCGCACACCGGAAGGCTACTACGATTATGCCGCCATTGAAGAGATGAACGCAAATTCAACCACCGGCTCAAACATGGTCATTGCCAAACAGCTCAACAACCACGAGACCTACGGCTTGATCTCCAGCTACAAGAAAGCTATCGACTTCAAGAACGGAAACAAACTCGCCCTCACAGGCGGTCTTGACCTCCGCTATTATGTAGGCCACCACAAGACCGAGATCTCCGATCTTTTCGGCGGCGAATACTACATTGACAACTACAACCGCCAGAACGTGCAGCCCTACAACAACGCCGTTCACAACAACACCGACCTCGCATGGGTTTACGAGAAGCTCCACGTAGGCGACGTTGTTAACCGCAACTACGACGGCTTCACCGCACAGGAAGGCATCTACGGACAGGCCGAATACACAATGCTCGACAAGAAGCTCAACCTTGTCCTCGCAGGTGCGCTCAACAACAACTCCTACTGGCGTAAGGACTTCTACTACTACGATGCCGAGCACGCACGTTCGGAGACAAAGAACTTCATCGGCGGAACAATCAAAGGTGGTGCAAACTACAACATCGACCGCCACAACAACGTGTTCTTCAACGCCGGATACATCAGCCGCGCCCCCTTCTTCAGCTACGGCGTGTTCCTGAGCTCACAGCGTTCAAACATCACCAACCCCGACGCTCTCAACGAGAAAGTTGGATCAATCGAGATCGGCTACGGTTTCCACTCTCCCAAACTGGCCATCGACGTCAACGCCTACTACACCAAATGGATGGACAAGACCATGAGCAAGGGCGAACAGATCGACCCGGCAATCGCACAGGACGGATCGAACTACTATTACTTCGCAATGTCGGGTGTCGACGCTCGCCACATGGGTATCGAGATCTCAGCTAAGTACAAACCCGTGAAATGGGTTGAATTCGACGCCATGCTCTCTCTGGGCGACTGGCAGTGGGACTCAAACGCCACCGGCTATTTCTACAACCAGAACGGCGCACCGCTGTCGAACCTCAACGGTACGATCGCATCAGGCATCATGGCTGAGGATCACCTCCACGCCACCCTCGAACAGAAAGGCGTGAAAGTCAGCGGATCGGCACAGACCACAACAGCCATCGGCGTTACCTTCCGTCCATTCAAAGGCTTCCGCATCGGCGCAGACTGGACAGGCTACTTCCGCAACTACTCCGACATCTCACTGACATCATCCAACCTGCAGAACGGCAAAGTACTCAAGCCCGGCACACCCTGGAGAATTCCATGGGGCAACCAGCTCGACCTCAATGCAAGCTACCGCTTCAAACTCGGTGGACTCGACGCAACCATCTACGGCAACGTCAACAACCTCTGCAACTACAACTACGTGACCCAGGCACAGACCGACCTCGGTGCAGTAGGCGCATGGAACAACGCCAACCGCGTGTTCTACAGCTTCGGCCGCACCTATAGCCTGAAACTCAAAGTCAACTTCTAATCAACCAACATCAACGACAATTCAGATATGAAAAAATATATCAACCGTCTTGTGATCCTGTCGGGATGCGCCATGGCTCTGACCGCCTGCGACGACAACTCCTGGAACGACAAGCTCGACGGCTTCGAGGTGCCCGACAAGAACGCGGCAACGCAGACTGTCGAATACACAATGACCCAAGTCGATTACGCAACAATCGCCGGTCTATCCACAGCCAAAGCCGAAGCCGAGGCCAACAACGCCGCCGACGCTCTCAAGGCTGTAGGCTCCCTGGGCTACTTCTCTGATGAGATCAGCGCTGAGGACTACATACCCTTCTTCCTCGCCGACGAACGCTTTCCCTACTTCGCACTGAGCAACGGTTCGGCAGTCAAAGTGACCTACGAAACCATGGCCGGCCAGCCTGCCGAGGTGACCGGTGCAGTCAACGCACAGAAATACACCGTAAGCACCGACGACTACATCTCCGCATGGGACAGCGACGAGAACTATACTGAAGCATTCGCCCCCTCCTGCACAGCCGCACGCAACATCCCCAAGATCCTTGCGGCCGCTTATCCCGACGCAGCTGAAGGCGATTATGTCATAGTGACCTACAACAACGCAGCCACCGATCCCGTGTTCGGCGGATCGGCCGAGACACCGGCATTCGAGCTCACAGACCTGCTCGGCACAGCGGCCGCAGGTCAGGATCTCGATGTCAACGGCTACGTGACAGCCATCGACATGCAGGGCTTCGTGCTGACCGACAAGGGCGGCTCGATCTACTGCTACCGCGGCAGCAACTACAATGACGGATCCATCGTGATCGGCACACAGCTCTCGATCAGTGGAACCATCGCATCGCGCAACAAGAGCATCCAGTTCGGCAACGCCGCAACTATCGAAATCAAGGGCAAACAGGAAGTGACCTATCCGGCAGCCAAGACCTTCACCGGCGCCGAACTCGACGCACTGGTAGCAGGCACCGCCATCGATCCCTGCACATACGTCTCCATGACCGGCACCGTAGTGCTCAGCGGTTCAAACATCAACCTCAATATCGACGGCGCATCGACAGCCAAGGGAAGCCCCAGCTACTGCACCGCCGAACAGAAAGCACTGATGACCGACGGCGCAAACGTAACGGTTGAGGGCTACTGGTATGCCGTTGCCGGCAACCGCTACTGCTCACTCTGCGTCACCAAAGTGACCGTCAACAGCTCAGTAGCCGCAGCCAGAGCAGCCGCATCACGCGCAGCTGTCAGCGTGGCTTCCACACAGGAAAACGCCATGTATATGTTCGACGGCACCAAATGGGCAGCCGTAAGCAACATGACCGTCCTCAATCACTCCGACTACCAGGCCATGGGTCAGACCTACGACAACCTCTCCGGCGATGCACCCAAGCAGTACCTGCCCACCTATCTCAAGCAGACCTATCCCTACGCCCAGGCCGACGACGTGCGCTATGTTGTCTACAACTACTATAACGGTTCAGCCAACGTGACCCGTTGCGCCGAATGCCGATTCAACGGCACCGAATGGACCGGCGGATTCAACGGCTCGACCGTCATGACAGCCCAGTTCGTGAAGAAAAACAACAAGTGGGAATACAGCCCCGACGTTGTCATCACCCTCCCTGCAGGACGCGGAATAGAGATCTCAACGCTCTACTACCAGACCTGCGTTGACTGGGTAGCCCAGAACGTGCCCGACGGATCGGCCTACGTTTCCAGCTACGGCAACAACGAATACTACTGCGGCACCTCGGCATATCAGGGCAACGTCGACCTGCGTCCATCGGCAGCGAAGACACAATATGCCGGATACGCCAGCATGACCGACGACGAGGTTGTGGCTCTCGAGAAAGAACGCTTCGAAAAAGAAGTGCTTCCGGCAGCTCTCGCAATCCTCCATCCCGATGCGGCTCCCACCCCCAAAGGCATTGAGCCCACCTATACCATCAACTTCTTCTACTACACCGGCTCGGCAACCCTCCCGGCAACCGTAGAATACAAAGTTGTCGCTCAGGCCACCTTCCAGTACCAGAGCTGTACCTGGAACGACTGATCCAACAACCCTCCCCCATAACGCCGGCGGCGTGTCTGATAGCAATCCGACACGCCGCCGTATTTTCATCCCGATCCATCCGATAAACCCCACATTTTTAGCGGTAAACGCAAAAGTATGTTTTATAACATATTTATGCTTTACAAATTTTAACATTAGGGGGGGGGTAATTGCACAGTCTTTATGTATAATTTTGTAAACGATTTATAACATGTTAAAGAACCGTGTCCCCTGCAAGCGGCCAAACCAATCTCCATGAATTCACAAAGAAGGGACACACACCATAACCAAAGCTGGAAAACAGGGCAATAGTCCCTATGGCTTATAAGAAGCCATCAATCAAAATGTTATCATTCTTCACTTATCCTTAAATTATTTACAAACCAATCAAAAACATTATGAAATTAAAGGTAACTAGCTTGTTATGCTTGCTACTACTCTTCCCTTTCATGACTGTGGCAGGTGCAAACCCATTCACACTCAAGGGAACGGTAACAGACACAAGTGGTGATCCGTTGGTTGGCGTCTCCGTGATCGTCAAGGGCACATCCTTTGGCGCGCAGACCAATATCGACGGCGAATTCAGCCTCAAAGCCTCCGACGGCGACGTGCTGAAGTTTACTTACATCGGCTACCGCGCTGTTGAACACAAAGTCAGCGGCGAGGCTCCCGTCAACATCGTGATGGAAGAAGAAGCCACCAATCTCGACGAGGTTGTAGTGACCGCTCTCGGTATCAAACGCGCCGAGAAAGCCCTGAGCTACAACGTACAGAAACTCGACGGCGACGCCTTGACCGAAGTCAAGGATCCCAACTTCGTCAACTCACTCAACGGACGCGTGGCCGGCCTCAACATCAACAAGAGCGCATCAGGCGTCGGCGGTGCCGCACGTGTGATCCTTCGTGGTGCCAAATCAATCGAAGGCGACAACAACGCCCTTTATGTGATCGACGGTATCCCGATGTTCAACTCCAATCAGGGCAACACCGACTCAGGTGTCGTTGGCGAAGGCCGCGCCGGATCGGAAGCCATCGCCGACCTCAATCCCGAGGACATCGAATCGATCTCCGTGCTTTCCGGCCCCTCGGCCGCAGCCCTCTATGGCTCAAGCGCAGCCAACGGTGTGATCCTCGTGACAACCAAGAAAGGCGTTGAAGGCAAATTCTCAGCAACCGTTTCGTCAACCTCCCTGTTCTCAAAGGCCTACATGACCCCGAAATTCCAGAACAGATACGGTAACACCGTTGGATCATACGAAAGCTGGGGCGACCGTCTGTCCACTCCATCGAGCTACGATCCCAAGGAAGACTTCTTCAACACCGGAACAAACTTCACCAACTCACTGACCATCACCACCGGCACCAAGACCAACCAGACATTCGCATCTATCGCGTCGACCAATGCCGAGGGTATCGTCCCCAACAACTCCTACGACCGTCTGAACCTGACGATCCGCAACACAAGCCAGTTCCTCAACGACAAGCTGCAACTTGATCTGGGTGCATCCTACATCAACCAGCGCGACAAGAACATGGTTTCGCAGGGTCTCTACTACAACCCCATCGTTGCCGCCTATCTCTTCCCCCGTGGCGAGAACTTTGAGGATATCAAGACATTCGAACGCTTCGACGCATCGCGCAACATCCCCGTCCAGTACTGGCCGGTCAAAGATGGCGTGTACGCATCGCAGAACCCCTACTGGGTGGCCTACCGCAATCCGCAGACCAACAAGAAACGCCGCTACATGTTCAACGCCGGCCTGACCTACAAGATCACCGACTGGCTCGACGTTTCGGCACGCTACCGTCTCGACGACTCCAACGTCAAATTCGAACGCAAGCTCTATGCTTCATCCGATGAACTCCACGCCGGAGGCCCCAAGGGTATGTATGAATACAGCATCTACGAAGACCACCAGCAGTATGCCGACGTGATCGCCAACTTCAACCGTCATTTCGGCGATTTCAGCGTGGCAGCCAACGTTGGTTACTCCTTCTCCGACTACCGCAACGAACTCCGCGGCGAGAAAGGCGCATTGCTCGGTGTAGCCAACATCTTCAGCATCACCAACATCGACCCGGCCAAACGCGAAGTTACAGAAACCGGCGGTGACAGCCGCGTGCGCAACAACGCCATCTTCGCCAACGTCGAACTCGGATGGCGCAGCATGCTCTATCTGACCCTGACCGGACGTAACGACTGGAACTCACGCCTTGTCAACACCAAGGAAGAATCATTCTTCTATCCCTCTGTAGGTCTGTCGGCCATCATCTCACAGATGGTTCAGCTGCCGAAAGAGATCACCTACCTCAAGGTCCGCGGATCTTACACCGAGGTCGGCGCACCGGTATCACTCTCCGGTCTGACCCCCGGCACCGTGACCACCCCGATCGTCGGCGGTCTGATCAAACCCACCGATATCTATCCCTTCTCGGATTTCCGTGCCGAACGCACAAAATCCTATGAATTCGGTCTGACATTCCGTCTGTTCAACAAGATCAACGCGGATGTGACCTACTACCACTCCAACACCTACAACCAGACCTTCCTCGGCGACCTTGCTGAATACACCGGCTACAAGAAGATCTATCTCCAGGCCGGCGACGTAGAGAACCGCGGTATCGAGGCATCACTCGGATATTCCGACACCTATGCCTGCGGTCTGTCATTCTCAACAACCGTCACCTACTCACGCAACATCAACCGCATCCGCAAGATGGTTGAAGGCTACCAGAGCGACATCCAGGCCGAGCCTATCGACATCCCCGAAGTGCTGAAGGACAACGGCCGCGTTATCCTCAAGAAAGGCGGATCAATCAGCGACATCTACGCTAAACGCTTCTTCAAGAAGGACTCACAAGGCTATGTTGAGATCAAGGCCGACGGCTCTTACGGCATGGAAGACGGCGAACCGGTATTCCTGGGCCATACCTCACCGAGCTGCAACCTCGGCTGGAACAACTATCTGAGCTACAAAGGATTCGCACTCAGCTTCCTAATCAACGCACGTATCGGTGGCGTGGTAACCTCATCGACAGAGGCCATTCTTGACCGTTTCGGTGTTTCAGAAGCCTCGGCAGAAGCACGTGATCTGGGTGGCGCACTCCTTCCCGGACAGGGACGCGTTGACGCCAAGACCTACTACCAGATGATAGGCACCGGCAACTGGGAAACCTCAGGCTACTACACATACTCGGCTACCAACGTACGCCTCCAGAACCTGACATTCGGCTACACATTCCCGGCACGCTGGTTCGGCAACATCATCCACGACCTGACACTCAGCTTCATCGCCGAGAATCCCTGGATGATCTACTGCAAGGCTCCGTTCGATCCCGAGCTGACCCCGTCGACCTCAACCTATGGTCAGGGCAACGACTACTTCATGCAACCCAGCACCCGCAGCTTCGGCTTCGGTGTTAAATTCAAACTCTAACCACACACCATCAGTGCATTATGAAACTATCAAATAAAATCTTCATAGGAGCTTGCGTGGCAACGATGTTCACAGCCTGTGACTACGAAGCCATCAACACCAATCCCTACGAGATGACCGACGCACAGGGTGCGTGGGACGGCGTAGGCGTGGGCGGACAGATCACGGCCATGCAGCAAAATGTAATTCCGGTGGGCACCCAGGCCGACGGAACTGACGTAGCCAACCTCTACCAGACCGCCTACAACCTGTCGGCTGACGTATGGTCGGGCTACTTCGGCCAGAACAACAACTGGAACGGCGGCAACAACAACACCTGCTACTTCCTTGTTGACAGCTGGGTTGCGTCGACCTATAACGCATCCTACACGAAGCTGCTCGCCCCCTGGAAAAAACTCCGCGAGGCCGCAGAAAAGAACGGCACACCCAATGTCTACGCGCTTGCCCAGATCCTGAAGATCTCAGGCTGGCACAAGACCCTCGAGACATTCGGCCCGATGCCCTACACCCATGCCGGCGATGCCGCACTCTCCATTCCGTTTGACTCGGAAGAGGAAGTCTACCGCGCAATGCTTGCCGATCTCGACGAAGCCATCGAGACACTGTCGGACGACGCACGCAACGGTCTTACCGTGATGCCCGACTTCGACGCCGTCTATGCCGGCGACGCCAAGAAATGGGTGAAATATGCCAACACCCTGATGCTGCGTCTGGCAATGCGTGTACGCTTCGCCGATGCCAATCTGGCCAAGGAATACGCAACCAAAGCCGTCAATCAAGAGTTCGGCCTCATGACCGTCAAGGACGATGCCGCCCAGCTGAGCCAGGGTGCAGGCATCCAGTTCATGAACAACTTCACCGTTGTTGCCGACCAGTACAGCGAATGCCGTATGGGTGCATCGATCTACTGCTATCTCGTGGGCTACGAAGATCCCCGTCTGCCGGCCTACTTCCTTGAAACCGAAGATCACACCTATGTGACACAAACCTCAATGGGCTACTACCTCGGTATACCCCTCGGCAACATATACGCGAAATCAGACTACTACACCTACGGCACATCCCAGCCTAACATCCAGAGCGGAACACCGACCTACTGGATGCGTGCATCGGAAGCTTACTTCCTCCGCGCAGAGGCAGCCTTGGTTTGGGGCGGAGTGTTCGGCGACGCCGCATCGCTCTACGAACAGGGTATAGCCATGTCGTTTGAAGAGAATGGCATCAGCAGTTCTGTAGCAGCCTACATGGCATCCGGCAAAACACCTGTGAAGCATCCCGATATGTATGGCCGCACCGGCAATGTATCATCAACAGCCACCCCGGAATTCACCGGGTCGACCGAGCAGAAACTTGAGAAGATCATGATTCAGAAATGGATCGCACTCTATCCCAACGGTCAGGAAGCATGGACAGAATGGCGCCGCACCGGCTATCCCAAGCTCGTGCCCACGATCACAAACCGCGGCACATCGCAGGGCGTGACCACAGAAGGCGGAATCCGCCGTATGGTCTATCCCAACAGCTTCAGCATAGCCGAAAGCACACGCGATGTCTACACTGACGCCGTTGGCAAACTGAGCACAGGCACCGACCTGCCATCAACCAAACTATGGTGGGACTGCAAATAACCATAACTGATTTTTCATATCTCAACAAACATTTGAAAAAGACAACATGAAAGCAATTAGCAAATTATTATATGGCATTCCGGCACTGGCCATGGCTGCGCTCGCAAGCTGCACCGATGTAGAGCCCATGCAGATCGAACACATCGGCGGCTACAACACCATGGACAACGAGCAGAGCGAAGCATACTATGCCGATCTGCGTGCCTGGAAAGAGACCTCGCGCAACTATGGCCGTCCGGTATCGTTCGGCTGGTTCTCCAACTGGTCGCCCGAGGGTGCGATCCGCAAAGGCTATCTGGCATCACTGCCCGACAGCATCGACTTCATCTCAATGTGGAGCGGTCCGTTCGACCTCACCCCTGCCAAGATCAAGGACAAAGAGATCTTCCAGAAGAAGAAAGGTGGCAAACTCTTCGTGTGCTACATTCTCCACAACATCGGCACAGGTATCACCCCCTCATGGGTGGGTCAGAAAGTTGAGGATGAGAATCCCGACGTCAGCTCATCGCAGCTTGCGACTCTCAAAGCTCAGGCACAGGCAGCTTACTGGGGCTACACCAGTGGCGTGAAAGGATCTGATGATCACCTCCAGGCTATCCGCACCTACGCCAAGGCTCTCGTGGACACCATCGTGAAATACGACTACGACGGCCTTGACATCGACTGGGAGCCCTCCGGTGGCGGTGACGGCGACGGAACCCTCAAAGGAGCCGGCGGTGCCTACCTGCATGAGCTCATCAAGGAGATGGGTAAATACTTCGGTCCTCTGGCAACAGAGCGTCCCAACGGCAAGTACTACTACTTCCTGATCGACGGCGAGATCTGGAATGCCAGCAAGGAATCGGCTCCATATCTGGACTATTTCATCACCCAGGCCTATGGCAACGGATCGACATCATCGCTCAACAGCCGCGTCAGCGTGCTCAAGAACTGGTGTGGCGAATACTACGACACCCGTAAGCACATCTTCACCGAGAACTTCGAATCCTCCTGGAACTCCGGCGGCCAGCTCCTGAACCAGGCACGCTACATGCACGCCGACGGCCCGAAAGGTGGCGTAGGCTCCTTCCGTCTGGACAACGACTACGACAATACCCCCGACTACAAGTACACCCGTCAGGCCATCCAGATCAACCAGCAGGTCTACCAGGAATATCTTGAATCACTTAATAACACCGAAGAAGAATGATACGTAAAAGTCTTTATATCGGAGCTCTGGCAATGATCGCAGCAGTGCTTCCGGCCTGCAACGACTCGCAGTCGGACCTGCTCACACCCAAGCTCTATTTCGAAAACAACATAATCAACGTCAGCGCAGAGGATGACACATATCTCTGCGACGTGACCTCCCGAGTGTCGACTCCGGTCAACAACACCGTCAGCATCAACTACCAAGCCGGCGGTCAGGATCTCGTTGACAAATACAATGCCCGTTACGGCACATCGGCCGAACTGTTCCCCGAGGAAAATTATCATTTCCTCAACACGACAGCGACCGTGGCTCCCGGCGACATCTACGCCGATGCCTGCCAGATAGAGCTGATCAACATGAATCAGGTTCAGGAAGGATCGACCTATATCCTGCCCCTCGTGATCTCGACCAACGACGTTGACATGATCCCGGACAACAACGTGGCTTACGTCGTGATCAAGAAACCCGTGCGCATCCTCAAGGCAATGCAGTTCGGAACGGCATGGCTCGACATCCGTCTCCCGACCACCTTCAAGACCACCGGTTCGGTTACCTACGAAGCTCTCGTGTATGCGACATCATGGAAGATGCTCGGCACCATCATCGGCCGCGAAGGAACCCTTATCATGCGTACCGGTGACCTCAACCACCCGAGCAACGAGCTTCAGATGGCCGGCGATCTCGCCCTCCAGATGCCCGACGCCAACGTATGGGAAACCGGAAAATGGTATCACGTTGCATTCACATACGATGCCGCCAGCGGCCAGGCCAACCTCTATCTCAACGGCGAAGTGATCGCCAACAAAGATGCAGGTGCCGGCAAGACATTCGACATCAGCTCTGAATTCGGTATCGGTTATGCCTACGACTACGACTCGAGCCGTAAATGGATCGGCTATATGAGCGAAGTCCGTCTGTGGACTGTGGCACGCAGCGCCAACCAGCTCAAGGAAAACATGCTCCTTGTCGATCCGGCAGCCGACGGTCTCGCAGGCTACTGGAAGCTCAACGGCACAGACTATGAGCAGCGCGACGGCACCTGGTATGTACTTGACCAGACTGCAAACCACAACGACGCCACATGTAACCGCGGTCGCCGCAACAGTGGAGTGATCTACTGCGAGCCGCCGATGGTTGACGTCGACGTGCGCCTCTGATCGCAAGAATGATTGGTAAAAGCAGATAAACCGTTCATACCTTTGTACTTCAGCCGGAGCTTAGCCCCAACATGAGCTCCAGCTTTCCCCGAACGGCAAAGGCCGGCTCCGTCCTCCACGGATGCCGGCCTTTCGTTTTTCCATCGCACAAAACCTTTCGGCCTATCAATGATGAACAGCAGATTGAATAATGATCGAGAACAAAAATTTGGAGAGGTGGGGAATTTTGTGTAACTTTGCAGCACAAAATAAAAAGTGGACAAATTTGGCTGCTTGCAACCACTTTCAAAAAAATGCTAAAACCGCACACTGTCACGCGCGGAGCTACTCCGCAAAATGAGTTTTTGGTTTTGGCATTGTCGGAAAGGCAAGGCCATTTTTTATGTCCGCGCCATTGGCAAACAAGAAACTGAAACAGACTATGACAGATCAGAAAAACTATCTCTTTACATCGGAATCGGTGTCGGAAGGACACCCCGATAAAGTTGCCGACCAGATCAGCGACGCCATCCTCGACGAATTTCTCGCCCACGATCCCAACTCCAAGGTTGCCTGCGAGACTCTTGTGACCACCGGCCATGTGACCGTAGCCGGGGAGGTGAAGAGCAACGCATACGTTGATCTTCAGGAGGTGACCCGTCAAGTGATCAAAAATATAGGCTACAACCGCAGCGAACTGAAATTCGAGGCCGAATCCTGTGGCGTGCTGTCGGCCCTTCATGAACAGAGCGCCGACATCAACCGCGGCGTGGAGCGCGCCAATGCGGAGGATCAGGGCGCAGGCGACCAGGGCATGATGTTCGGATATGCCTGCGACGAGACCTCCAACTATATGCCTCTGCCGCTTGACCTCAGCCATCTGCTTCTGCGCGAGCTGTCGGCAATCCGTCGCGAAGGCAGTGAGATGACCTACCTTCGCCCCGACTCCAAGAGTCAGGTGACGGTGGAATATACCCCCGAGGGTGAACCGGTCAGAGTAGACACGATCGTGATCTCAACCCAGCACGACGAATTCATCACCGCCTCGGAAGCGCTGACACAGGAACAGGCCGATGAGGCTATGCTGGCACGTATCAAGGCCGATGTTGAAAGCATACTCCTGCCACGCGTAAAAGCAAAACTTCCGGAGAAGATAGCCTCGCTGATCGACCAGGACGTGACACTCCACGTCAACCCTACCGGCAAATTCGTGATCGGCGGTCCCCACGGCGACACCGGTCTTACCGGCCGCAAAATCATCGTTGACACATACGGAGGCCGCGGCGCACACGGCGGTGGCGCATTCTCAGGCAAAGATCCCTCGAAAGTGGACCGATCGGCAGCCTACGCCGCCCGTCATATAGCCAAGAACCTTGTGGCCGCCGGGGTGGCACGCCAGGCGCTTGTCCAGGTGGCCTATGCGATCGGTGTGGCACAGCCTGTCAGCCTCTACGTCAACACATCGGGCACCGCCGTCAACGGCCTGACCGATGCCGAGATCTCAAAGAAAGTGGCTGAGCTGGTGGATATGCGTCCGGCCGCTATCGAACGCCGCCTGAAACTGCGCAACCCGATCTATGCAGAGACCGCATCGTTCGGCCACATGGGGCGTATTCCGCAGATCGTCACCAAGAAATTCCACTCCAAATACGAAGGGGACAAAACCGTAGAGGTGGAACTCTTCACTTGGGAGAAACTTGATCTTGTCGACACGTTCAAAAGCGCATTCGGATTGTAAGACAAGCCGAAGAACGCATATAAGTAAGTCTTAAAACGCGACATGATGCAAACAAAAATTTTGATTGCATCAATAAAAATCTTATCTTTGTGCGCTATATTGCCGTGCAGCACCATCTGCATGGCGATAAAGCGCATGAAAATCAGATAAAAACAAAAACAGATATTAAAAACTAATGGCAACCTTAGAGAAAATCAGAAGCAAATCAGTGCTTTTGCTCATCGTTATCGGTGTGGCCCTTCTGGCATTCATCATCGGTGACTTCTTAAACTCAAGCCGCACCATTTTCGGCGACGACAACAGCGTGGCATCTGTTGACGGCGAAAAGATAGAGGGCGCGGAATTCCAGAAACGTCAGGAAGATCTGACACGCAACTCCAACGCCACCACAGACGAGGAGCGTGCCTATCAGGATCAGATGGTGCTTCGTCAGATGCTTATCGAACGTCTCCGCGACAAAGAATTCGAAAAACTCGGCCTGACCGTGACCGACGAAGAGCTCAACGATGCAGTCAACGGCAAGACCCCGATGCTCGCCAACTACATGGCCATGCAATTCACCGGCAATCCTCAGATGACCGCAGCCCAGCTCCGCAGCCTGACCAACGAACCCGGCAAATATGGCATTCAGGAAACCGAGGCCCAGGCCTACAAGCAGATGTGGCTCCAGTTTGAGAACGCACTCAGCGAACAGTTGCTCGCCAACAAGTTCATGAGCATGATCAACGGCACAATGACCGCCAACAAGCTCGATGTGGCTCAGCTCTACAACGACCAGAACACCGGCGTCACCATCAATTACGCCACCGTTGCATATACCAACGATCCTTCAATCAAGGTTGAGGATGCCGACATCCAGAAAATCTGGGAAGCCGACAAAGCCAACTACGCACTCGACGAGGAAACCCGTCTGGTCAGCATGATCAGTGTGCCCATCGCACCGTCGGTAGAGGACGAGACCGCAGCACGCAGCCGCGTCAACGCACTCGTTGACTCGCTCAACACCACTCCCGATCTCGACGCACTCCGCGGTCAGAAAGGCTTCCAGTATCAGCGCATGACGCTCACCAACGCAGCTATCGCCGATGCTGTTAAACGCGGCGGCAGCTCCAAGCTGAAGGCATTTGCCGATTCAGCCAACGTTGGCAGCGCAGCCCTCATCGAGGATGGCCCCACCCAGTTCCAGATCGCCAAGCTCTTCAGCCGCGCATCGGAAGTTGACTCAGTGACCATCAACCTCGTGGCATACGAAACAGCAGAAGCAACCACCGCCGACTCAGTACGTGCAGCAATCGCCGCCGGCAAATCGGCAAAAGAGCTTCAGGAAATAGCAGGAGTGAGAGTAGCTCTCGACAGCATCTCCACCTCACTGACCAATCCGACTCTCAGCGACGAGCTCAACCAGCTTGTTGTTGGAGCCCGTCAGGCCATCCTGGCAGCAGAGATCGGCCAGCCGTTCCTTGCCGACACCCTCGGCAACTCTCAGGTTGACGTGCTCTACACCGTCACCAACCGCAAGGCACCCCAGAACAATGTTGACATAGCCCTGATCTCCTACACTCTCGAACCATCGGCCGCCACTGTCAACGATCTGCGCGAACGTCTTGAGAAATATATCACGACCAACAATACCGCAGCCAAATTCTATGAGAATGCGGCAGCAGCCAACTACAACTGCGGATATTTCGATATCTCAGCCTCTGCACCGTTCGTGATGGTAGGCCAGACCCAGCAGGGTCCGATGTTCCTCCCCGATTCGTACAAAGCAGCCGTCTGGGCTATGGGAGCTGAAAACGGCGAGGTTTCACCGATATTTGGCGATGAACGCACCGGCTCTTTCCTTGTAGCGGCAGTCAACGGAATCTTCACCGACTACCGCACCATCGAGGATCCCCGAGTGAAAGAAAACCTGACCCGTCAGGCACGCAACGAAAAAGAAGCAGAGACACTCGTGAAGAAATTCCAGGGCAAGGCTTCAAACGTTGAAGGCTACGCACAGGCCATGGGATCGCAGGTTCAGAACACCATCGTGAACCTCACAATGCCCTACAACAACTTCGGTTCAGAACTTCTCGGCCGCATCATGACAACACCCCAGGGTGTTCTCGTAGGTCCGGTCAAGGGTGACAACGGCGTGGTTGTTTATCAGGTGACCACAATCTCCGGCCCTGTCCGCAAGATCGATATGACAACAGACGCAGCCGCATTCAATAACCAGCGCGGCGGTGCAGTGTTCGGCAACCCCGAAAACTTCTACCGACTGCTGTTGGGTAAGGAAAAGGCAGAAAACCGCCTGTATAAGGTGTTCCGCCGCGACTGATCTCAGCAATAAGAAAATTTAGAACGACCTGCCGGCGAAACAAGAAATCCCGGCAGGTCGTTTTATATTCAGGAAAACAATAACAAAACTGATTCATAGACGGAATGAAATCGATAAAGGAACTATACCGCATAGGCACCGGCCCATCGAGCAGCCACACGATGGGACCGCGTCATGCCGCAACAATATTTGCAGAACGCAACCAGAGTGCAGCCTCGTTTGAGGTGACCCTCTACGGCAGCCTTGCAGCTACTGGACGAGGCCACCTCACCGATGTGGCGATTGAGGAAACACTGTCGCCGGTTGCACCGGTAACTATCGACTGGCAGCCACAGGTGTTCCTGCCGTTCCACCCCAACGGCATGCGGTTTCGCGCGTTCGATGCCTCAGGGAAAGAGACCGACAGCTGGACCGTCTACAGCATAGGTGGCGGTCAGATAGCGGAAGAGGGCGACCGGGAGGGTGACACGCCTGAGGTTTATGGCATGAATTCCCTGACAGAGATTCTGGACTGGTGCCAACGCACGGGACGTACATTCTGGGAATATGTAGAGGAATGCGAAGGGCCTGAGATATGGGATTATCTTGCAAAAGTATGGGACGTGATGCAGCGAGCCGTAGAGCGAGGCATAGACCGCGAGGGTGTCTTGCCGGGGCCATTGTGTCTGCCGCGCCGTGCCGCGACATATCACGTTAGAGCATCGGGCTACAAGAGCAATCTGCAATCGCGTGGCCTCGTGTTTGCCTATGCGCTTGCGGTGAGTGAGGAAAATGCATCGGGTGGAGAAATTGTGACGGCACCGACATGCGGTTCGTGTGGCGTGTTGCCGGCAGTGCTTTATCATTTGCAGAAGAGCCGCGATTTCTCTGACTCGCGCATCTATCGTGCGCTTGCCACAGCCGGCCTGATAGGCAACATCGTGAAACAGAATGCATCGATATCGGGAGCAGAGGTCGGATGTCAGGGAGAGGTCGGCGTAGCGTGCGCCATGGCCGCGGCGGCCGCCAACCAGCTGTTCGGAGGTAGTCCGGCACAAATTGAGTATGCTGCGGAAATGGGACTTGAACATCATCTTGGGATGACGTGCGACCCGGTGTGCGGCCTGGTGCAGATTCCCTGCATTGAACGCAATGCTTATGCAGCGGCACGTGCTCTGGACGCGAATCTCTACTCGGCATTCACCGACGGGGCTCACCGAGTGTCGTTTGACCGCGTAGTGGAGGCCATGAAGCAGACCGGACACGACTTGCCGTCGATCTACAAGGAAACCGGCGAGGGAGGCCTGGCCAAGAACTGGGAGAAGTAAATAGAGAGAGTTAGAGAGTTTAGAGTTTAGAGTTTAGAGTTTAGAGTTTAGAGTTTAGAGTTTAGAGTATAGAGTGGGAGAGTGAGAGAGTGGGAGAGTATATAGTGAGGGGGGATCAAGGTTGAGAAGGGGTGGAGGAGATGCGCTGGCGGACGGCGGAGGTTATGACGACGGTGAAGAGCGGAAACATAACCATGCCCATCACTGCCAGTACGGCACTGACTATTTTTCCGGCCGGGGTCACCGGAAAGATGGTGCATCCTGTAGTCGTGGCATCGGAACATGCCCACCAAAGGGCCTGCATGTAGTTTTTAAGATCGGGATTGACCCCCATTTCTCTCTCATAAAAGATCAGGCTACCGAAATAGACAATGGCAATGAGGATCACGGAATAGGATGCGAAGATGTTGGTGAGCCGGTTTTTCGAGATGTAGCCCACAACGATGGCCATAGCCAACGCTCCCCTGCCGAGAGGGAGGAAGCGCGCGAAATAGAGCGCATCGGGCGACAGAGTTATGCCAAGATAGTTCAGGATGTTGAGATAGGGGATGGAAAGCAGCAGAAATGCTATTCGTCGCCCAACATAATGCCAACGTCGATGCGACATGTAGAGCTCAATGAAGAAATCGGCAATGAATACCATGCAGACCAGCAGCTGGAAATGCATGTAGCCGCTATCGGTGAGAAATTCCACTCCCCTGAGCGCATCGACAGAGAGATATGTGATCAAACCGGCCGAGAGCAGAAGCATCAGCCAATTGAGCACGGAATATATCCGCTGGGAATGTCGGGCAATAAACGGATTCATATCTATAGAACGCCTGAAGGAAGGAGAGAGTTTTTGAAGGCCAACCCCGGCACGTTGCAATTTCACCGCTAAAATTTTTGGTGGATTTTTTTGTATTAAAAATTTGTGGTATTAAAAATAATACCTATATTTGCATATACGACAACAAAAGATTATGCCCGAACTTTTTAGATACGCAGGATTTATATTTTTCTTCTTCAGCCGCGAACACGAACCGATACACGTCCATGTGGAGGGGAACGGAGGTAAAGTTATTTTCGACATAGTGGATGGAGAATTGATTCAACGTGAGCTGCACAACATCAAAGCTAACGACCTGAAACGTCTAAAGCGATTCGCTCAGTTGAATATCGAAATAATCATTGAAGAATGGAATAACCGTTTTGGAAATAAGGAGGATTAAGCTATGAAAATAAATAACATACGTTTTACCGATACTGATATTATCGGAGTGGACGAATCGGGTAAGGAATGGAAGCAGTCCCTGTTATGGTATCCGGGGTTGAAAAACGCGACAACCGAACAGCGCAATAATTACGAAGTGGGATTTGATGGATTCCATTGGCGTAACGTTGACGAGGATGTCAGTTTTGAAAGTTTCTTCTATGAAGATGCCGAACCGACTCCGCTACAACGTTTTTTCTTAACACATAAGGAGATAAAGATTTCCGAATTTGCCAAAATGGTAGGTATTGATGCCACGTTGCTACGAAATTATATAAACGGATTCAAAAAGCCATCGCAGGCACGTGAACAAGTAATACTCGACGGAATCCACACGCTTGCCCGTGAGTATGCCGCAGCAGCGTTTTGATGCGTAGGATAAAGCATTTGCTATTGGACTCTACACATTTGCTGTTGGCCTCTACATGTGAAAGATATTTTGGGAAAATGTTGGATGATTCAAACAATTGTCTTACCTTTGCCCCTGTAATAAATAGCGCGGACAAAATGTCCGGACCGATCTGGAGTCTCGCCCCAAGGGGATAGAGATTCCAAAATTTTTTAATTTTCAAATAAACACAACAAAAAACCATAAAACTATGCCAATCACGTACATGACCAAAGAGGGCTATAAGAAAAAAATGGAAGAGATAGCCTATCTGGAATCAGTGAAACGCCCTGAAATCTCGCGAGCTATCGCAGAAGCCCGTGACAAGGGTGACTTATCGGAAAACTCAGAATACGATGCAGCCAAGGAAGCCCAAGGCATGCTGGAAATGAAGATATCACAGCTGAAAGATCTTGTGGCATCTTGTCGCATCATCGATGAAAGCAAGCTCAACAACGAGGAGGTTCAGATTCTTAACCGCGTTAAGATCAAGAATATCGCCAACGGCATGACAATGGAATATACCATAGTTGCCGACAGCGAAGCCAATCTGAAGGAGAAGAAGATAGGCTCCAGCACCCCGATCGCACAGGGTCTGCTCGGACATAAGCTCGGCGAGACCGTTGAGATCAAGGTACCTGCCGGTCTGATGAAATTTGAAATCGTAGAAATCAGCTTCTAAAATCCGCGCCATGGCCTCGATATTCAGCAAAATAGTTGCCGGCGAGATCCCGTGCTACAAGGTGGCCGAGGATGAACGCCATATGGCATTCCTCGATATCAATCCGATGGCTCCGGGTCACACACTGGTGATCCCCAAGCAAGAGATTGACTATCTGTTTGACATGAGCGATGAAGATTATCTGGCTCTCGAACTTTTTGCCAAGCGTGTTGCCAAGGCACTCAAGGCCGCGATGCCGTGTGCCCGTGTCGCCGAGGCTGTTCTCGGCATGGAGGTGCCCCACGCTCACATCCATCTGGTTCCGATCCAGACGGAAGCGGACATGAATTTCCGCAACAAGCTATCCCTTCCGGGCGACGACATGGCGTCGATAGCAGCCCGGATTGCGGCTGAAATGAAATGAGAGAGTGAGCAAACTCAAAGAAAAATAGTTCAGAACGAACTCCGTGTGTTTTTCAAATGGCAGTGCGTCCAATCTAATTGGCGCACTGCTACTTTTTTCTGAGATGAATCCCGTTCAGAGAGACAGAGCCTCGTCGAGAACACTGGATGCCGTTTCAACCGGATCGCCCTCGGGCACAGAGGAATATTGATCGTGCCGGCGCGTCCATTGTTCCTCCATTGCATAGAAATCGACCTGCGGAAGTCCGGGAGAATCCCACGATGCAAGCCTTGCGTTGAACCATTCAAGCCAGCGCGGAAGATAGAAGCCGGAAAGCAAACCGTGCCATTCGCGGTTGGAATAATCATGAAGCCGTCCGCCATCAGAAGCCTCGCGATTGCCCCATGTGGTTATCTGCACCCTCGCATTCCATTCGTAACGATCTTTCTCCACCGGATTGTCGGAACAATTTCTTGCAGCCTCGATCCATGAACCGAGCCTGAAATCGGGCATGGTGGCAAGAAGCCTGTCCTGCAAAATGATCAGCCTGATAAAACGGGCGGCCTCCAGCGCATACGCCTCGCGGTCGTCCTCATCGGCCGCCTTTCCGAACCGTGCAGCCACTTCCCTACCCTTGTCGGCTATTGCCTGCCGTGTCACATCGACCATATCATAGAGATAGTTGCGGTTTTCGGCGAACTGCGGAGCCGCATCGATGAGCAACCGGGCAGCACGCGCCACCTCGGCATGATCGTAATATGGCTGATACTGAGCCCATGCCGATGCCTGCGAGGGATGATCGGACGGACGGGCACAGAACAGCGACTCAGCCGTTCCCTGCTGATGATTGCCGGGAGGACAGGCATAGACCGTGCGTCCGAGAATAGACCATGCGGTATCGACCTCGGGCAGAGACTTACCATATCGTGCCGCAGCATAGGCATGCAGCCATTGGTCAGGGTCAACCGGAGCATCACGCCACGGCATCTCACACATCAATTCGTAGAGCACGGGATTGGTCTCTATCCCCTCCATTGTGAGGCCAATGCCACGTAACGAGCGCGATTGTCCGACAGCCCGGGGATATTCGCGGCAGATGGTCGGGATACGTCCATACAGCCCGATATTACCGCCGAAATTATGGAGCATGCAGTAGAGCCACCCATGGCCGGAGAATCCATCCGGGCGCGCCGACCATGCCGGATCGGCCTCCGCATGCAGATCGAGCACAACGACATCGCCGAGCGGCAAAGCGCGCAGCATCTCAGGGCGCGGATTGGCCTGCCAGCCCTGAATCACCCAGACGGCATCCGCGTTCGCCCTCTTCATCGCCGCAAGTATGGCCTTGCCGGCCTGAGACAGATCGACACCATCCGTGTCGCCGCCCTCATGGAAAGGATCCATACTGTAGAATCCGGTGCGGCCATAAAGTTTTTCGAGTTCATCGTAATAGACCTCGGCCACACGTGCAAAATCGTCGTTGGAAGACTGTAGGAAAGCCGGGCGTGTGAATCCCAACCATTTGCCGGGATCTGCCACGTCGAGCCCGAGAGTCTCACCGGCATCGTGAGGCACCATGCCGGAATAGCCTGCAAATACCGGAGTCATCCCCCACTCCCTCATCCGTCCGACGATCTTTTTCTGAAGATCCTCCTGCCGGGAGTAGTATTCATCAGTGTTCGGTCCGCCCCATCCCTCCAGATTATTCATCAGCCACCAAGCCTGGAAAGCCGGGCCGGCGATGAAGTCACCGATCCTCTCTTCCGGATAGCCCAGACGGCGCAGGACATTGCGCCACAGCACATCGGTGCCGGTCACGGCAAGAGGCATGTTGATCCCGTGGAGAGCCATCCAGTCTATCTCCTGCTGCCATCTCTCCCAATCCCAGAACGGCATGGAGTAGGAATGAGTGCAATAGTTGAGATAGTAGCGCATTGGCATGGCCGTCGACATACGGACAGGAAGATCCACGCTCGGTAACGTGTCGGGCAGGACAGCCTTCATATTGCCCCAAGAGAGATGATTTCCAGTGAAATAGCGAAGATACCAATTCAGCCCGACAGCCAGACTGACATCATTGTTTCCACGAATCACCGGCTTTATCCCGACCTGATCCAATTCAAAAAAATCCATTGAATCAGGCACAATCACGATTTCAATCTTCCGGGACAGGCCGGAATCTATACGCTCCATCAACCCCTCGACCGGGGAAGAAGCCCAGAGCGAGGAAACGAAAGAGAAAAACAGTGTAAGAGTCAAAAACTTAGTCTTCATATCGCAAAAATAGGACAAAATATTGTTAAAGCAAGAGAAAGAGCGAGCACAAAAGCGCAGAAAAGCACAAAAGAGCAAAAAAATGTTGTAATTTTGCCGAGAACAAACCATCAGAACACCAAACGACAATGAAACTAAGCCACATCCTATCAATAGCATTTCTTGCCGGAGCCGCAGAAGCATTGGCCTGCACCGGCCTCATCGCCACCCCCGGCGCAACCACCGACGGCTCGTCGCTTGTGACCTACGCCGCCGACAGCCACACCCTCTACGGTGAGCTCTACCATAAGCCAGCAGCCGACCACAAGAAAGGGGAGACACGCAAAGTTGTTGAATGGGACACAGGCAAGCTCTTGGGCGAGATCCCGGAAGTGGCACACACCTACACCACCATCGGCAACATGAACGAGCATGGCCTCGCAATCACCGAAAGCACCTGGGGCGGCCGCCACGAACTTGCAGGCTCCGGCCTTATCGATTACGGCTCGCTGATCTACATCACCCTTGAACGAGCCAAGACAGCCCGTGAGGCCTTGAAAACGATGACCGATCTCGTCAAAGAATACGGTTATGCCAGCGAAGGCGAATCGTTCACGATAGCCGACCCTAATGAAGTGTGGATCATGGAGCTGATCGGCAAGGGCAAGAGCGACAAAGGAGCCGTGTGGGTTGCACGCCGCATTCCCGACGGATGCATTTCCGGCCACGCCAACCACAGCCGCATCCACAAATTCCCGTTGAAAGACAAAAGCGGCGAGACCCTCTATTCGCCCGACGTGATCAAATTCGCCCGTCAGCAGGGCTACTTCAACGGCAAGGATGAAGATTTCAGTTTTTCACGAGCATACGCCATCACCGACGGCGGCGCACTCAGAGGATGTGACGGCCGAGTGTGGTCCTTCTACAACAAATATGCCGCCGAGGATATGACCCCCTATCTCGACTGGGTGCTTTACGGCAAAGGAGACCCACTGCCACTGTGGGTAGAACCGAAAGAGAAGCTGACGGCCAACAACATGAAGTGGATGATGCGCGACCATTTCGAGGACACACCGCTGGATATGACCAAAGATGCAGGAGCCGGTCCGTTCAAAGTCCCCTACCGCTGGCGACCGCTGACCTACGAGGTTGATTCCGTTGAATATACACACGAACGCGCCATCGCCACCCAGCAGACCGGATTCTCGCTTGTGGCCCAACTGAAGAAAGACGCACCGGAACAGATGCGCGGCGTACTGTGGTTCGGCGTTGACGATGCCAACACCTGCGTCTACATCCCGATGTACAGCTGTCTGAGCAGAGCACCTCATGAATTCGCAGTGGGCAACGGCGATCTTCTGACGCTGAAATGGGATGCAGCCTTCTGGGTCACGAACTTTGTGGCAAACCAAGCCTACAACCGCTATTCACAGATGATCCCCGACATCCGCAGCATCCAGAAAGCGATGGAGGACACGATAGAATCAGAGGTGACAACCCTTTACACAGAAGTAGCCACGCTTGATCCCCAGGTAGCCACGAAATTCCTCAACGACCATTCGGCCGACTGGTCAAAGAAATATACCGACCGTTACCGTCAGCTCGGAGAATACCTATTGGTCAAATATCTCGACGGCAACATCAAGAAAGAGCGCGACGGCAAGTTCGCACGCACAGAGACCGGCATGCCAGAATCACCGGTGTTCGGGGGCTATGACGAGCGTTACTTCCGCTCGATAGTCAATGATCCCGAGGGAGGTGAAAGGCTCAAGACCATAGGCGTAATAGAATAAGCGTACAGATAAGACCATGAAACAAAAAGAGATAAAGATCCAGATAGAGGTGGCTCAGTTTGACGAGCTGAGCGAATCAGACCGCCGACTTGTAGAACTTGCACGCGAAGCCACCGAACGCTCCTACGCACCCTACAGCCACTTCCGCGTCGGAGCCGCAATACAGCTCGACAACGGAGAAATTGTCACCGGAGCCAATCAGGAGAATGTGGCCTATCCATCGGGGACATGCGCCGAACGCTCGGCATGCTTCTATGCCCATGCCCGTTATCCCGAGGCTAAATTCGAGAGCATAGCAATAGCGGCACGCGACACCGACGGAAAATTCGTGACCGCCCCCATCGCCCCATGCGGCGCATGCCGTCAGGCACTGCTTGAATACGAGACCCTTGCCGGACACGGCGTCAGAGTGATGCTCTGCGGAGGCGACGAGATCTACATACTGCCATCCGTAGCCTCGCTTCTACCATTGGCCTTCACGGAATTCACATAAACAAATACCAGAGAACAACACTCCAATTAATCTTAAACGACAAACATTATCACCATGAGGAAAACAACAATTCGCGTCAACACATTTTTGTCCGCCCTGCTGCTTGCACTGTCGGCAAATGTGACAACACAGACCGCGAACGCCCAATCGGTCATCTTTCCACAGATAGTACAAGCCGGAGAGGCCAACTACACCGGGGATGGGACTACAGAACTGACATTATCGAATGAGCTTCTGACCGCCACATTCCTGAACGAGGATGGCAAACTACTTTTCGGCGGATGCCCCGAAATGGGTTTAAAAGCCGGCACTGAATTATTTACAGTAGCTCTCGGCAATGAAGGAAACAAAGTTCCAGCCTCATCAATGACCGTAACCTCCTGGGGGCACGAGTTGCTGACCGCCGATCCCACCGCCACCGTAGCCTCTGAGAGACTCCCGGGTCACAGCATCCGTGCAACACTTGAATATGGCGACCTGCGTTTTGAATGGCGAGCCATACTCCGCGACGGCTCCCATTACCTTCGCACAGAGCTGACGCTGACAGCGGTGAATGATGTCGAGATGCACAACGTAATCCCGATGATTTATGAGATCAACGCAGCGGACGCACCTGAGGTTATCGGCAACACCCGAGGAGCCGTTCTTGCCTCAGAGAGCATCTTCGCCGGACTTGAAACGCCTACCGGCATCAACAGCATAGAGACCGCAGACAATGGCACGACAGGAGCCGTAACCGCCGACGAAGGATTCATGCTCAACAGCTGGAGCCGCGACACCAACGACGATTACGCCACGACCGTCAGCAACCCCCTATATTTCACCTGGCAACCGGGATCAGAACTACCGGCAGGAATAAAATCACTCGGCTTCACGGCATCCGATGTCCACGGCAAACGCGGCTTCGGCAAATTCAGCCAGAGCGGCACCCACACCGTTACTTTCCGCTATACCAGCGGTACCCACAGGCTGAATATCCTTGGCGTAGACCTGCTTGATAGCGATGGCAATGTAGTCGCCTCGGACTATCACACCGGCTATACAGGAGGCGCAGCAAGCAACAATGTCTACACCCTCAATGTTCCAGCAGCCGGCACCTACCTCGTCCGCTACTTCATGGACACCAAGACAGAAGGCATCACCTCCAGCGGCACCATCACGTGGAGCCCCAGCGTGATCTCGACCAGCAGCAGCGGCAGCACCACAAGCGGAATGACCGCAGACGAAGGATTCACATACTCAGCGTGGAGTCCGGACACAACAAACGATTACTATGAAGGGATCGTTGCCAACCCATCGTACTGGACATGGGCACCAACCGGCACAACTTTACCTACCGGCATCACCAACCTTGGCTTCAGCTCCAGCTATGTCAGAGGCAAACGCGGCTTCATCAAGGCAACCACCGGCGGCAACCACACCGTCACCTTCCGTTACGGAAGCGGTTCACACGGCCTGAACATCCTCGGCGTGGATCTTCTTGACAAAGATGAGAATGTAGTTGCCTCGGACTACCACATCGGATTCACCGGCGGAGTATCTAACGACAACGTCTACAATATCGACATTCCTGAAGCCGGCACATACTACGTCCGCTACTTCATTGAAGTCAGAACCGAGACCGTCACATCGAGCGGCACCATCACCTGGAATCCCAGCGTCAGCCAGGCCAGCGGTTTCGAGCAGAACACAACCGGCGGTGACGGAGAGGACGAAACCCGAATAATCCAAGGCCTCTGGAGCCGTCACACGACACTTGAGGCCGGCAAAAGCTGGAAAGTAAGCAGTGTTGTAGGACTCATCGCCCCCGATCAGGCACGCCGATCATTCTTAGCATACAGCGAGAGAGAACGAGCCGTGGCATGGCGTCCCTTCCCCCACTACAACTCATGGTATGAGCTAAATATTGACCGCAACAACTCCGCGACCTACGAAGGACACATGACCGCCGAGGACTGCGTTGGAGTGGTCAACGAATGGAAGACCAACCTCTTTGACAAGCATGGAGTAGGTATCAAAGCATTTGTCTGGGATGACGGCTGGGATGAGTATGGCACATGGTCCTTCAACAAAGGCTTCCCTAACGGCTTCAAAGAGCCCTACGAGGTTGCAAACCAGATAGGCGCCGGCACAGGCGCATGGCTCGGTCCGGTAGGTGGCTACGGCACATCAGGCGATCTACGCCGTGCCTACTGGTCGGACAAAGGTGGTATGCAACTCAGCAATCCGGCCTACTATAACGTGTTCCTCAACGCATGCAGCGACATGGTTGACAAATACAACTTCTGCTTCTTCAAGCTCGACGGTATCAGCGCCCAATTCAGTTCCACCGGCCCCGACTCAGGATACACCGGCGAGGAAAACGCAGAGGGAATAATTGACATACTGAGTGCTGTCCGTGAGATCCGCCCCGACATGTTCTTCAACACCACCGTGGGCACCTGGGCCTCCCCATTCTGGTTCCATTACACAGATGCCGTATGGCGTCAGGAACAGGACTACGGCGAGATCGGTAACCAAGGCACAGACCGAGAGAAATGGATCACCTACCGAGACCGTCTGGTTTACCAGAACTTCATACAGAATTCGCCCCTGTGCCCGATCAATACCCTGATGACCCATGGCGTTATCCTGACAGAATACGGCGATGTTTCCAAAAACATGGATTACGCCGGCATAGTCCGCGAGATCCGGTGCGCGTTTGCATGCGGCTCCGGTATGGTAGAACTCTACTGCGACTCCAAACTGCTCAACAGCATCAACAACGGGGCACTCTGGAAAGATATCGCCAATTGCATCAAATGGCAGGAAAAGAACGCAGAAGTTCTCCCCGATATCCATTGGGTGGGTGGCAATCCATGGGATGGATCAAGCGCCAACGTCTATGGCTGGGCCGCATGGAACGGCAATGATGCCGTGCTGACACTCCGCAACCCGTCGACCAGTGCCAAGACCTTCACATTCACCCTGCGCGATGTCCTTGAGATTCCCGATTATGAGACCCGTGCGCTCTATCTTGAGAAAGCATTTGAAGATCAGGCAGATCTTTCCGGGCTATCAACCGACAACAAGGCATTGAACCTTGACACCCCCATATCGGTCAGCATTCCCGGATCATCGGTCTATGTTTTCGACGGAAGCCATGACACACCGCTTGGCGGAATCGAATCCATAACTCCGGATACAACTCAGGATGATTCCGAGAAACGAGTCTATGACCTCAACGGCCGTCAGCGCAATCCGGAGAATCTCACCCCCGGCATCTACATTGTAGGAAAAGACAAAGTGTACATCAAATGATCTGAGCCATACCGGCTAAACACCTATATAACACGAGCCTTCGGTCCATTTATCCGAAGGCTCGTGCCATACGGATGCCAAACAAGGGGTAACATCTCTATAATTATGGGTATCCGGAATAGAAATCAGGGGTAAAAAATACCTACTTTTGGGTATTGACCGAGGGGATAGGAAGCAGTAATTTTGCACTGCGAAAAGCAGAACTACAGCAATCATCCCATCTCCGAATGAGAAAATTTATCATATTTTTCATAACCATCGTACTTGGAATCAGTGCACAGGCAGCCGACCGCGTTCTCAACGGAACCGTCACAGACCAGCAAACCGGCGAACCTCTTCCATTCGCAACAATCAAGATAGCACCCGGCAACCTCATCACGCACACAGACACAGATGGACACTGGAGTCTCCGCGTTCCATCCGGGAAACAAACCTTAAGCATCTCATACATAGGCTATACAACTTTTGAGACTCCGCTAAGCGGCACCGCCGACAAGACATTCACCACAGCATTGCAACCTGACAACCGCAATTTAGGTGAGGTGGTTGTCACGGCACGCGAGAACACCGGACTTACCAGCGGATCACGAATAGACCGCGCCGCCATGTCGCATCTCCAGCCTACGAGCTTCACCGACCTGCTCGAACTGCTTCCGGGCAATATATCCAAGACCCCGGATATGGGCCGCAGCAACACCATCTCACTTCGAGAAACCGGCAACATAGGCGCCAGCGGAGCCTTGAGCACCGACCCGGACTATGCAATCTCATCACTCGGCACCCCGTTTGTGGTCGACGGCACCCCCATCAACACCGACGGCAACCTGACAGAAGTACCGGGAGCAAGCAGCGGCGATGCATCCTACGTCCGATCGACGGTGAACCGAGGTGTAGACATGCGTTCGATCTCCACCGACAACATAGAGAGCGTGGAGGTGATGCGCGGTATCCCGTCGGCAGAATACGGCAACCTGACCTCCGGCGTTGTCAACATCAAACGCATCCGCCGTGCAACACCATGGACCGCAAGATTCAAAGCCGACGAATACAGCAAGCTCTTCTCCGCCGGCAAAGGTTTCAACCTCGGCAACAGCGACCACGTTATGAACATAGATGCCGGCTTCCTCGATTCCAAGAGCGATCCGCGCAACAATCTCGAGAACTACAAACGCGCCAATGCGTCAATCCGAATGCGTCTTCGCTGGGACAGGCCGGCGGTAGGCACCGTCTGGAATCTGAGCGCAGACTATACCGGCTCGTTCGACAATGCCAAAGTTGACCCCGACCTCAACCAACGCAAGATCGACGAATACAAGAGCAAATACAACCGCGCGTCGCTGACCTCAGACCTGACATTCACGTTCCCGAAAATATCGTGGCTTGAATCCGCCGGGCTCAATACATCGGTGGCCTACGTCAGCGATCAGCTAACACGACGCAAACAAGTGACCGCCAACGGCACACCGCTTGCCCCCACAACATGGGAAGATGGAGTGCATGACGGGAAATACCTTCTCGGCACCTATCTGTCGGATTTCCAGATTGACGGCAAACCAGTTGACATATACACCAAACTCCGCGCCGCCGGATCGGCCTCGACAGGACGCTGGCTCCACAACTACAAGGGAGGCTTTGAATGGACCTTCACCAAGAACTATGGCCGCGGTCAGATCTATGACCTCGACAGACCTTTGAGCGGAGGCTGGACAACACGTCCACGCGCCTATCGCGACGTGCCAGCCCTGCACACCGTATCGGCCTTTTTAGAGGAGGGAATCACATCGCTGTTCGGAAGTCACAAGTTAGAGGCCCAGATAGGCGCACGCCTGATGGCACTCCCCTCGCTCGACAGCCGCTACTATCTTTCAGGGCGCCCCTACATAGACCCGAGAATAAACGCCCAATGGACATTCCCATCGTTTGAGGCCGCAGGACTGCCGATGCAGTTCTCCATAGCCGGCGGCTTCGGTCTTACCACCAAAATGCCGACACTGGACTATCTATTCCCACAGGTCCACTACTCCGATTTCGTCCAGCTCGGCTACTATGACATCAACGACCCGTACAATCTGTCGGCCGTCAACCTCAGAACGTATATCACCGATCCTACGAACTATGATCTGAAAGCGGCGAGAAACAAGAAATGGGAACTTCGCCTCGGCGTGGACTGGGGCAAGAACCGGCTCTCCGTGACCTACTTCCGCGAACGGATGAACGACGGCTACCGCTACTCAAGGATCTACGAGAGCTATGAATTCCGCAAATATGACCAGAGCGGCATCAAACCGGGCGAACTGACCGCGCCACCCACAACCGATGGACTGCCCTACACCGACATGAAGATTCTGGACGGATATAACAAAGTGACCAACGGCACCAGGATCAACAAGCAGGGCATCGAACTACAGCTCTCGACGGCACGCTGGAAACCACTTGCAACGGCATTGACCGTGACCGGCGCATGGTTTCGCTCCACCTATTCGAACTCACAGATGCTGTATTACCCGATCAGCACCGTTATCAACAACACCGCGATCAGCGATAAATTCGTAGGTCTCTACGACACGACCGACGGCCGCGTCAACGACCAATTCAACACAAACTTCATGTTTGACACCCAGATACCCCGATGGGGACTGATCTTCACCACTACGTTGCAATGCGTTTGGTGGGTCAAGAGCCGCAAGCTACCAGAAAACGGCATCCCCGTGGGCTATATATCGGCCGACGACGGCGAGATCCATCCCTACACCGCCGCCGATGCCGCCGATGCCCTGAAACAGCATCTGATCCGCGATTTCGCACCACAGCTGTTCACTCAGATGAAAGTTCCGACAGCAATGTATCTCAACTTCAAGGCCACCAAGCAGATAGGGCGCTATCTGAGATTGTCGGCCTACGTGAACCGAATAATAGATTATCTGCCGGATTACAAATCGAATGGGTTGACCATCCGCCGAACATCGGAAGCATATTTCGGAATGGAGGCGACGATAACAATATGACAGACAGATAAATTAACCGATTTTGAAAAGCGGCCGCAACAGGTTGCGACCCTACAGAAATAAATTAAAATTGAATAAAACATAACATAAAAACTTTAACCTCATGAAAATTACAAAATTCATTCTTGCAGCCGCACTTCTTGGCGGCATGACAGCAGGCCTGACCTCCTGCTCGGACGATGACGCACCCATCGTTTACTATCCCGTGAGTCTGAACATCACCCTCCCCGAAGAGATCACTGACGCAGAGATCCTGAGCGAGGAATATACCTTTGTCAATGTATCGACCAATCAGGTGAAGACATTCACCAACAAATCAGACATAGAGCTGGTGCCCGGACTGTATAACATCACCTACACCGCCCAGGTGCGCCTGAGCAACGGCGCAGAATCGACCATGCGCGCTATGAAACAGAACGTAGAGATCCGCAGCGGCGAAAACAATATTGAGCTGACAGCCTACAACACCATCGAATCGGATGACCTGATCATTGCCGAGGTTTTCAACACCGGCACAACCACTTCGGCCGGCGCTCAAATCCGCGACACATATATCAAGCTCTACAACAATACCGACCACGTGCTCTACGCCGACGGAATCTCATTCTTCGAGAGTGACTTCTCCACAGCACAGAAATATACCTACGATCCTGACATCATGGACGAAGCAGTTGTGATCCGCACTCTGTTCACCGTTCCCGGCAACGGCACCCAGTTCCCGGTACAGCCCGGCGAATATTTCCTGATCGCCGACCGCGCCAACAACAACAAACTGACCAACGATCTGTCGTTCGACCTGACTCACGCCGACGTTGAATGGTATGATGTGTCGAATGTGGCAAGCCAGCAGGACACCGACAACCCTGATGTTCCCAATATGGACAAGATCTATTCCTATTCCAACTCAATCACCATTCTTGACCAGGGACAGCGCGCGATCGGCATAGCCCGTGTAAGCAATCCCGAGACATTCACAACCGACAACGTTTACAAAGCAACATACGAACTCACAATCCCAGCCACCGGTGCCGTGCTAACAATGAACAAGACCGGTTATTATATCCCCAACAATGAGGTGATCGACGTTGTCAACATCGCCCTCCGCGACAACTATGCATGGAACGTGACATCTCCGGCACTCGACTGCGGCTGGACATGGGTAGCGACAAGCAGCTCCGACAAGACCCGTTTCTTCCACAGCGTGCGCCGCAAGATGCTGTACGTCAACGAGGCCGGCAATCCTGTGCTGAAAGACACCAATAATTCGACCGAAGACTTCAACGCCTTTGTAACCGCATCGGAAATTGAACTTCAGGGTACAGCCATCAACGCCGACGGCACACTCTGCACCACCAAAACCTACGACGGCGTAACACCCATGCAATGAAATTAGCGATAACTTTATTGATAACAACGGCAGTGTCGACGGCAGCTCACGGGGCTACCGCCGACTCTGTCGCATCTGTCAACACCCGAATAGCCGCATACGAAAGCCAGCTATGGCGCATGACACCGCAGGCCTACGAGAATCCGGCGATCAAGCAGTGGATGCTCGCGGAGAGCTACAGCTCGCTGTCGGGCGTCTACCGCAACGAGCGTCAGAGCGAGGCCATAGACCGCCAGCGTGGCGACGGACTCGACTACTGGGGCATAGAGGCCGACAGCTATATCAAGCACAAAAGTTCGACCCTCTGGGGATCGGCAGCCTATCATAACGGACATGAACGGTCGGTGGTGTGGAACGAGAGTTCCGACGCCGATCTGATCTATCCCTATTTCACGGCCGACTCCGTGGGCGGCGATCTCAAAGGGGAGATCTACAGTTTCTCCGGAGGCTATGCTGACCATAACGACCGCTGGAGCTGGGGCGTCAGTCTGGGCTACACGGCCGGACTCTATTACCGCAATGTGGATCCGCGCCCACGCAACGTCACCGGCAAGCTCGATATAAGCGTAGGCGGCGCGATGAGAATAGGTTCAAGCGACTATCATGCCGGAGTTAGTGTCAACTTCCGCAAATACAAACAGACATGCAGCCTTGAGTTCGTCAACGAGATGACCACAGGAGCATTCTGGCATCTGACCGGCCTCGGGACACACTACCAACGATTCACCTCCAACAGCGCCAGCCACTATTACAATGGACAACGCTGGGGCGCGAGCCTCGACCTATATCCGTCGAGCCAGCGCGGTGGTGTACTGTCGGTGAGTTACCGCAATTTTGCATTTGACCATATCCTGACCGGCCTTAACAAGCTGCCACTGGCTTCGGTCAGCGAAAACAGCCTTCGACTGCAAGGCGGCTGGCTCGCTCCGGGCGAACAGCACGACTGGGCGGTGAATGCCGGAGCGACGATCACCAAACGCACCGGCACGGAGAACATCTTCGGCGATCCGGCAGGCAATATCTATCCGCAGATCGGATCAATGGATATGTACACCCACACGCTGACCGCATTGAGCGTCAGCGGCCTGTGGCAATGGCGTCCGGACAACGCGACAGAGCTGTCGGTCAAACCGGAAGCCGTTTATGAACGTAGCCGTGAGTCGTATGCCGACCCGAAACGCCATATCACCCTGAGTCATATCACCCCCGGCATCAGCCTGAGAGCCGACCGCGGACTCGGCCGACTATGGCGCATGGGAGTCAGCCTCTCGGCGCACTATGCCGCTCCGGCTGACTGCAACATGAATATGGAATATGATTCCTCGACGCTGCCGCAGCTACGCGATATGGAGGTCGACAAATATGACATTCTTTCAAAAAGCCACACGACGATAGGTGCCGGCGTACATGCCTCGCGTGCGATCAACAACAAGTATGCTCTGCAACTGAGCGGCCGCTACAACCACGGAAGCTATGCCCGGGGAATTCGGACGGACAATGTAGACATCGCACTATCATTCATATTTTAAACAATCATCCCTAACAGATATGAAACTATTGAAACCACTTCTGAGCCTCGCGGCCATCGGCCTGTCGCTGACAGCCGGCGCGAAACTCAACCATCTGCCGACGGATCCCGATGTGAGAATCGGCACGCTCGACAACGGCCTGACCTACTACATCCGCCACAATGAGAAACCGGCCAACCGCGCCGACTTCTTCATTGCGATGAACGTAGGATCGGTCAACGAGGAGGAAAACCAGCGCGGTCTGGCACACTTCCTTGAACATATGTGCTTCAACGGCACAAAACATTTTCCGGGCAATTCGCTGATCAGCTATCTGGAATCGATCGGCGTGAAGTTCGGCGCGAACCTGAATGCCTATACCTCGACCGACGAGACAGTCTACAACATCTGTGAGGTGCCCACCACCCGTCATTCGAGCCTTGACTCATGTCTGCTTATCCTGCGCGACTGGAGCGGCGACCTGACCCTCGATCCCAAGGAGATTGACGACGAGCGCGGTGTGATCCGCGGCGAATGGCGTCAGCGCAACGGCCAGGCAATGACCCGTCTGCTCGAGAAGGCGCTTCCGCATGTGTATCCCGGCTCAATCTACGGACAACGAATGCCGATCGGCCTGATGAGCGTAGTTGACAGCTTCAAGCCGAAAGAGCTGAGCGACTACTATGCGAAATGGTACCATCCGCAGAACCAGTGTATCATAGTGACCGGCGATGTTGATCCCGACCATATCGAGGCAGAGATCAAGAGACTGTGGGCCGACTATCCCGTCAAGCCCAACGCCGTCAAATCGTTCCCGATCGCCGTTCCTGCCACCAAAGGCATCACCGCCACAGTGCAGACCGACCCGGAACAATCGGCCACCACATTGCAGATATATATCAAACATGACGATCTGGCTGACTCGCTGAGCAATACCATCGAGGAACTGCGAAGAGCTTCGATAGAATCGCTCGTGTCGTCGATACTTGCAGAGCGTCTGACCGAAGTTGAGCAGGCTGAGAACTCACCGGTGACCAACATAGCCATCGGCGATGTGAAATATCTCCTGTCGCGCACACAGCACGCGCTTGTTGTACGCGCCCCGATTAAAAACGGCCGTGCCGCCGACGCTGTTACCGCGATAGCCACAGAACTTAAACGCGCAGCCGCCCACGGCTTCCTGCCCGAAGAGCTCCAGCGCGCCAAAATAGACCTGCGCACCGAAGCCGACAATGCATTCACCGGCCGCACGTCGACCACCAACACCGACTATGCCCGACGCTACGTGCGCCACTACATAGACGGCGGCGCGATACCCTCGGCGGAACAAAAATACAAGATGATGAAGGGTGTGATCGGCGGAATAAAGCTCGACGATCTGAACGCCTATATCAAAGAAGTGGTCACGCCGGAGGACGACAATGTAGTGATCATCTCCTACGTCCCTCAGGCCGATACCCTACGCGTGACCCCTGAGACGCTGAAAGAGGCATACGCCAAGGTTAAAGGCAGCGAACTGGCACAATGGGAGGACAAAGCAGTCAAAGGCCCCATCCTGACAGAGGAGCCTGTGGCCGGCAGCATAGTCAAAGAAGAGAGCCTTCCGCAGTTCGGAGCTACAGTGTGGACGCTGTCGAACGGCATCCGCGTGTTCCTGCGCCCCGAGAGCAGCAACCCCAACAGCATCCTGATCCAGGGCTACAGCCCCGGCGGTTTCTCGCAGAACTATGATCCGACACTGGGTCCGGACTACAAGATGGCCAACGATGTGCTTGCCGTCAGCGGATACGGCCCCTACTCTACGGAGGATCTGCGCCGTCTGCTCGTGGGTAAGAACGTACGCTCCGCCGTTACCATAGACAATATGGAGGAGACCGTAGGAGCAGCCACCAACCCTGCTTCGCTGACCGAAGCCATGCAGATGGTCTATCTCCGCTCAACCGGCGCACGCAAGGATGAGCGCGCATTCGCCACACTGATGGACAACACACGCACCCGTCTCGCCAGCCAGAGCTCCAATCCGACATCGGCCATGGGCGATTCGATCCACTCGATTGTCTACAATCACCATCCCCTTGGAGCGAAAATTACCGTGGAGGGATGTGACCGCGTGGACTATGACCGCATCATGGCTATCTATCATGACCGTTTCGATGACATGGGCGACTTCTCGTTCTTCATCACCGGCAATTTCACAATGGATTCGATCCGTCCGCTGGTGGAACGCTATATTGCGTCGCTTCCCTCAGCCGGACGCAAGGAAACAGCCAAGGATATCGACTACCGCTATATGCCCGGGAAAGTCAAGATGCGCTTCACACAGCCTATGGCCAATCCCCAGTCGATTGTCTACACGTTCTACCACACCCCGGCCAATTATAACCTGAAAAATGTGGTGACCGGCCATATGCTCGGCCAGATAGCGCAGGCCAAGCTGCGCGACGACATCCGCGAACGCCGCGGCTGGACCTATGGCGTCAAGAGCCATATCGGCGTGGGTGCCGGAATGAACGGCAAGAGCGATGCGGAGAATGCCAACGTGATCATGCCTGTCTATATCCGCGTTGCTCCGGAAAACGCCGACTCCACTTTCACAATCGTGGCCGAGACCATAGAGTCGCTGACCAATCCGAAAAATATCTCCGACGAGGAAATATCGAAGGTGAAGCAATACATGGCCAAGAACTATGCCGACAACGCCGACGAGAATGCCTACTGGATCACGGTGATGCACATGTATGACAAGTTCGGACGCGACATGCACTCGGACTATCTGAACATTCTCGAATCCATCACAGCCGAGGATCTGGCTAAGTTTGCCAAGGAGTATCTGGTTGATGATGCCAATATAATTCAGCTTGAAATGAGTCCGGAGGAATAACCGGAACCATAACAATACAGCCGGCGGTGCGCTCAATGATGAGTGCACCGCTTTTTTTTGCCCGGAGATGCGCGACACCGACAGGGCGAATGGAGGTGAAATGGTGGCAAGAGTTGATGTTTTGTTAATTAAATTTAAAAATGGGGGGGGTAATTGGGTAAAGTTATTAATTTATAAAAATTTTTATCTTAATTTGCTACTGAAAATGCGTGAAATTTTATCGGACTATTGTCCACTTTAATTAAATGCCATTGGATCTGGCGCTTCGGAATACGCGCCAACAGCTTACGGCACAGCCATGAAAGCCGACGGAACAACCTGAACAACAGACATTTTAGAGAATTATATCATATTTAACCAAAAAGTAATTTAACAAACAATTTGCATGAAGAACATTTGTTTTCAAATGAGTCGGAAGGCGCTTGTGGCTTTCGTGGCCATGCTTTTCTGCGCATTGCCGGCTCTGGCGCAAAAGGTTACGGTCAGCGGTACGGTAACCGACTCTGAAGGCGAGCCTCTGATCGGGGCCAGTGTCATAGCCCAAGGATCGCAAACGGGCGTGGCTACCGATATTGACGGCCGGTACACGCTGACAGTTAACAGTAACGCGACACTCGTGTTCACCTACATAGGCTACAACGAGGTCAGCGAGGCTGTCAACGGCCGTACAGAGATCAACGTCACCATGACCGAGAACTCCGTAATGCTCGGCGAAGTAGTGGCCATCGGCTACGGATCAATCAAGAAAGCCGACGCCACGGGAGCCGTCTCGATGGTGAAACCGAGTGAAGTTGCCGCAGGCCTCGCCACATCGGCACAGGAACTGCTCGTGGGCCGCAGCCCGGGCGTAGTGGTCACAACCAACGGCGGATCGCCGGAAGGTGGCGCCAACATCATTATCCGTGGCGGCGCATCACTGTCGGCATCCAATGAGCCTCTTATCGTGATCGACGGCGTTCCTATGGACACCAAGACAGCAACCGGCTCGGCTAACCCCCTTTCGCTGGTCAATCCGGAAAATATCGAGTCAATGACCATCCTGAAGGATGCATCGGCCACCGCGATCTTCGGTAGCCGCGCATCGAACGGCGTAATCATCATCACTACCAAGAAAGGCACCGCCGGCAAACCGAAGGTGACCTTCTCGGCCAACATGTACATCAACACCCCACGCAACTATATAGAGATGATGGATGCGGACCAGTACCGCGAATTCATCACCAACTATTATGGCGTAGGATCAACGCAATATAACGCACTCGGAACCGCCAACACCAACTGGCAGAAGGGCGTTCTTGAAACGGCTATCTCATCGGACTACAACCTGTCGGTGGGCGGCACGTTCAAATCGCTCCCCTACCGCGTGTCGGCAAGCTGGACAGGCAACAACGGTATCATCAAGACAACCGGTATGGACCGTGCGACCGTCGGCATCAACCTGTCGCCGAAATTCTTCGACGACCTTCTGAGCGTCAACGCTAACGTTCGCGGCGCATGGATCAGCAATAATTACTATGATGCCGCAGCCCTTGGCAACGCCATCGGCTTCAACCCGACTCTTCCGGTCAAGAATCCGGCAGGCAACGTGTTCAACAACTGGACGACATACGTAGGCGCTAACCTCGCCGGCCCGGATTCCCAGGGCAGCGCGATCAACCGCAACGAGGCCCTCAACCCTATAGCAATGCTTCAGGACTACAGCTCACGTTCATTCGTGCTCCAGAGCATCGGTAACCTCCAGCTCGATCTTGCAATGCCGTTCCTGCGCGATCTGCACGCAAACCTGAACCTCGGTTACGAAGTGTCGCGTTCAAATGTCCGCAATATCACTGATTCCTACTCTCCGATGGCTTGGAAAAACGGTTCTGACCGTATGGTCGACGGCGAGATCAAGAATGTCCAGGACGGCATAGGCCGCTATAACCGCCAACATCAGGTGAAGGTGAACACTCTGCTTGATTTCTACTTCAACTATCGCAAGGATGTTCAGTCGATCCGCTCGGGCTTCGACGCTACAGCCGGCTACTCTTATCAGCGTTTCCGCTGGCAGGGATCGGAGTTCACCAGAACTCTTGAGGAAAACCCGTTCCAGGCCTATCCGACAAGCCGCTATCGCAACGATCTTGTCCTCGTATCGTTCTTCGGACGTCTGAACTACACGTTCATGGACCGCTACCTGCTGACCGCAACCGTACGTCAGGACGGCACATCGCGCTTCAGCAAGGACAACCGCTGGGGTACGTTCCCCTCTGTAGCTCTCGCATGGAAACTCGTTGACGAAAGTTTCATGGAAGGCACCCGCGGCTGGCTTAACGAACTTAAGCTGCGCGCCGGCTACGGCATCACAGGCCAGCAGGACCTCAACGACGACTATTTCCCTTACATGCCTATCTACACGGTGGGTAACAACGGTAATCCCGGCACCAACCAGTGGGCTTATCCCAACCCCAACGGAACAGGATGGGTGAACCCGATCAAGCCTAACGGCTACAATCCCGACATCAAGTGGGAGGAAACCCACACCTGGAATGCCGGTATCGACTTCGGCTTCATGAACAACCGCATCAGCGGTAGCATCGATTTCTATAAGCGCAACACCAAGGATCTTCTGACATGGGCAACACTCCCGGCCGGCTCGAACCTGACCAACGCCCTGAACACCAATATCGGTGACATGGAGAATATCGGTGTTGAATTCAATATCTCGGCACGTCCGGTTGTGACCAAGGAATTCACGTGGACAACTGATTTCAACGTTTCCTGGAACAAAAACAAGATCACCAAACTGACCTATGGCGACAACCCCGACTATTTCATGATGGCCGGCGAGGGCATCAGCGCAGGTACCGGTGGTCAGGTAATGGCCCACACCGTAGGCAAACCGGCCTACAGCTTCTATGTGTACCAGCAGGTGTATGACGTGAACGGAAATCCGATCGAAGGCCAGTATGTTGACCGCAACGGCGACGGCCAGATCACGGCTGCCGACCGCTATTACTACCACAGCAAGGATCCGAAAGTGACCATGACATGGAACAACTCGTTCAACTATAAGAACTGGGACTTCTCGTTCGCACTGCGCGCCAACCTCGGCAACTATGTTTACAACAACACCGAGGCAGCCAACGTATCGATCAGCTCTACAGCATCGACTCCTCTGAGCAACCTCATGGCCAACCGCTTCCTGTTCAACGATCTTGGCGTCAACGGCGCTATGAGCGACTATTTCGTACGCAATGCATCGTTCGTGCGCTGCGACAACATCACCCTGGGCTACACCTGGCCGTCGCTGCTGAAAGATCAGCTTCGCCTGCGTCTCTACGGTGCGGTGCAGAATCCCTTCGTGATCACCAAATACAATGGCCTCGATCCGGAAATCTTCTCTGGCGTAGACAAGGATCTCTATCCCCGTCCAGTGACCATCTCGTTCGGTGTCGTAGCTTCGTTCTAATCTAAATCAAGGAATCCACAACTATGAATTTCAAGAAACTAACATACGCAGCCGCTGGCTGCATGGCACTGCTGGGCGGTGCCACCTCGTGTGTCGGCGATCTCGACGTCACACCTAAAAATCCCAGCAACGTCACCGCCCTGACAACCGGCGCACAGTACTATCAGTCGTTCGCACAGGTCTATTCCGGACTCGCGATTGCCGGTGTCAATGACCAGAGCGACATCTCGGTTGACGACGGTGGAGCAGGTGTTTACACCCGTCAGCTCTGGAACCTTCAGGAACTCTGCTCCGACGAGGCTTTTATCGGCAAGAACTGGAATGATGCCGGTCTTGACGAGCTCGACTATTCGACATGGTCGGCCGATAACCACTGGCTCTACGAATGTATGTCGCGCTTCACATATCAGATCAACGTGTGCAACCAGTTCCTGCGCACAATCGATCAGGCGACATCGGTGGAGAATCCTCTGTCGGGCGCCGAGATCACTGAGATGAAGGCGGAGATCCGCGTACTACGCGCCCTCAGCTATTACCATATGATGGACCTTTTCGGCCGCGGCCCGTGGATCACAGAGGCCAATACCGTAGGGGAGACTCCCGTGACCATGACCCGTCAGGAGATGTTCCCGTTGGTAATCGCCGATCTTATCGATGCCATTCCTAACGTGAAACCGGCAGCCCAGCAAACATATGGCCGTCTGTCGCGCGAGGCAGCCTACATGCTTCTGGCTAAGCTCTATCTGAACGCCGGCGTCTACACAGGAACTCCGATGTGGGCTGAATGTGCCAAGGCATGTCAGGAAATCACAAAGACTATCAACACGCTCGCACCGACATACAAATATCTGTTCTGCGGCTCCAATGACAAATACGTCGGCAACGGAGAGATTCTCTGGGCTGTGCCTCAGGATAACTCGAATCTGCAGACCTACGGCGGCACTACCTATCTCGGAATCGGCGCATGGAACGCATCAATCCCGGAGGATCTGTTCCACAAGTTCGGCTCCACAGCTGCCGGATGGGGTGGACCCCGAGTACGTCCCGAGCTTGCTGACGCATTCGGCGCCGACGACCCACGCTATCTGATCTACGAGGGCACATTTACCAACGACCTCAACGATATCGGTGACTGGGGTCTGACCGGCAGCGGATACATGTGTGTCAAATATGTCTACACTTCGGAAGATGACTACGACAACACACAAGGCGTGCTCTATAACACGTTCAACTCGGCCGACTTCCCATTGTTCCGTCTCGCTGACACCTTCCTGATGCTTGCAGAATGTCAGCTGAGAGGCGTTGAATGCAACGGCCAGAGCTATTTCGACCGCGTCCGCGAACGCTCCAATCAGCCGGCCATCGAGCTTAACGACTACAATCTGCTACAGGAACGTATGCGCGAGCTCTACTGGGAAGGACACCGCCGCAGCGACCTTATCCGCTTCGGCCAGTTCTCTGGCAGCAACTACATCTGGAGCTGGAAAGGCGGCGTGCAGCAAGGTCAGTCAATCGACTCATACCGCGAGGTCTACGCTATCCCGACCAACTACACAGCAACACTGGGTCAGAACCCCGGATATTAATCACTTTTGAGACAAAAAGTCAACAAAAATCATGAAAAAGATATTCACAATCATAGCGGCTCTGGCCTGCATTGGCTCGGTGTTCACCTCCTGCGAGAAGGACAACAATGAGGAGCCCAAGGCTCAGGTGCCGACAAATAAAAATTTTCTCAACACTCCACCCACAGCCAACTTCACTTATATTCTTGATCAGACAGAGTCTGTGACAATCACGCTCTCGCAACCCGACTACGGAGTGGGCACGATCCCGACTTACGCAATAGAGGTTTCATTGGATCCGGAATTTGATGGTGTACCGGCTGAATGGAAATACACCGGCACGGAAGCCACACCGCAGAACTATGTTGAACTGCCGTCAACTTCCAACAAAACCACGATCGAGGTATCGTCGCGCGACATTGCCGACGCAATCAACGCCTGCCGCGGCTACAACAAGCTTGAGCAGCTCGACGAGGACAGCTACAAGAATTACGAAGGCAAGGTCTACATGCGTGTCCGTTCATTTTTCGCAGGCGCAGGCGAAGATATCTACGACCTGTATGCCATCACATCAAACGTAATCACATTCACCCACATGGTGGGCTATAAGACTCTCCGTCTGCCCGGATTCATATATCTCGTCGGCGCACCCGAAGGATGGGTCGGCCCGACAGCAGCCAATGCAGATCACTATGAGGATTGGAAATTGTTTGAGGCCGACGATAAGATCGGATCACAGATCTACAGCGGCACATTCGATATTGCAGCAGGTCAGTTCCAACTCCGTTTCTACACGGCTCTGACCGGTTGGGACGACGATTCGTTCGGATCTCAGGCAGAGGACGCCACAGTGGATATTGAAATGAACGCAAACGGCATCTATTCAGGTGCAGGAGTGAGCGGCAAAGGCTCTTGGCAGATCCCCGGATGGACCGGAGGCGAAGTGACCATGACCGTCAACCTCAAAGCCAAGACCGTAGAGTTCAAGAAAGTCAATTAACCCCCATTCAAATGAACTGAACAATGAAAAAATTTCTGAATATAGCACTTACAGCCGTCCTCGCGCTGGCTTTCTCGGCCTGCGACGATGTGGATCTTGAGAAGGGCACACCTTCTACAACACCACAGCAGCCGATTATCCCTGCTGACGGAATAACAGCAATTGATGTGGTAGCCAACGGCGGCAGTGTCAACCTTGAAACCGCCACAGACGGATACGTTGACCTGCTGGATATCACAAAGCTTGAGAATTTTCCTGAAAATCAGGAACTGAAGATCGTGATGAACGTTTCGACATCACAGGATATGTCTGCCGCACGCCAGATCGATCTCAATGTCATCCCGGCACCTGACGGAACCGCAATCAAAGTGGCACAGGTTTCGGCAACTGATCTCGACGAGGCAGTGAAAGCCATGGTCACACGCGATCCCACCGTACAGTCCACACTCTACGTAAATTATGTAGCCTATGCCCTTGACGGCACCACAACCGTGCTGCTGGGCTCCGTAGGCACACAACAGAGCATCGTAATCACACCCCTGTCCTACGAACATATCGTTGAATCGACCTACTATATCTATGGCACGATCAACGGCAACTCGATAGCCGATGCCGTACAGCTCTCTCACCAGGGTAACCAGTACGACAACCCGGTGTTCCAGCTCAAAGTCGACATTTCATCGGATCAGCTGACCGATGGCGGATGGAAATTCAAGGTAATCCCGGCATCGACCAAACAGGCCGGCCAGACCTGGGAACAGAACCATTCGCTGACATTTATCGGATCCGGCGAAGAAGAGGGCACGCTGGCCTACGCCACCACTGAAGCCGACTGCGAATGGATCGTTGTGGACAAGCCCGGAGAATTCATGCTGAACATCAACGTTCTTGATCAGACATGGTCGATCAGCAACGCAATCCCATTCGTCTACGTCCCCGGTGATGGAAACGGATGGAGCTGGTCAACAAAACTCAGCACCACAAACTATATCAACTACACCGGGTTCGCAAATCTGAAAGGCAGCTTTAAGTTCACCGGAGCAGCAGAATGGAACAACGACAAGGGTAACTACGGCGCTGGAGAGACCAACTACCAACTCCAGAATGGATCAAACACCAATTTCACGGTCGACGGTACAGAGGGTCTATACTATCTTAACGTGAACCTCGGCAACATGTCCTACACCAAGACACTGATCACCTCGATCGGTATCGTAGGATCGAACAATGACTGGAATGCCGCTGCACCGATCGAAATGACCCCATCGGACGACAACCTGACATGGGAAGGCGAAGTCACCCTATCGGACTCCGACATATTTAAATTCTGCATGAACCACGGATGGGATATCAACCTCGGTGGCACAGAGGACAATCTCACCGTAGGTGGTAACAATCTGGATTCGCCCGGAGCAGGCACATACCTGATCCTCCTCGACCTCTCAGTCTACCCCTACCAGTGCTTCATTGAAGAGCAATAAACAGCTATTGTATACATATCAGCAACTAAGCGAGGGCACCGCATCATGGTGCCCTCGCTGCTTTTTATAAAAAATACGGCTCATTCCACTAAACCGACAACACACTAATAATCAGAAGTAAAAGCCACAACAAAAGCAAAAAGCGAAATAAAACTGCAAAACAGATCTAAAAAATATCGCAAAACACTTGCACAAACCAAACAAAAGTCCTACCTTTGCAACGCAAAACAAAACGGCAACCAAGGCAATCAAGCGAGAGAGCCTGCCGCGAAAGATGGTGCCATAGCTCAGTTGGTAGAGCAAAGGACTGAAAATCCTTGTGTCACTG